>Ga0209510_1001384_pt1 | contig 27819 bp, 29 predicted proteins | sample BiotimSIPDNA_FD_185749 | JGI IMG/M metagenome (GOLD analysis project Ga0209510, IMG submission 185749) | Anaerobic biogas reactor microbial communites from Washington, USA - Biogas_R1 time_0 SIP DNA (SPAdes) (version 2) | ecosystem: Engineered > Bioreactor > Anaerobic > Unclassified | place...
CTTAGGCCCGATCTCACCATGTACCTCTCGGATAGCGCAGGGGAAGCGACTGCTCTTAGAAGCGAGATATCGGCCATGCCGGGCGTGGCAAAACTGGAGTTCGTCAGCAAAGACGAGGCCCTGCAGAAGCTCAAGGAAGACTACGCGGACAATCCCGAGATCTTTGAAAGCCTACATGACAACCCTCTACCTGCCAGCCTGGAAGTGTGGCTTGCCGACTACACGCAGGCCGGGTCCTTCGCGGATCAGTTCCGCGACCGTCCCGAAGTCGACGAGGTGACCGTGCACGCGAAGGACGATGCCTACTGGATCGAGCGACTGGATTACCTGCGAAGTCTGACGCGTCCGGCAAACGATGTGTCGAAGGCTCCCGCACCGCAGGCCCGCTGCGTGGCGGGAGGTGCACAGGCGCAAGGAGAGGAGGTGACGGTGTAGTGCGATAGCACCCAGAATGCGTTAACCCTGAGCCCATAGACATTGGCAACCAGTTAGAGAGGAATCAGGCATGAAGAAGAGGCGAGCCGTTTTCGGACTAATCGTCACTGTAGTCTTCTCTGCGCTATTCGCAGGAATCGCATTGGCCAAGACGGTTGATGTGACTTATCCAGAAGGCGACCCCCAGACCGGCACAATCACAGAATGGGAAATAACGCCTGATGGCCGTGTGCATTGCTCTGGCGTAGCCACCGCTCCAAACGGCTACGGTGCTGGCATTCTAGAAGTTGGAAACGGTGAACCAATACTAACCACTTTTGACAACAAAGAGGACTTCGTGGCGGCGCAGAAGGCCAGGGGCTGGGAGCCATTTGAAGTATTCTTGACACGCGCTTGCCCCTGACCGGCATATGATGAAGTGAAGGCGAATTGCGAGCAAAGAGGCGAAGCTGAAGGCGTGCAAGGGAGAAGTAGCGATGAGATCAAGAAACAGGGGGTTGGCGTTGGCGGTTGCCTTGCTGCTCTTCGCACTCGCGGTGGCGGCGGTTGCCTGCGGGACGGCCACCACCACGTACCCGTCGTCGTCACTGACCACGGCTGCGGCCGCCGTCGCAACCTTCGTGAACTCTTCCACCTCCTCGACCCTGTTGCCGGCCCCTGGTTCATCCATCCTGCTAACGCCTACGGATGCCGCGGTTCCGCCAGGCAAGCTCCTAGAGGTAACAACCTGCGCCTCGACGCCGGGGGAGGCCGAGTATTTCCTCTTGGACACTCACTCCCGCAGGGGCTACCGGGATATGGCCTCTTCGTGTCCCACGCCGGGCTACAGCATCATGATCTTCGACGACACCGGGCATCGCGCGATGGACGGAGTGACCTTGGAGGTCTACCCCGATCCTTCCTCCGGAGAGAAGTCGGCCTCCTACTCCCAGATAGTCCACGATGATCAGCTGGCTGGAAAGAGGAAATTGCTGGATCCGACGCCCGAGCTGCTCGCAAAACTCGACAAGCAAGCCATCTTAGGCATGGCGGCCCACTTTCGTGAGGAGCGCGAACGCAAGCTCGCCGATCTTCCCTATCCGGCGCGTGGCTTTGCCGAAGGCACAGAAGGCCTAAGCCTTCTCTGGATCATCCCTGGGCAGGATTGGACCTCGGTGAGGTTAGAATACCAGTCGCCTTCGACCATCGGTCGCCCCGCCGTGACCGTGATTACGTACGACCTGACAGCCGATACCAAGGCCGCCCCGCTCTTCTCCGTGCCTCTCGAGAAGTCGGTGCCATTGACTGAGGAGGGATCGGACATACTTCGCTTTCGCGACGGAGATACCGGGATCCAGATCCAGGCAGCCGCCGGCGCAAGCCGCGACCTCGCGCTCAAGCTCCTGGTTGTCGGAGGTCCGGGGAGCAAGTAGGAGGGATGGGCGCGTATCGAGCCGACCGCCGGATGTCCGTGGGCGTGCGACTAGGGCCACGCACTCTCGCCCCCGCCGGACACATGATGGAGTGATATGGGAGATAGGACCAAGAGCACAGTGTTGGACTGGATCGAGCTACTTGTGGGCGTCATCGGAAGCCTGGGCGGAATCGCCGTGTCCTCATGGTTTCTTATCGCGGCATCGCATCGTGGCGGAGGCGACCCGGTGGTGGACTTCAGCGAAGCAGAGCTGACGGTCTACTCTATCGCGATGCTGGTCTTCTTCTTCGTCGCACTTCTGGCCTCCCTACTTGGTCTTAAGACTCCCAGGGCATCCGGTCTAGCTCTCGTCGCCGTCGGCGGGCTCGGTATTGCTCTAGCCGTGTATGGAATCGTAGCTTGGCTTTTCGGGGGGTTGTTGCTTATCCCCTTCGGATTCTTGGTCCTTGTCGCCGGTGTCCTCCGAATAGCGCGCCGCGAAGTGGAGGCAGCTACCTCTTGACCTCCCTCGTGGGCATGTCTTCTCTTCACTTTAAGCCAGCCTCAGGGTCTCGCTGTCTTTGAGTCCCCGCCGCAGTCCGGACCGCCGACAGCAGAAAGCGCAATTCAACAGGTCCTCAAAACCGGCCGATTTGAAGCATCCTTCTCGTTCTCTGTGGAGAAGTCGGCGATGAGGCGGAGTAGGCAATTCTGCATACGGAGCTAGGTTGCGGCGGAGCGCGGGATCAAACCGCTACGTGGTTGCCGACGCTACTATGGGTATTCTCTACCCAGCTCACGATGGACAAGTGCGACATTCGCAGACACGGTGCGATCCGGGAGCAAAAACCACTCCCAGATTGTCCATCGCTCCAGAGAGAAGTGAAGAAATCGGCCCCCTCAGACGTTTCCTAGATAGAGTGGTTGGAAAGGAAGCCTCGGGACTATCCGATGTGGCAGGTCGACGTCATAGAGACACGGGAAGGACGAATAGCGAGAGCGGGGCGCGACGAAGGGGCTTGGCCGGCCGACTTCGACGCGCCGGTGCAGGCTCATAGCGCTCGTCTCGTCCGCAGCCTCACCTTGATCACACTGGATACCGGCCTGGCTGAGGATGCCGCCCAGGAGGCCCTGGTCTCGGCTGGTCTCGGCTGGGGCGGGGCCTTGCCGCGCCGTTGCAGCTGCGACGAGACTAACGCGAAGGACGTCGGGATGCGGGTGTGCAGGGGTGCGTCTATTCCAGGCCCGGGTTCCGCCACCATAGGCCTGCAAATAGGCACTTGTTCTTCTAAGAACCCCGGCTTGAACCGGGGACATCTTCCGGGTCGCGGAAGCTCTCGCAGCGGCGTAGGCCGTGTTCTTCCGGCTGCCGGTAGGGGCGACTGTGCGGTGTCCGAACATCATAGCCCCCAGTGGGGCCGCGAATGACGAACAACTGGGGACAGGAAGTCCCTCCTGATGTAGGATCTAGTAAGAAGTGGTTCGCTCCTGGGCAAGAGGCTCTCGGGAGGTCGTCTGAGATAAGGTTGCGAGCGGCGGTGTTGGTTGCGCTATTGGCGGCGACGCTGACGGTAGTGGGCTGCGGTCAGGTAACTCAAGCGGATTCTCCCTCCTCCACCTTGGCTCTCGGCTCTCTCGGAACAGTTGCCCCGACGACGACTCTGTCCGGGTCGGCTGCCCTGAGGGTCAGGGTAACCGATGCGGCCAGGACCACCGTTACCGGGGTCCAGGTCGATGTGTCGGATGAGAGCGGCCAAGTCATCACGCAGACCAGCGCGGCAACAGCCTACCGAGTAGCGGGACTCGAGCCTGGCCGCTACGACGTTCACGTCGACGCCCGGGGCACGAAGTACATGTCGCAGTCGCACGTAGTGGAAGTGAGGGCCGGCGAGAACGAGACTGACTTCGTCCTAGAGGTCGGTCGGACCATAGCCGGCCGAGTAACCTGGAGTGGCCGTCCGTACGTCTGGGTCGGTGCTTCTCCCTCCCGTGCTGATGACGGCGAGACCCGCCAGGTTGAGGTATCCGCCGGGTCGGGCAACTTCGTGATTGAGGGGTTGACTCCCGGGCACTACGTGGTCAACGCCGATGTCTTCTGGTACGGCGGAGAGAGTTATGAGACCGCGACGGTCATTGACCTATCTGCCGGTGACGCCAAGGGCCTCGATTTTGACCTAGGAAGGCTGGAGCCTTTGCCAACGACGACGATTGACACCCGCACCACGGCGAGTCACACGTAGAGACCGCGCCTGCCGGGACGGGGCTTCTCGGCGTTCTGAGGGCGAAGACAATGGGGGCCCCGACCGGCAAAAAGTCACCCGGATGCAGGGACTTTGTGCTTCTTAGGCCGTCACCAGTCGGAAGGGAATATCGGCAGACCACACAAGTCCGGGTGCCGCCACCTCCACAGCTGCCGACCTACCGGTCTCAAGGGCGATCGCTAAGCTCACGGCTAGGTCTGGCACCTCGAAAGCCAACCCCTCGGGTATGGCCGTGATCCTCCTGAAGATGCTGAGCGCTTCCCGCTGTTCGCTGATGGTCGCCTCGGCCCAGTCCCCCGTTATCCAGGTCAAGGTCTTGCTAGCGCAGACCCAATATCGCTCCACGTCTCAGCGTTGGGAGAATCCAGGCTAGGCGTCGCTCTGCAGTACCTCATTGAGTACGGTCGCCTTGAAGGTCAAACCGTCTGCTGCCCATTCCGCAGCTACGCGAAACTCGGGAGAGTCGATGAAGTCCTGTGCTCTGTCAGCATCGTCCCATTCAAGCAGGACTATGCACTTCTTGGGGTCCCCTGTAACTTGGAAAACCCGTCCGCCCTTCGAGCCCCACTGGTGACGCCTATCCGCGTTCCCCACGAAGATGGCTTCAAACTCGGCGAAGTCATGGACATCGATTTGTACCAGAACATATGGCATCTTGGCTGCCCCTTCCTACCAGCTCTCTGCAGCGGGTATAGAAAGCTCCGGGCCTGCTTTCACGCCATCAAGCCAACCGGTGCACCCATGCGGATCTCCGGGAACTTTACCGAGATCGCGGCGTGGCTACCCGGTCTCGATGCTGGGAAATGCTTCTGCGAATGGCACGTGATGTTCTAGTAGCCTCTCTTCATACAACTGGAGAGCCCTCTGTAGGTCCACCGGCTCGACGTGTCCATCCGTTGCACTTCTCCATTGAGATCTCAACTGAGTGAAGTAAGAACCGTCCGGCGTGCGGAACAGGAATAGGTTGGTTCCGTCATAGAGACAGTCAGGTTCATCGGGAGGGCAATCGTCGTCAGCTACAAGCAGAGCAGTTGTAGGGTCATAGGTGTTGCCCTTGATGGTCCGCTGCTCAGCACGAGGTCTCATGGCGACCCCCATTTCGAGCACATACACAAAACTCTCACGCGGGTACATAGGACAGCCTGTGGTGATCCATCCAGAGTGTCTATACCCCCGTAAACCCGGTGAGAAACACCGGGTATCTCGGCTTGCGGAAGCCTCATTCAGCCCCAGAAGCCGCCTATCACACCTCAGAATTCCCTGACCAGTCAAGCTTAATGAGGGCGCGCCGACGATTCTGAAACGGCGAGACGGCGTCGGCCATCACTCGGCCAAGGGCTATGATGCCGATATCGCGTTCGGATCCCTCCTCCGCTTAGGAAAGCCAAGAATGGCTGTTGAGACCTTCCAACCCCGGCTTTCTGCTCCTGCATTCAGCCCCGCGAGTCGAGCGTCCACTAGCTAGGAAGCGGCTTCATCAAAGTCTATCTCCGGGTGGTCCCGCAGCGGGTGGGAGGCGCCTGCGACGCCTCACCCCGCTATCCGGCGCCGCAGGCCACTTGGTCACCCGGCTTCGGTCACTCTGTGTAGACATGCACCTTGTCGCCGTTGGCGGAGTCGACGTCGATCTCCATCTCGCGCAGGGCGTCGATGAGTTCTTCCAAGTCGTCCGACTTGAAGTTGTTCAGGTCGAACGACATGCCATGCTCGGCCATGCTCTTGTTGATCTGGTCCTGTGCTTGGGCCGGGATGAGAGACGTAAGCTTGAGGCCCGCGCGCATCACGGCCACTGGAATCTTCACGTTCACGTTGTCGCCCTTGACGCTCACCACTTTCACGTACATGAACTTGGGTGTGCCGGATGCTCCAGTCTTCTGCGATGTCTTCACCCCGGCGCCCGGGAAGAACCTGTGGAAGCCTGACTTCGCCTGGGCCTGGGCGTCAGCCCCTCCGACGCCGTCGGCTCCACTGGCCCCGTGTGCGCCGGTACCCGCGGCGGGGTCGGACGTGCCGGCCCCCTCACCGCTCCGTGCGCCGAGTGCGTCGAGCAGGCGCGCCGCCTCCTCCGTGCTGATCTTGCCCGCCGCCAACAACTCCAGTATGCGAGTGCGATCGTCACCCACGATGGTCACCTTCCTTTTCGTCATCTAGCGGAGCGTGAAAGCCACGGTCCGATTGTGATTGCTCGTGTCCTGCACAAAGACCTCGATGCCCCGGGTCTGAGTGGAACCAGAAGCGGAACTTGGTCCGTTCTCCTTCCACCAGATGCATAGACACCAGCCAGGGCGGCACTCTCATCTCTCCAACCTTTCCGCGGCCTCAGTGACCGAGATCTCGCCCCGCTCCAACAGGTCGAAGACCTCGTCATGGGCAGTTACCTGGACCACCTCGACCAGCTGCATCTGCTGGACGATCTTGTTGAGCCGGTTCTTCACCGTGGGGTAGCTGATGCCGAAGGCCTTCTCCATGTATTTGATGGAGCCGTGGCAACGCACGAACTCGCTCACGAACACCTGGTCTTCGTAGCGGAGGCCGGCGAGCGGCGGAAGCTCGAACTCGCCGTTGATGCGGACACCGCTGTCCTTCAGCCGGACTTCGGTGACCACGAACGTGCGGTCGCCGGTGAGATCGGTCAATTCATTCCACTGAGCCATACGGATCTCCCTTCGCTAATCTTGATTCAGCATAGAGCGAAAGATTGAGAACATCAAGGACGTACTTAAGTATATTAATGTCTCGTTCTGCGTAGGCTGTACCAGGCTCATGAGCAGGGTTGCACGTGTTTCGACGGTCCTCCAGTCTCGTTCGAACAGCTGGAGTGGATGAGTGATGGCACAATGACTCGTGCCACTGGCTCCATCTCGTTTGCCGTCTTCACGTGCTCTTCTCGCTGATAGGCGACCCCGATGGCCTCGACCACCCGTCCCAGCGTCGGTCTTCCTGGCTATTCACCCTGCTCAGGCACATGGTGGTCACCGCAAGCGCTGGTTTCTGAGGGCGCTGCTGCAGCACGGGACGGAGCGAGTGTAGGAAGGGCAGAACGCCGCAAAATATGGCGGTGCTGCCCAACCCACGTTGGGGTTAGGCAGCACCAGACAGGGTTGGGACACAGCTCAGGGAGGGAATCCTAAGCAACGTCACGGCCATATCCTTGCACCACCTACCTGAACCTGTCCTGAACGCCGGGCCGGGCATCGATAGCGGATCCTGCCGGGTTTGGGACGTCAGGCTGCGCGGGTAGGTATGTGAGCAGAACCCCAGAGATCCAGGTTCCACCTGAGTAACCTACACGCGAGCCCGCCGAGGAAACGCGGAGACAAACGACCGCGCGGTACGTAGAAGCGAGCACCAAGTAGGGGGGCGCGGGTGGAGCCGGGACTCTGGGGTCCATTCGCGTGTGCCACGGTGGGCGAGCGTAGGTCCGGAGCCTGCTTGCAGTCCTATGCCTTCTGCCACCCGTCCCCAGCCCAAGAAGTCGCCATTGATCTGGTTGCGGGCCACGTTTAAGAGCCGAGCCCTCTCCTCGGTGATGTCGAGATAGATGACGGGCACCTCTTTGAGACCCAACCGGACCGATCTGGCAGTGGGATGAGAACGTGCAGAGGGCCCCGATCACGCCGACATACGACGAGTAGGCATCTACGACGACCGCGTAGCCTCCCTGAGGAAAACAAGGGCGGAAGCTGAGCACATGCTCGAAGTCTCTCCGGATGATCTCCTGCTTGAGGTAGGCACCGGCACCGGAGCCTTCGCCTGGGTGGTGGCGACGCGGTGCCGCACCGTCATCGCTCAAGACACATCGCCCCTCATGCTCACCTACGCCGCTCGTCGGGCCCGCGAAGAGGACCGTAAGAACATCGTCTTCCGGCAGGAGGGCTTCCTCACCTACGAGCACGAGGGTGAACCGGTGGCAGCGGCGGTCTCCCAGTTCGCCCTCCGGGTTTACTCGTTTGTCACGTCGAGACTCGGTGATGCTTTGATGGCCACAGATTGGCAGGAGGGGGGTTGACGTCGCCTGACTACGCCACTAGCATGCGGCATTCTGATTCTCAGCGCGATGACGGAGCAATCTCTGCCAAGAGCGACACACCGTAGAAGATGAGCGCTCGGTCTTGATAGATCGGGCCGGGAGGTTGGGGGGCCGGTGAGCACCGTTCTTCACGTCATCTACCTGCTGCTGGTGATCTACGCCTGGCTCATCGTGGGCCGGGCTCTGCTCTCCTGGTTTCCGGCCCGTGCGGGCAGCCCGGTGTCCCGGGTCAAACGAGTCCTTCGCGTTCTTACCGAACCTTACCTGCGGCTCCTACGCCGTATTCTCCCTACGGTGCGCTTCGGCCCGGTGGGTCTTGATCTGAGCGTCATAGTCGGTGTGGTGATTCTTTTCATCGTGATCCAGGTGTTGGCCTGGATCTAGACAGATGGACGGAGAGGCAGGGCCGTAGGCACGCAAAACGGTATTGTGCTTACTCGCGCGCGAAAGCTTGTTGAGGAAGGAGCTTGGAGATGATGCCCATCGGACCATTGATGATTGAACACCGCTGGATCGAACGGGTGATCGGCGGCCTCCAGCGGCGGCTGGACGAGCCGTCCTCTCCGAGAACGTTTGATGCGCTCTACGTCACCCGGCTGGTGGATTTCCTTCGCACCTACGCCGATCGGTGTCATCATGGAAAAGAGGAGGACATTCTGTTCCGCGACTTGAGCGATAAGGGACTCGGCACGGAGCTCAGAGAGGTCATGAACCAATTGACCGCGGAGCATGAGTGGGCGCGGGCTACCACCAAACAACTGGTTCTGGCCAACGCGGCTCTTGCGTCCGGAGACGAGACCGCCCATGGTGACGTCGGCAGGCTTCTCAGTGACCTGGCGTCCTTCTACCCAACGCACATCCAGAAGGAGGACGACGGCTTCTTTCGCCCGGCTATGACCTATCTCACTCCTGCGGAGCAAGATGCCATGCTGGGAGAGTTCATCAGGTTTGATGCATCGCTCATCCATGAGAAGTACCGGCGAATCGCCGGGGAGCTGGAGTTTGAGGTCGCTGGTAGCTAGGAGGTTCTGCGGGGATGCCGGCGCCACCATTCGCTTCTGTCCTCGACCACATACGCCCTCGCGACATCGAGGCCGGGACGGATATATCCCTACTCGACATCATAAGCAAGGGGCGGAAGCTCCTGTGCCACCTCTCACGCCCCGGGGGATCGATTTGAAAGGATGCTGGTTACTCAGATTGAGTCACGCCACGAGGACGCGGTAGAGTAGTAGCTAATATATGGAGCTTTACCTTCTCAGGTCTTTCTTGGCTGTTGCTGAGGCGCGTAGTTTCAGCGGGGCTGCGCGTGCCATCCATTCCACTCAATCGGCCGTTAGCCGTCAGATCGCCAAGTTAGAGAAGGAACTCGGTGTGCAACTCTTCGAGCGATACGGTCGGCACGTGGACTGCACGCCCGCGGGACAGCTCCTGCTCCCCCTGGTAGCGGAGGTCGTGACGGGCACCGACCGAGTCATCAGTTTGGCGCGAGAACAGGCGGGAACAGCCACGCGAAAGGTGCGTTTTGGGGCGGTACCCAATGTTCTGGCGAATCTGTTGGCCCCCATTCTGGTCAACTTCCTCGCTGAGTCACCCGACACGAGCGTCGATCTCGTCGCCATGGAAGATGCCCTTATCGAGGAAGCCGTTGCAAACGGTGAGCTCGATTGTGCGGTGATCACACCCTGGGGATCCAGCCGGGTGGTCACCCGGCATCTCCTGACGGAGGAGATTCTCTTGGTGGTTCCCGAAGGCCACCACTTGGCGGATTGTCCGGCGGTTTCCTTCGAGATGCTGGCCGGCGAATCCATCTTGCTCCCTCCGGCAACCCACAACTTCTACAACACGGTCGCGGCTGCGATGCGCAAAGCAGGTATCGAGCCCCGTGCCCCCTATCGGGCGAACTACCCTGAGCTGACCAAGGCGCTGGTGAGAAAAGGCGTGGGAGTTGCGCCGTTGCCCAAGATGCTGGTCACGGGTGAAGGTCTCGAGGGACTGGTTGCGATCCCCTTCGCTCAGCCGCTCTATCGCAACCTTTGTCTCGTCTATCAGCGCGGCCGCTCCATGTCGCCCGGAACTCGCGCCTTGATGAATTATGTGAAGGCGGCGGTCTCACATCAGGAGACCGAATAGGCACCGGCGGCGCCGGGCCGCATCGTCGGTAGGGCCGGTAGCGTTGCGGGGGCCGAATGGCCGGGAGTGGTACTGGGCCGAATAGCCGGTCGCAGCGCGGCGCATGGCCGACAGCGGTGCCCGGATCGGCGGACCAGGTCCCAGCGGCGTGTGGCCTGGACGGTGCGCGACTCGGCTGATGGGAGTCAAGCCGTGGGCGGGGAACTATCCTCAAACGTTCTCTTACCTATGACTGCCGGGAATACTTTGCGCACGCCATGAATAGGTTGTCCCGCAAGGCTTCCCCATCTCAGAATTGCATTAACTTATATAGAGATTATGCGATCGCCCGCTGTGGGCGTTGAAGTGAGTTCGAGGGCAGTCTGCCAGAGGAGGTACCGAAGTGGCAAACAACAAAGCCTCTCTTGTCAAGGACAAGACCGTCCTTAAGGGCTTGGGCCAGTGTTCTTTCACCCGTAACGGCGATCCGGCCGCCATCGATGTGAAAGACGGCAAGATCATCCGCATCCGGCCCCTACATTTCGAGGACGCCTACACGAAAGAAGAGATCAAGCCCTGGCGGATAGAGAAAGACGGCCGGGTGCTGGAGCCCTTCCTAAAGAGCCATCTGGCCCCCTACATGCTGGGATATAAGAAGCGGGTCTATTCCCCCAACCGCATTCTCTATCCCCTTATCCGCGAGGACTGGGACCCCACCGGTGCCCCCGGATCTGTGGGTCCGGGCGGGCGCAACACCCAGAACCGGGGTAAGAGCAAGTACAAGCGCATAAGCTGGGACGAGGCCACCGACATCATCGCCGCCGAGATAAAGAGGGTGCGCGAGACCTACGGCCCCTACGCCGTGCTCTGCCACGGCGACGGCCACGGCGAGACCAAGATGGTGCACGGCCCCCACTCCTGCCAGATGCTCTTAATGGAGAAGGTGGGCGGATACACCCAGGCCATCCGCAACGCCGACAGCTGGGAGGGTTGGTACTGGGGAGCGGAGCACGTGTGGGGCGAGGGCGCCCAAGGCCACTCCACCGACGCCGATAACGTCCTTTACGACATAACCCAGAACACCGAGATGCTGGTGGCCATCGGCTGCGACCTGGAGACCACCCCCTGGGGATTTGGGGGCCAGTTCCCCACCAACGTCTGCTACTTCTGGTCTGACATCGGCATCAAGCAGATCTCCATCGCCCCCGATCTCAACTACTACGCCGGCGTGCACGCCGATAAGTGGATCCCCATTCTGCCCAACACCGACGCCGCCCTGCACCTGGCCATCGCCTACACCTGGATCACCGAGGGCACCTACGACAAAGCCTACGTGGACACCCACGTGGTGGGATTTGAGACCTTCCGCGCCTATGTGATGGGTGAAGAGGACGGGGTGCCCAAGACCCCGGCCTGGGCCTCCAAGAAGACCGGCGTTTCGGAGTGGACCATAAAAGCCTTGGCCCGGGAATGGGCCCAGAAGGCCACCTCCACCATCCATTACTACGGCGGCTCCTACATCCGCGGCCCCTACAGCCACGAGCCCGCCCGCCTGGAGGTCTGCCTGGTGGGTATGCAGGGCATGGGCAAGCCCGGTACCCACATCTACAACAAGATGGCCGACGGACTCACCCAGCTCGACATGCCCCGCCCGGAGATCCTGCTTAAGCTGGACGTCATCCGCAGCAAGGTCTGGAGCGGCCGTCCCTTGCTGGAGGTCACCAAGCAGCTCATCCCCAAGACCCAGATCCACCAGGCCATCCTGGAGGGCAGTTGCTGGAGTTGGGGCAACACCTCGCTCTATGCCCACATCGACGACCAGTTCAAGAAATACACCTATCCCATCCCCAAAGAAGAGGGGGGTTCCGAAGTCCACATGATGTGGATGGACAACCCCTGCCGCAGCACCTGCTGGAACAACTCCATGGAGTCCATCCAGGCCTATCGCTCCGAGAAGATCGAGACCCTGGTGGTGCAGCACCCCTGGCTGGAGAACGACTCCATCTACGCCGATATCATCCTGCCCGTAAACACCAAGCTGGAAGAGCGCGACTTCGGGCAGATAAGTAGCGCCTCGCCCATGAACGGCATCGCCATCGAAGAGAAGGCCATCGAGCCCCTGGGCGAATCGCTCTCCGACTACGAAGCGGCCGGCGAGGTGGCCAAGAAGCTGGGCCTCTACGATGAGTACACCGACGGCATGACCATCGACGAGAAGATCAAATGGGGGTATGAGGTCTCCGGCTGCGCCGAGGCCATCAGTTGGGAAGAGCTCTTAGAGAAGGGCTACTACTACATCCGTACCGAGGACGACTGGGAGAAGTACCCGGCCGGCATGCGCCTCTTCTATGAGGACCCGGAGAAGTACCCCCTAAAGACCCCCACCGGCAAGCTGGAGTTCTTCTCCCAGCGCCTGGCCGACCACTTCCCCGACGATAAGGAACGGCCCCCCTATCCCCAGTGGATCGAGAAGGGCCCCTCTCACGACGAGCGCCTCTCCAGCGAGCGGGCCAAGAACTACCCCCTGCTTCTGGTGAGCAACCACCCGCGTTGGCGCACCCACGCCGAGAACGACGACATCACCTGGACCCGGGAGATCCGGACCTGCAAAGTGAAGGGTCACGACGGCTATATGTATGAGCCGGTGTGGATCCACCCCGTTGACGCCCAGGCCCGGGGCATCAAAGACGGCGACATCGTCAAGCTCATAAACGAGCGGGGCACCGTGCTGGGCGGGGCCATCGTCTGGGAGCGCATCATGCCCGGCGTCGCCTACCAGGACCACGGAGCCCGGGCCGACATGATCTCCACCGAACCCGGCGCCTCCATCGACCGCGGTGGGGCCAACAACCTTATCAGCCCGGCCAACGGCTCCTCCCAGAACTGCTGGGGCATGGCCACCAGCGGATACCTGGTGGATGTGCAGAAGGTGACCGGTGCCGAGATGCAGGAATGGCGTGAGAAATACCCCGAAGCTTTTGCGCGGGACTACTCCCCGGGTGCAGGACTCCGCTACGTAAGCTGGATCAGAGGGGAGGAGTAATCATGGCAAAGAAAGTCTTCGTTTTCGATGTGGCCCGCTGCAACGGCTGCTACTGCTGCCAGATCGCCTGCAAGGACGAGCACGTGGCCAACGACTGGTCGCCCTATGCTAAGCCGCAGCCGGACGCCGGTCAGTTCTGGTTCCGCTTAAGCGACTACGTGCGCGGCACCGTCCCCAAGGTGAAGCTCCACTACCTGGGGGTCCCCTGCCAGCACTGTGAGGAGGCCCCCTGTCTTGAGGCCTGCCCCATAGGCGCCATCTACCGCCGAGACGACGGCCTGGTCATCATCGACCCCGAGAAGTGCACCGGATGTCGGGAGTGTCTGCTCTCCTGCCCCTATGACGCCCTGTTCTTCAACGACGATCTCAACATCGCCCAGAAGTGCACCGGCTGTGCCCATCTCTTAGACGACGGCTGGAGCGTGCCCCGCTGTGTGGACATCTGCCCCACCGGAGCCCTTAAGTTCGGCGACGAGTCCGAGTTCGCCGAAGAGATGGCCAAGGCGACCAAGCTGGGCCCGGCCGAGGAGACCAAGCCCCGGGTCTACTACCTCAACATACCGGGGCGCTTCATCGGTGGTCTTCTTTACGACCCCGTCGAGAAGGAGATCGTCAAGGGAGCCCGCTGCACCCTGGTGGACTCCACCGGTAAGCAGAAGTGGGAGACCCTCTCCGACGGTTTCGGCGACTTCTGGTTCGAAGACCTGGAAGAAGGCACCTACTCACTCACCATCGAGGCAGACGGATTCGCTTCCGTGAACTACGACTCCCTCGATACCAGCACAGATGTGAACCTGGGTGAGATAGGGCTCGGTCACTAACAGCGGCGCGGAGAACAGGCTCGCCCTTCGAGCCTGTTCTCCGCTGTCAATATGACTAGTTACCCGTATACTTTCTAGAAAGAACGCGGCTATCGGGTCCGCGAAGAAGGAATGATCACCGCAGAGGGAGGCTCCAGAGTGGCGACCCGTTATGAACACCTGTTTTCACCGACAAACATCGGCAAGGTGCAACTGAAGAACCGTATAGTAAAAACGGCGGCCCAGACTTACTTCTTTGAGTCGGGTGAGAAGCGCGTCGGCACTCTCGCCAAGGCTTTCTACGGAGCAGTGGCGAAGGGCGGCGCAGGCCTGATCATCACAGAGACTCCGGCCATGGAGTGGCCGCTTCTGGAAGAGGGCGACCGCCGTTTCCGGATAGACGACGACAAGTACATCCCCAACCTTGCTGAGCTGTCGGCTGAGGTCCACAAGTACGGAGTCCCCATCTTCACTCAGCTCTATCACAGGGGTCCTTGGGGCGGCATCTATGCTCTCATCGCCGAACCTTGTGCCTCTTCCGCGGTGACCTATCCCTCACCATTTGACGTTCACGAGGAGACTCCGCCGCATATTCTGACCATTGATGAGATCGAGGAACTGGTCGACCGCTTCGCCTCCGGCACCGTCCGTCTGCAGAAGGCGGGCTGGGACGGCATCGAGATCAACGCGGCCGCAGACCACCTCTTCCATAGTTTCCTATCCCGGTTCTGGAACAAACGCGACGACAAGTACGGCCCCCAGAACATGGAGAACCGCACCCGGTTCATCGTGGACGTCATCAAGGAGATCAAGAAGCGCTGCGGCCAGGACTTCCCGGTGCAGATCCTCATGAACGCCATCGAAGTAGGGCTGCCCGGCGATGAAGCCTTGAGCATCGAAGAGGCCAAGCAGATCGCCAAGATCTACGAGTCGATAGGCGTGGATTCGCTCCACGTGCGTTCCCACTGGGCCGGTATGCACCAGGGCTCGTACAACCAGGAGAACATGTTCTACCCTGAGCCGCACATCCCGCTCAGCGAGTTCCCGAAGGAACTGGATTGGAGCCACAACGGGGCGCTTGCCCAGGTCCCCTTGGCCCCGATCATCAAGTCCGTGGTCAACATCCCTGTCATGACGGTGGGTCTTATCGACCAGGATTCCGGCGAAGAGATCCTCCGCTCGGGCAAAGCCGATCTGATCGGCATCAACCGCCGCTTCTTCGCCGACAGCAACTGGGCCAACAAGGTCCGCGAAGGCCGGCTGGAAGACATCCAACCCTGCACGCACTGCGGCACCTGCAACACGAACTACAACGAAGTACGCTACTGCCGCATCAACGCTTGCTTCGGCTCTGAATCGTACGAGATGGAGCCTCCGGCCGCCAACAAGAAGAAGGTGGTCGTGGTGGGCGGCGGTCCGGCCGGCATGCAGACCGCGCGCGTAGCCGCTGCTCGCGGGCACGACGTCACTCTGTACGAGGACGGCGGATACCTCGGCGGCGCAGTGGCACTCGCCGCTATGGTCAAGGGTTTTGAGATCGAGGAGCTCCCGAAGTTCCTGGACTTCTTCCGCACTCAGGTCAGGAAGAACGGGGTCAAGATCAAGTTGCGCAAGCGCTTCGACGATGCGGCTCTGGCGGAGGAGAATCCCGACGCGCTGGTCGTAGCCACCGGCGGCATACCCACCAAGCCCAACGTGCCCGGGTACGAGCTCAAGAACGTCGTCAAGACCGACGAACTCTATAAGATGCTCAAGTTCTTCATCTCCCTGGTGGGGCCACAAACGCTTCGCAAACTGACCAAGCTCTGGATGCCCTTGGGCAAGAAGGTGGTCATCATCGGCGGAGAGATCCAGGGCTGTCAGTTGGGCGAGTATCTGATCAAGCGGGGTCGCGACGTGACCATCGTCACGGAGGACGATGAAATGGGGGCGTGGTTGGTACCCGAACGCAAGACGCGTCTCTTCTACTGGTTTGACAAGAAGGGCATCCCGCGGTTAACCGGAGTCAAACTGGAAAAGATAACCAAGGAGGGTCTGACCATCAAGACCAAGGAAGGTGAGACCCGTCTGCTGAAAGCCGATACCGTCGTTCCGGTACTGCCCTTCTCGCCCAACAAGGATCTGGCCGAGAAGGCAGAAGGCAAGGTGGCTGAAATCTACACCATCGGTGACTGCGATAGCCCCGCGGTCATGCCCGACGCGACGAAGGCCGGCTGGAAGCTGGGCAACACACTGTAGTAGAGGTGCGAGCGGAGCCCGAGCCCCAGGGCTGCGGGCTCCGTAACATCGCGCATGCGCGCATGCCTCAGAAAACGCAGCGGACCTCGGGCCCATCATGGTGCCCGAGGTCCGCTGCGTTTGACCTGTTTGATCTAACGGATCTTGGCTGCTGTCACGGTGACCCTTGACCAACCACCTCTTCGTACCCTGGGTGCTTCGTGGCCAGCAGATCAACCAGAGCGGCCACTGCTTCCCAGTCCGTTGTCAAATCCACCCGGCCGGAGTAGGCAGCACGCACGGCCAGGAACATGGCCACAAGGTTGCGGATGACGTCGCGCTTCGTGTAACGGTCGTCCCAGGACTCCCGCATCTGCATATTCTCCAGCGCACCCAGGAATGCGTACGCCGTCAACTCGTCGTCGAAAAGGTCAAAGTTGGGACCTGCTCTCCGGTCTGCCGTCAGCTCCTGCTTTGTGCCTTCGAGAATCCGCTCGTAGACTCCCCGTACCAAGGCGCGGAGCTCGCCCTCGTCTTGAATCGCCTCCACCCGTGCCGTCGCCTGCAGATCCGGGCTGAGAGCACGGATACCGTAGGACGCCCAGTTGCGCCAGGCCATGCGTGCAGCCGAGTCTGCCGTCGCCTCTATCGGCGGAACCACTTTGGAATGCATCCATTCGAAGTAGACCTCGTAGCAGGCAACAAAGAGATGCCTCTTACTCCGAAAGTGAGAGTACAACAGCTGAGCAGTGATCCCGACTTCCTTACAGATGTCGCTGATGCGCGTCTTCTCATACCCACGTTGAGCGAAGGACCGGGCCGCAGCCTGCACGATGGCCGTGTTAGTCGCTTCACTCTGCCGGGCCACCAGATCAACGTCTGATTCGGTGGCCACTGTGACACGCTCTCTCAGGAGGTCCCGGATGTCCTTGAGGCCCAGCCCCTCACCCTTCAGTCTCCCGATCTCCCGGATGAGATCAACATGTGATTGGTTGTATACGGCTCGAGTAGCACTAGCCTTCTGCGCCGGCGGCAGCAATCCCTCGCTGATGTAGTAGTAGATCGCGCTGCGCCCTACGCCGGTCTCGCGTTCAAGCTGAGATATCGTAAGAGGTCGCATCGGCCGAGAAACAGCTCCGTCTGTGCAGCCTATATAGCCGGGCCCATCTCCGCGTAGATCTCCGGCAAGAAGGACGCAAGGTTCGAGTACTCCATCACGTTGTGGTAGGCGAGGCCCATGGGCGCCTCGACAGGTATGCGGACCCCCGGAGGAAGCGTGCACATAGCCATGCCTTTGTTGATGCGATAACCCATCCAGAAGCGGGTACGGAACTCCACGCCACCCTCCATGGCCCGGCAGAAATGACACATGATGGCCGGAGCCTTCATGCCCCGGTGCTCGACCGACTCCGAGACTCCATATCCGCCGAACACGGCGAGCACGTTGGGCTCGTGGAAACGGCTCATGTCGAAGCCCATCTGCTGCGGATCGAGAAAGCTGATGATAATGTCCTCCGCCCCACCGCCGACGTCTTCGCGGACGAAGTGATCAATGTTCTGCGACTTCTGCTCAAGGGGTATGTCGGGGTCGTGCAGCTTGGCATACGCCTGGTCAGAGACCGCTATGGTGACGTGTCCCGGCGGGAACCAGATCTTGTATCGCAACCCGGGTCCGGCTGCGTGCCAGGCGAACCACCATCTCATCATATCCACCGTGCATCCGGGGAACACGTTGTTCACGGCCACATACCCGGCGCCGTTGTCGAGGATGCAGTAGCCGGTCTCGACCTCGTGGTGCCCGGGGTCGAGAAGATCGTTGATGTTCTCAGGAAGAAGCGCCTTCGCTGGGTCCATGGGGCCCCGGTTGAGGATCTCGATGAGCTTGGGATTCGGCGGGGCTACCGGCCGATAGTAGTACTTGGAATAGGGCAAAGCCTCTTCATCCGAGCGCAGAGGCCGCAGTTCTGGCTTGTTCTCTGGGCTGTGCGACATGGTCTTATCCTCCATGGAACGCGTAGTCGGCAATCACGGTTGTCACGGTTGGTAGGGGTAGGTCTCCAGCGGCACCCGTTCCTTGCCGACGGATACCTCGCCGTCCTTGTTCTCGACGGTGATCCACTGCAGCCCGTCTTTGCTCGGCTCGGGGTAGTCCTCCCGCAGGAACCAGCCTAGGGACTCCTTGCGCTCGAGCGAAGTCTTGAAGAACATCTCCGCGCAGAGCAGCGTAGCCTCACATTCGTTCACTCCGAACATCTGGTGAGGATCGTCGGCCTTGAGCTCGGGCAACATCGCCTTGAGTTCCTCGACGCGGGCCAGAGCCTTCTTCATGCGTTCTTCATGACGGTAGAGACTGTTGCCCAGAGGCTGCATGACCTTCTGAATCTCGGCCACCATCTCCAGGGGTTTCATGGTGCCCTTGCCCCTGAGCGGAGCGGTCACACGCCTGTCGATGGCTGCGATCTGCTCATCAGAGAGGGACGAGGCCTCCGCCCCGGCGGCATACGCCGCGGCGGACGGGCCGGCCACGCGACCAGAGAAGGTCGCAAATCCGATGCCGGAACCGCGGTGGCGCCCCGGCTGCGCCGTGGCGCCCCACGCCCGGGAGCCCTGGACACAGAGGTCACCCGCGGAGAAGAGCCCGGGAATGGTGGTAGCCATGTTCTCGTCCACCCACAATCCGCCGAACTCCCCCACCAAGCCGGGCACCACGTGGTCGTTGGTCTGCTGCGAAAAGGCGTTGAAGAACAGATACCCCCAGAAGCGGTCGGCGTAGGGCCGGTTGTGTACCGCCTGACTCCCCAGGACCGAAGTGAGGCTAGGCATCAACGGGTTCTCGCTCTGCCGGTAGTGCATGGGGCCGTTGCCCGCGAGGGTCTGCTTGTACCATTCGGCTAAGACATCTGCGCTGATGTCCGGATGCACCTCTTTGATAAGCGGCAGGCCGACGTTCTCGCCCTTGTCGTTGTAGAGTGCGTATTCCACACCCATGTCCGACTCGAAGTGGTCGAGATTGGTCCAGTTGTAGAAGGATCCGAACTCGCAGTTGGCGAACTTGGCACCCACCCGGAAGGCGGCGGCCACACCTTCGCCCCGGGCAGCCGACCACATGGGCATCACACGCCAGCATTGGTTACCGCAGGCGAGTACTACCGACTTGGCGCCGAATACACGCTGCTCGCCGCTATCGATGTCATAGCCCACCATGCCGGCGATCTTGCCGGCATCGGTGAGCAGATCGACCATCCCTACCCGGTCGACGAACTTCACGCCAAGCTTGCGCGCGTACTTGCGCACTTCGCGCACGTAATCGAGATCGATGGCGGCGAGCGTCCACGGGTATGGAACATTCTGGTCGAATATGGGTTTGCCGGCCTGATCTTCGCCCACGATCTTAGAGGACCACTTGAGCGTCCGGAACTTCCCAGACGCATCCTTATCGACCCTGCCCGACCACCTATCGATGGCCTCGACTCCCTCGTTTAACATACACGCGTACTTAAGGAGGGTGGTCTGGTTGTTCAGGTACAGGCCGATATGCTTCAGGTAGAACTGCGCGAACTCCTGGGGCGAATGGTCGCCGAGCATCAACATGATACCCGCGCCTCGATTGGCCTTGCCCGCATATCCGCTGGTGTACTTCTCCACGATGGTGACTTCCAGCCCCGGGTCTTGCTCCTTAGCCGTGATGGCGGTTGCCAGACCCGCGATGCTGCCCCCGACGACAAGGACGTCCGTGGTCATGCGTTCGGTCATGATCTCTCCCTCCTCGTCAGACCAAATTCTCGCGTGGGAACAGGTACGACTCATACTTCGGATGCACTTTGATAGCACCCTCTGGACAGTTGAGCTCGCAGAACATGCACTGCACACACTCTTCGGGATACGCGACGACGGGCTTCTTCGTGGTCCCGTCCCACTTGATGATATCGATGAAGCAGGCCTGGAAGCACCTCTTGCATCCGGTGCAGAGCTCCTTGTTGACGATTATGGTGTTCATGCATTCCTCCGGAGTAGACACGCGGACCGTTTCCTGCCGCTTGCGGACTACAGATCGTTCGAACACTGAGTAACGCGGACGCGGCGCCTTCGGCGCACCCACCCTAGTGGGTCGGATCAATCTCAGGACCCAAGTCCATCCTAGGTGACAATCCAACGCTTGTCAAGTATTTAGATTGTGAATCTCTATTACTATGTACTAGTCCGTCTTACTATGTACTACTCCGTCACAGCGCCGTCGGGTCTCACTGGAGGACAATCGATCTTCTTGGGGGAGCAGGCTGCAGAAGGGCGTGTCACATCCAGACAAGAACCCACGTTCCGCATATCTACGAGCAGGCATCGGCCAAACGCCGGAACCGGCACGGCCGACAGGCAACTTCCTGCACGTGCCGGCAGTGTTCGCTACCGATATTTCTTGAATCCGTACTGTTCGGCGAGCGCGTTCTTCTCTTCCTCGGGCAGAGAAGTGAAGTACCCCTTCCACCCAGGACAGAAGTTGATATGCCAGCGCCAGAACCTCCCCAGGAAGGAACGGGGATTCTGATCGTACTTAGAGCGAAAAGGACAGCTTCCGCAACCAGGTTCAGCCATGTTGCTCCCCCAAGGTCGTCCACGTTAGTAGCGGTTACACGAAGCTAGCTCATGTTTGGCGCGTTCGCAAGAGCCGCGCCCCAGCGACCGTATCCTCGGGTCGTGTGTCGATCTATTTGCTGCTACGCTGGCAATGCCGGAGGCTCACCCATTCGAGTCCTGGTTCGTGGAGGGCAGGTGGCGACGGTGGATAGAGACGCAGGTGTCTGCGCTGTGTGCGCGAACAGAGACTGAAGGGCGACGGCATCCAGATCGCGTGGCGCGAGCTCATGGGACGCGAGAGATTCACCTATGCCGTACTGACCGAGGAGATCATCACGGCGCGCAAGGCGCTCGTTCTCGCGCCAGAGAAAGAGGGAAAGGTCATCCGGCCCCGCATGGACGGCGGGCCAGCGGAGGACGAGATCAAGTAGCCCACGGCCCGCTCCGCAGGCAGCCCATGCCGACGGAGAACGTCAAAGCACGGGGATAAGGAGCCCGGCTATCTCGGCAAGTCGCTCCTCGCTCATGTAGCCCGCCGTGTCTGTAAATCCCATGAACACTACTTCGGTCGACTCTCTCTGGGTCACGAAGTAGAGGATATCCGCAGCGCTTGGGCCCCGGTAGATCCTGTCGGTGCGGCCGTCCAGATCTACTCCACTCACCAAATCCCAGTCGGCGTACGGCTTCTCGTGCTCCGGTATCTCCTCGGAGTCGTACTCCCAGAGGTTCAGAATCAGCACGTCGCCCTGTCGGGGCTCACGGTACCCGATGCTCACCCTGAGGTGCTCACTCTCCCTATTTGCGGAGACGCGTACGATGGGCGCCCCGTGACACTCAGCCCCCAGGTAGTAGACGGTGAAGGCGGAGTTAGCTGCGATCTCCCGGAGTTCCCCGAGCAAAGCGTTCGCCGTCGGGTAGACCGGAGTCGAGCCGGTGGTCACTGTGGAGGTCACCTCGCTCACCGTAGACCCAACTTCGCTGGTGGTAACGATCGCGGTCGAGGTTGAGCAACACTCTGTCGCCGGTAGTCCACACCCGGAGACGGCTAGGACGAGCAGTTGAGCCACGACAGCGGGAGCAAGGGCGCGGCTCAGTTTCCTCGTGCGCGTCCGTCTCACATGCGCCTCCCTTCCTGTGGGACCTACAAGCCCCAAAGGCAGTACGGGCCGGGCGGGGAGTCCCAGTCAGTACGCCTCCAGGGTGCCGGCATGCCGCTCGAATATTCTGCGCTACCGGTCATCTCAGGGTCTCCCTTGTAGTAGGTCTGCGGAGCAAGACTGTAGGAGGTCACTCCACGGGCGTAGGGATCGTTAGAGAATACGGTCCATGGCTGGATGGTGCCATCGCCATAGACCAATGTGCCATTTCTCGCGGTGATGTATCCGTCGTATCTGATCCGGACCCCATCCTGGTTGTTCTTGTCATAGACGAAGGCGTGCGAGCCACATTTGCCGCCCTCCCCCTCAACACTTAGCTTCAAGTGAGTGCAGCCCTCGATCAGACCGTCCAATTCGAACTGAGCCCAGTCGAAACTCAGAAACGCGTGATGATTGCTCAGCCGCACCACAACCGGCTGATCGCACCAGAAGTAGATGTAGTACTTCTCCCAGTCCTGTTCGTGTTGCGGATACAACCAGTAGTCGGTGGGGTTCACCGCGTAGTAGAGCCAATACTCATAGGTGTGCCAGCCGCCGTGGTACCGACCGCAACTCGGACATGCGGAGGTCGAGAGATCACGCTGTCTCCAGTAGAGCGCAGGTCGTTGGTTACTGGGGTGCGAGGAACTGATCCAGTTGCCCTCGCAAGAACGTCCGGACGCACTGCCACCGATGTAGTACGGAACATAGGTCTCGCTGGCGTCTTCGACATCTATCGTACCGTACCCGTTGTAAGCGCAATAGACCGGGTAGCTGTTGATAAGACGGCCGGAACTACCGCGGACAGGAAAACAGCCCTCTCCCCGGTCGTTGTTGTCCCTGCCGTCGTAGCTCAGTGAGGCAATCCATGACGCCGCACTGTAGGAGGGATCAGCTTGAGCCACTCCCGCGAAGAGGACCGCCGGAAGTGCTGTTATCGCCAAAACCGCCGCCATTGTCACACGCTTGATAAGGGGCGTCATCGGACCGCCTCCCTGAGAGCGTCGGCGGCGCGTGCAAGAGCAGCGGGATCAGGACCGACGAACATCGTCATCATCAACGTAGTGCCCTTACGTTGCGTCATAATCAAGGAACGGTTCTGCCCCGCACCTCTCCTTACCTCGTAGCCCGATGAGTGAGGGGCGCTGTGGCCGATGACTGGATACGCCGCTCGGAGGTCGCCGATGTGAGTCGCATTGGCCGCCGTAGAGAACTCTCTGATCAAGAACCCCTCCCAATTTGCAGCGTCCGCTTCGGCCGAGGAGGGATCGAACCTGTAGTACAGATAGAGACTGTTGTTTCTCACTCGGATCTCGGTCAGGGGATAACCGCCGAAGCTTTCCCCCAGCCAGAAGACCTTGAAATCGAGCTCGCGCGCCGCCTCCTCCACTGACGACCTACGAGTGGCATCCCAGAGGTCCTTTGCCTCTTGCGCCTCATCTCCGGCAATGCTGGTCACAATGGGGATGGTCACCACAGTGGCGCTGGTGGCCTTAGGCGCCTCCGCCATTGCCGCTCCAGACTGTGACAGCGCACAGGCTGCGATCGCCATCCCCGATATTGCAGCGCCCAGAATGGTCGCCCACCAACCCCTGCAGCTCCTTCGTGGGGTACTCAATGCTGCTCCCTCCCTCGCTCTTTAGGACCACCCAGAGCGCGGGTGAGAGTCCCCCGACCCGGAGCCCGCGTCTCGGTCGTATCGACGGTCGCACACGGGCATGCCGGCTACAGTCATATCTTGGATGGACCTTGGAGCACGGGAGCAGCCCCTCGGTCGCCGACACCGTTTTTCAGTGCTCTCCCATACACCAAGCCTTGGTGACGCGCGCGTACTCCTCGACCTGCTCGTCGGTGCGAAAATCCTGCTCGCCGCACGCGTCGTGGTGCACCATGTCGGAGAGATCGCGGACGATCTTGGAGCCGGGCGTAGCCGCCGGATAGCCGACCACCATCATGTCGTATATAGTGAGAGTCTCCGGGATGCCCACGATCTTCCTGATGGCGCGCTCGGCGTCGGGACGCGAGGCGGAGGTGTACCACTGGGAGGCCAGCCCCAGGGAGGCAGCCGCCAGGTGCATCAGCATGAAGGCATTGGCCATGCTGGACTGATACAAGGGAGCGGCCTCTTCTATGGTGCGCGGGGCGTACGGCAGACCCACTCTGGCCCGCCAGTCGCACAGGGCAAGGATGAAGACCGGCGCGTCGCGGAAGCCGGCCCGCGGAGTATCATTCTTCGCAGGATCCTTGATGGCCGGACCGTACTCATCGAGGGCGGCCACGATCTTGGCCTTGACGTTCGGGTCTCTGATGACCACGAATTCCCAGGGTTGAGTGTGAAAACCCGAAGGGGCCCAGCGCGCCACCTCGATAATCTTCATGACGTACTCATCCGGTACGGGGTCGGACTTGAACTGCCGAACGGTGCGCCTCTTCGTCACCAGATCCAGCAGGAAGTCATATTGCTGAGTGCTCTCCATCAGGGCCTCCATTGTTGACCTACGAACCTTCTTCTCCTCTGACAGGTTGACAGCGCTACTCATCGCCCGCTCGTGTCACTCCTCGGCGAAGCTGTCAAAATACCCCTGGATGTGGACCACCGGGGTACCTTTGTCGCCGCTGCCGGACGTGAGGTCGCACAGCGAACCGATGAGGTCCGTCAGCCACCGGGGCGTGGTGCCTTGCGCTTCCATGGCCCCGGTAAGACAGGCCTTCTTGGTTCGGATTTGCCCCGTGATGGCTTCCTGCAGCTCCCGACCCGCGAGTCCGGCGAACTGATTGTCGGCCAGGTACTTGATCTTGACTTCGTTGGGAGTGCCGACCAGACCACAGGTGCACGCAGGGCACACCACCGGATCAGCCAGTTCCCAGATCTTCCCCACCGGGTCCTTGAAGGCGCCGTCGCCGTAGATCATGGCTTCAACCGTCTTCCCGGTCTTCTCCCCGAAGAGCTGCTGCACCCGATCGACCACCTGCTGGCAGTCGCGGGGGAATAACTTCACGGTCTCCTCGGTGGCCTTGTTCGACCCTAGCAGGCCGTATTCAGGGTGGTAGCCACTACCGTCTACGGAAGACGACAGAATGTCGTCCAATCCGTAGACGGTCTCCGCGCCGGCGGCCAGCAGGCGTTGCCTCGTCCGCACCCGGGTATGGATGTCGCAGGTGAGAACGCTCTTGGTGTGCTCCAAAATAGTCTCGGGGTGGTTGGAGAAGAGGATGGTGCAGCCGGCTCCCTCCACCTCCACCAACGAACGGTAGTAGGCCACGTAGTCAATGCCCGTGAACGGATGGACGGTGTCGCCGAAAGACTGCCTGAACTGGTCTTCCGACAGCCGGTCGGCCCAAGGATCGATGCCGTATGCATCGAGAAGATCCGGGTCGAAGAGTTGGTTGCCAACCTCATCAGATGGATAGCTGAGCTGCAGCACCAGGTGTTCGGCACCACGTGCGATGCCTTTGAGCAGGATCGCATATCGATTCCGGCTCAATATGGGGAAGACGACGCCCAGAGTGCCGCTGCCGAACCTGCCCTTCACGTCGGCGGCTATGGCGTCAACCGTCGCATAGTTGCCCTGCGCTCTTGCTACGACCGACTCAGTGATCCCAACCACGTCCCGGTCACGGATGAGGAAGCCCTCCTCCTCAGCGGCCTCCATAACGCCCTGCACGACCATTTCGTCTATGGCATCTCCTCTGCGTACTATCGGGATGCGGATCCCTCTCACCACGGTCCCTACGCGGCGTCCCACGTGCCTTTCTCCTCCCTGGAGCTTCGCTACGCTCGTGTCGCGCATCCAAGAATGCGCGACACGGTTGCGCTTCACCTTGTCGTTGGGACTGAGATTGTAGACTACCCGGTCGGTCATGACCCAGGCCGTGAGACGTCAATCGATAGAACTGGCGGTCCATCACCGTCACGGCCAGTGCGTTCGGAGCGACGTGGCGTTCGTCTTCGAGAACGAGTGCGAGGGTTTCCGAGGGGACCCGCGATCGCTGCCACCGGCGTTCCTCACGGCCGGCCTCGTCACGTTTGCGACACGGCCGTGTAGTAGTATGGATCTATACAATAGACGTAGGAGCACCCAATTGTTGGACGGCATCGACCCTAGGACAAGTGCACTTCTCATCCTGCACTGGCAGAACGAGCTGGTCAAGCCGGGTGGCCTCGTGTCCACTCCGCTCCCCGGAATCATCGCCGCGTCGGGGACGATCCACCGACTGCGCGACGCCCTCCAGGCCAGCCGGGACAGAGGGGTCCTGGTGGCCTATGTGAATGCGAGCCACAGAAAGGGCTACCCGGAGGTTCCCAGAATCCCGGCGCCGCTTGCCGCAGGTCTCGTACAGTCGAACGCGTTCATCAGAGGTACGTGGGGTGCCCAGGTCATCGACGAGCTCGCGCCTATGGAAGATGAGATCGAGATCGCCAACTTCTCCACGAGCGCGTTCATCTACAACGAGCTCGACCTCATCCTTCGCAATCGCGGGATCACCACCGTGGTGCTGGCCGGCCTGGCTACGAACTGGGTCGTGGAGAGCACCGCCCGCGACGCCTGCAACAGAGGCTACGCCGTCTGGACCTTGGCCGACTGCTGCCACGGTTCGAGCGCCGAGGCGCACGACTACTGCGTGAAGAACACCCTCCCCATGCTGGGAGTCGTCTGCACCGCCCACGACTACATCGAAGCCCTGGCCTCCACTGTGTAGCCGCCCGCGTCTAAGATCCTGATGGGAAGCTCGATGTCCACCGTCAAGGCCTCGAGGTGTACCCGTAACTCCTCGTTCCTCTGCCCACCCGCGGCGTCAGTACGCAACCCCACTGGTACGTGCTCCATCTCGTTCAGCGGTGACCACTTCCTTTAGCCTCTGGTAGGGCACCGTGATGATATGCAATCCCGGTGGATACGATTGCCTCCCTGCAGGCCAAGACCCGCTTCTACCGCCGGCGCACCCGCTACTCGCTCCCCGCAGCATCGTTCTGCAGCGAGTCAAGCCGAAGCACTCCAGCCTCACAGCACGAGCAGCAGCAATCCCGCTACCCCGGTCATGACCATGACGAAGACACGATACGCCTTCTCGGGGATCCTGCCGGCCGCGATGATACCGATGGCGGTCCCGACTGCGATCGCGGGAATCATGATGGCATCGAACATCAGCGTACTAGCGCTGATGTTCTCCCAGAAGATCACCTGCGGAGGGACTTTCAGTAGGTTGACGACGAGGAAGAACCAGGCCGCCGTCCCGATGAAGGCGTTCTTGGGCAGACGCATGGAGAGGAGGTAGATGGACGTTATCGCCCCCGCGGCGTTGCCGATCATGGTAGTGAAGCCCGCTGCCAGCCCGGCCAAGACTGCGAACCACCAGGCCTGCGGGTAGTGGGTCTCCTTCTTGTAGACGTCCTGCCAGATCATCATCCCCAGCAGCACCATGATGATGCCGCCCAGCAATAGCCGGAACGAGTCATCGGACAAGCCTCCGCCCACTGCCACACCCACGCCGATGCCGACCACCGCGCTGGGAAGGAGCTTGAGCAGGTATCGCCATTCCGCATTCCTGCGGTACCACGCGACGGCGAAGATGTCGCCCACGCACAGCATGGGGAGAAGGATGCCGGTTGAGGCTTTTCCCCCGAAGGAGAGCGCCATAAGCGGAATGAACATCAGCGTCAGACCCGTGAGCCCGGCCTTGGACATGCCGATCACCATGCCGCTGACGATGGAGAGCACCCATTGATAGGTCTCTACCTGGGAGATGTCAAAGGGCATTCTGTACACTTTCCGGAGGCGCGGATAGCAGCGCTATTTTTACGACAACGGACGACGGAGC
>Ga0209510_1001387_pt1 | contig 27771 bp, 33 predicted proteins | sample BiotimSIPDNA_FD_185749 | JGI IMG/M metagenome (GOLD analysis project Ga0209510, IMG submission 185749) | Anaerobic biogas reactor microbial communites from Washington, USA - Biogas_R1 time_0 SIP DNA (SPAdes) (version 2) | ecosystem: Engineered > Bioreactor > Anaerobic > Unclassified | place...
CCCTTTAGGTCAGGTGAAGGGAACCACCTATGACATCATCGATTCGGGTGACCACTGGCTGATCCTTCTGAAATTCACCAGATACTACGAGGATCTTCCGAAACTGCGAAAGATGGATGTGGAGATCATTACCTCCGATTATGAGGGGCTGATAATAGCCAATCGCAGTATAACCACCATGGAGGGCAAGCCAGGAGTTTATGTCAGGACTATCAGCGGTGATTTTAGTTTTACACCCGTGTCAGTGATTACCAGCGATGGGGAATACTCCCTGGTTGAAAGTTCGTTCTACTACGAAAAGCAAGGGGACGAAACTGTTAAAGTCAATACCGTTAAAGTTTACGATGAAATATTAAACCATCCGGAGAAGAAGTGAAATGAGCAATATCAAAGACAATATCGCCAGCATTAAAAAAGTAATGGAGGAAGCAGCTGTTCGGGCCGGGCGAAACCCGGACGAATTATTGCTGATCGCAGTTACCAAGACCCGCAGCCCTGAAGAGATCAACATGGCTATCGCTGCGGGCATCACCGATGTGGGAGAAAATAAAGTGCAGGAGATCCTCGACAAATATGAAAAGGTCGATCCTGTACGCTGGCATATGATTGGACATCTTCAAACAAATAAGGTAAAATATATTATTGATAAAGTGTCATTGATACATTCCGTAGACTCCATCAGACTGGCTCGGGAGATCGATAAGAGAGCTGCACAGCACAATAAGGTAATGGATATACTGATTCAGGTCAATGCCGCGGAAGAAGAGAGCAAGTTCGGCATACGTACAGAGGAGACAGGGCAGATGGTAAGGGAGATCCTGGAGAGCTGTCCCAATGTGCGGATCAGGGGGTTAATGAGCATTGCTCCTTTCGAGGATGATCCGGAAAAGGTGCGGGGTTACTTTAAGGAAATGGCAGAACTGTATGATGAATACAGGGCGATCGAACATGAGAGGCTGGATTTTCGGTATCTGTCCATGGGAATGTCAAATGATTTTCCGGTTGCCATCGAAGAGGGTGCTAATGCGGTGAGAATCGGAACGTCGATCTTTGGAGAACGCAATTACAATTAATAATCAAGCGAGGAGTATAACAATGGGAGATGGATTTTTCAGCAAACTGAAGACATTGGTCGGTATTGAAGATATTGAAGACGATGAGATGGATGAGGAGGTGCCTAAGAATACCATTGAAAGGCAGTCTATTGATCCACGGAGCTCAGTAAGCCCTTCCCGAAACGAGGTGAGAGAGCTCAAGGACAACAAGGATGTCAGAGTATTACCAATGGCCAGCAAGGCAACGGGACCCAATCAATTTAAGATGATCGTCATCGAGCCCCAGAGTTTTGATGAGTGTCCCAGACTGGTAGACAGTCTCAAGGGGAGGAAGCCGATCATCATCAATCTTGAAAAAATCGAGACGGACACAGCCAGGAAGATCTTTGACTTCCTCAGCGGAGCGACCTACGCTCTGAACGGCAACGTGCAGAAGGTAGCGAACAACATCTTTATCTTCGCACCGGAAAATGTGGACGTGGCAGCCTACATAGATCAACAGGCCCCGGGACATACAACCAGTATCAATAATCCTTGGAGGTAGTGCATGGTAATATTTCTGATACGAGCAATCAACACCTTTTTGCAGGTTATCGTTTATCTCATCCTGGGCAGAGCCATAATGAGCTGGTTTATCCGGCCCGGAGACAGGCTTTACCCTTTTTATGTATCGATCATACGCCTTACGGAGCCCATCCTGTCGCCCTTCAGAAACCTGACAAGCCGGTTTTTGGGAAACAGTGGCATTGATCTATCGCCCTTGCTGGCAATATTCGCGATCTACTTTTTTCAGCGGGTAATAACCGGGCTGCTGGTGGCTTTTATTTAGCTGTAACCATTACGGTTGGTGTGAGGCATTTTTCTGTAGGTTAAGAAGGAGGTTTGCTAATGATTACTCCCTTAGATATACAAAATCAGGAATTTTCCAAAGGAGTCCGGGGTTACCGGGAAGATGAAGTAGACGCCTTTCTGGACCTGATCACCATGGACTTTGAAAAGCTCATAAACGATAACACCAATCTCAAGGAGCAGGTGAAGACACTCAACGCTGAATTGGCCAGGTACAGAAGCACCGAAAGCATGGTCCTGGAAACTCTGGAAGCTGCGAAAGCGCTCATGGGTGATATTTCTGCGAGTGCGGAAAGGCGAGCCGAGATCCTGCTTAAGAACGCTGAACTGGACGCGGACAGGATCACCAGAGAAGCCAGAGAGGCTGCTGAGAGACTACACGAGGAGAACACAGGCCTTCGCAATCGCCTCAACGTGTTCCGGACCAGATACAGGACTTTGCTGGAATCAGAGCTGGAGAAATTTGATGTGCTGAGTGCAGAGCTGTTTGCCGACAAAGAGATGGATGACTTGAAAAGCATTCTGGAAGGCCGGACAATAAATGCTCCCATGGAACACAGTGACGAAGACAGAGTGGACTTCACTGATAAGACACTTTTTAACTTCAGAGCAGGAAGCGACCAGTAATATGATTTTTTATGCGGTTATACTTTTCATAATCATCATTGACCAGATATCCAAACTATATATCCGGATGGGGATGGACTTCAATCAGTCCATTCCTGTTATTGATGGTTTCTTCCATATTACTTTCGTTCGGAATTTAGGCGCTGCTTTCAGCATTCTTCAAGGAAAACAGCCTTTATTGATCATCGTAACTTTCATAGCGCTTACCGCCATTATTATTTATCTGGCCATAAAGAGAAAGGAAAACCACTGGTTGCTCGCTCTGTCCCTTTCACTTATCGCAGGCGGAGGACTTGGAAATCTCATCGATCGTATTCGTCTGGGTTACGTGGTGGATTTCTTTGACTTCCGTGTATTTCCGGTTTTCAATATTGCAGATATCAGTATCTGCATCGGGTGCGGGTTGTTCATTCTTTACCTGTTATTTATCGAACCCAAGATCAATAGAATGCGGGGAGAACCGGCAGATGACCAGAATTCCTATTAAAATTGAAGAGCAGGATGCAGAGGAGAGAATGGATATCGTATTGCCTGAACTCCTGGAAAATACCTCAAGAAGCAGCATTCAGAAGCTTATTGAAAAGGGAAATGTTCTTGTCAATGGTGTTCCTGTAACCTCAAAAAAATATAAGCTGAAGGAGGGGGACCTGGTAGAGGTCCGGATCGAAGACCCCACTCCTTTACAAGCTGAACCTGAAAACATTCCTCTTTCAATTATATATGAAGATGCAGATCTGCTTGTAGTAAATAAACCCAAGGGCATGGTGGTCCATCCGGCTGCGGGAAATTGGACAGGCACCCTGGTGAACGGCATCCTGTATCACTGCCAAGGCCGGCTCTCTTCCATTAATGGTGTGATCCGTCCCGGCATCGTGCATCGCATCGATAAAGATACCAGTGGATTGCTTGTCGTTGCAAAAAACGATAACTCCCATCAAAAACTTGCAGAGCAGTTCGCAGCACATACCATCACAAGAGCTTACAGGGCAATCGTGCACAATAACTTCACCGAGGATGAAGGCGTTATCGATGCTCCCATCGGGAGAGATCCCAAAAATAGACTGCGCATGGCCGTCACCGAAAGAAACGGTAAGCAGGCCATAACGCATTATAAAGTGCTGGAGCGCTTTGGCAGGTTCACGTATATTGAGGCGACTCTTGAGACTGGGAGGACTCATCAAATCCGTGTCCATATGGCCCATATCAATCATCCTCTGCTGGGAGATGAGCTGTATGGACCGAAAAAAAGTCCTATTAAGACAAACGGGCAGGTGCTCCACGCCAAGACACTGGGATTTCTCCATCCATCCTCCGGTGAGTACATTGAGTTTGACAGTCCGCTTCCCGAAAATTTTTGTGAGATATTGAATAAATTAAGATAGTAGGGCCCTGTGCAGCGCCGTACTTTTCACAAACCGGTTCAGGGGCAGGTAGGGCTTTGGGAAGGTTCGGAAGCACCATCATTTGACTGATATTGAGCTTTAACGTATATGAGGCAATCTTCGCATACATAACCGTGCTTAAACTGCAGTTCACTGTGTTGCCCACACAGAGAGCACGGCATTACATCTGCGCATATGATTTCCGGATAGTAGACAGAGCTGTGCTTTTTAATCATGATCCATTCCTCGCTTTCCGGTATCCGATGCGCTTCGTACATCTTTCCTCCAAACGCCACCGCACAGGGTATTTGAGTACTATGCTAAACCATTATAGAAAAAAGTCAACCTAAAATTTACCAATTGAAATAAATAATGCATTAAATGTAATAAATGCATTATTTGATGATCATTCTGTTGATCTGCGTTATAGTTCTTTAATTGGATCTACATAGAGTGTTTTATGATCTGTATAGATGACCATGCCGGGTTTGGCCCCGGAGGGTTTCTTGACATAGCGTACGAGAGTATAGTCCACAGGGACATTACTGGAATTGCGGGCTTTGCTGTAGTAGGCAGCTAAGGAAGCCGCCTGGATCATTGCCTCATCAGTGGGTTTTTGACCTTGTGTGGACAATATCACGTGTGAACCGGGGATATCCTTGGTGTGAAACCACAGGTCCTTTTTGTCGGCAGTCTTCAAGGTCAGATGATCATTTTCCTTGTTGTTGCGGCCTACTAAAATGCGAGACCCGTCGCTGGCGGTAAAGGCGTAGGGTTGGAGCTTAGATTTGGAATGACGGTAATCGTTTTTCCTCCTCCGCAGGTAGCCGCCCTCCGCCAGCTCTTGACGGATCTCTTCTATCTCCTCCAGTGTACCGGCATTTTCCACATATGCCAGCACGGATTCAAGATAGCCGATAGAGTGATTCGCTTCCTCCAATTGAATCTTCTTTTCCCGAACAGCGGTCTTCGCTTTGCTGTATTTTCTGAAGTAGCGCTGAGCATTCTGCGATGGAGAAAAGCGTGGGTCCAGGGTGATCTCCACTTCCGTGTCATCATAGTAGTTCAATACTGTGACTTTTGATGCACCCGGGGATATCTTATGGAGATTTGCTGTAAGGAGCTCTCCGTAGATGCGATAAGGTTCTGCATTTTCTGCAGCATAAAGGTCCTCGGACAGACGTTGCGTTTTCAGGTAGAGCTTATCAAGGGCAGAGGTAAGAGTCCGTGTCAGATCCGCAGATTTTTGACGGATCCGGTTAGATGAGGCCTTATGTGAAAAATAGTATTCTGCTGCACTGCTTGGATTATCAAAAGCTATCTTATCCAATAGATTCTCAGCATCAGAAAGGGGGAAGACGTGAAAATCCATCGGAACCCGATCCTTGTCCACGTAAACCACAGGTTTTAAGTCTCCGGTGTGAATAGAATCCGTCATCCCTTTTATCACTTTATGGAGATCCTCTGCTGTAAGGGCCTCTGTCTCCGGCCCGGCAGCCCGGATCGCCACCTGGCATATTTCTTGGGATATGGCGGGACTGACTCCCTGAATTCCGCTAACGAGAGCTTTCGGAAGGGATTGAGAATCATCTTCCATAATCCTGCTGAGGTCTTCCGCGGATACTGTGTAAAAGGAGACTTTGTTCTGGTCAGGAGGATATACGTAGGGTAGTCCCGGGAGCAACTGGCGGTATCGGCTCAGATCCGGGGTGATCCTTTTGATGCTGTCTATAATTTTGCCTGATACCACATCGATCGCAATGATGTTGCTGTGCTTTCCCATGATCTCAACTGTAAGTTTTTTACTAACGGAGAATCCAAGATCGTCATTGTGGTCTACATGGATCTCGATGATCCTCTCGGATTCCACCTGTTGAATCGATGTGATCCGTCCGCTCTGGAAATGTTTGCGCAGGAGCATGCAAAAGGCCGTGGGGTTCTGAGGATTTGCCTGTTCTTTATCCTCTTCTATGAGGTGCATGCGGGCATGGCCGCTGTTTGCGGAAATATAGAGCTGATGTTTTTCTCTGCCTGCGTTAATGAGAAAAATCAGTTCCTCTTTATCGGTCTGATATATTTTATTGATTCTGCCTCCGGCCAGGATACCATTCAGATATACTGCCATTGCTCCAGTTACTAAACCATCGTAAGCCATCAAGTACACTCTTTCTTCTTGAATTATTACTATGCGCCTGCCGGGTATGCCCCTCGGAAACCGCCGTTTTTATATGCTTCGCATGAAAACGGTAAGCGGTTTCACGGTCTCTACGGGGCATACCCGGCAGGCGCAGGGATTTTCCCGTTTCTATTAGTGTATCGGGATGATATGGCTCACCTCGACAACAATAAAGAAAATATAGATTATTTTATGCGTTAAATGTATAATACCATATGATAGCATGGATTGTAAAAGGCGTCTGAAAATGATATAGGGATCAGACCAATTAATATCGGGGCGATGGGGTTTCGCCCCTGCTCAGTAGCTGGCGCGCTACGTGCCTATGATTTAGACGGCCCGTCTTATCAGGTTGGCACTTGCTTGCCATTCGCCGTGACGCAACCCCATCGTCCCGACTTTGATCAAATTCAGTACAGAATTAAGGAGATTATATGATCAAGAGCATGACAGGCTTCGGCAGAAGTGAATACAGTGACGGAAAAAGGAACATAGTCGTAGAGGTAAGGGCTGTAAATCACAGATACAGTGATATTACGGTGAAGATGCCCAGAAGATACTCTTTTGCTGAGGAAAAGCTGAAAGCCATCGTGAAGAATTTTGCCAGGAGAGGCAAGGTGGATCTTTCTATCATGGTGGAGAATCTCACAGAGGATGACACAAATATCAGATTAAACACGATGGTGGCGGGGCAATACTACAATAATCTTAAGGAATTGCAGCGCAGCTTCTCGCTTACGGGAGAGATCAGCCTGCCGTTTCTGGCTTCGCTTCCCGACGTGTTGAAAGCGGTGCCGGATGTGGAAGACGAAGAGGCAATATATGAAAGCCTGGCCATACCCGTTCGTGAAGCCGCAACGAGGCTTGACGAGATGAGAATAGCAGAAGGTAAGAAGCTGGCAGAGGACATTATAATGCGTGGGAATTTGATCCGCAGTATGTCGGATAAAATCAGTGTACAGGCTCCACAGGTAGCACTGGCTTATAAAGCAAAGCTGCAGGAGAGAATCGCTGATCTTCTGGAGAATGCGGTAGAGATCCCTGAGGACAGGATCGCCCTGGAGGCTGCATTATATGCGGACAAGTCCAATATTACGGAGGAATTGGTTCGGCTGAACAGCCATATTTCCCAGCTGGAGCATATCATCACCGAGAGCAATCAGCCTGATGGAAAGAAGCTGGACTTTCTGGTGCAGGAGATGAACCGGGAAACAAACACCATAGGATCCAAGGCCAACGATATCACAATTACCAATTACGTGCTGGAGATGAAGAGCGAGATTGAGAAGATCCGTGAGCAGGTTCAAAATATCGAATAGATTATTCTTGAAAGCCATCTGGAATTATAGTATACTATAAATTCGAATTGATATACTGAATTGAGTGGGGCAGGATCCCCGGAACTTTACAGCGTCGCATAGATAAGAGAGGAATATAAATGTACAAGGGCTTGCTCTTCGTAGTGTCCGGACCATCCGGTGCCGGAAAAGGAACTATTTGCAGAAGATTATCCGAGAAGTTGGATATTCACCTGTCTGTTTCCATGACTACCAGAGCACCCAGGCCGGGAGAGACAGAAGGCGAAAGCTATTACTTCACCACTGAGGAAGCCTTTAAGGAAGAATTGGCTAAAGACGGGTTTCTGGAATATGCACAGGTTTACGGAAATTATTATGGCACCCCTAAGGATAAAGTGAAAGAACAGCTTGATATGGGTAAAGATGTGGTGCTGGAAATCGATATTCAGGGTGCAATGCAGATCCGGAAAAATTATCCCGCCGGGAAATTCATCTTCATATTGCCCCCCTCCATGGCGGAGCTACGCAAACGGATAACAGGAAGAGGCTCTGAGACGGAAGAATCTATTAATCTTAGAATGCGGGAAGCCCTGAAAGAAGTGGCTTACATTGATAAATACGATTATTGTGTTGTGAACGGAGAGTTGGATGAAGCCGTTAACCGTGTAGAAGCCATCATTACGGCGGAACACTCCAGGGTATCCGAGAATATCTACGAACTGATCCAACAATACAAAGATGAGGTTTAGGGGAGAAAGGGAGGAATAGCGATGTTAGAACCATCCATAAAGTTGATGAAGCAGAAGGCAGACAGCAGGTATACGCTGGCAATACTGGCGGCAAAAAGAGCCAGAGATATCATTGATGGAAAACCTGTACTGATTGACATCGATATCGACAAACCGGTTAGTGTAGCGGTACATGAAATAGCAGATGATCTGATCACCTATGCAAGGGATTAACATGCACTAAAGTATAAGACCAGTCTTTACAGGCTGGTTTTTTAATTTTATGCAATTTTATTCAAACGAATGTCGTCTATTACTATGTAAAGTTCATCTATTCAGCAAACACTCATTGGTTTACGGGAAGGAGGTTGTCATTTTGGACAGGAGGTCACGGAGGCACCATAAAGAAAGTCATTTTGCAGTAATAACCAGAGGTGGAACAGAGAAAATAGAATTAGACGATATTCTATACTTCGAGAGCGAAGGCAGGAAGGTCCATGTGCACACAAAGGAACGTAAAATCAGCTTCAACGGCAGCATGCAAAAAGTACGCGAAATGCTGGATGGACGGTTTTGCTGCTGTCACGGCAGTTACGAGGTGAACCTGACCAAGGTTATAAGACTTGCAGACTATATGGTGGAAGTTGAGGGGGGACGCCGTTTGCCGGTCAGCCAGAGGAGGCGCGCTGAAATAAAGGGTCGTTATCAGGCCTATTTAAGAGAAAATTTTCCTTGCAATTTAGGAGATGATATAGTATAGTATTTCAGGGTCTGCGATAGGCGCGGACCGCAAAAACACACACCTTTCTGCTGAAAAACCGGTGCCTGCAAAGGCTGTTTATCGCAGAGGGTGGAGGAATAAAACCGGGAGGTATTGAACAATGTCAATTATTTCAATGAAACAACTGTTGGAGGCCGGTGTACATTTCGGCCATCAGACCAGAAGATGGAACCCTAAAATGGCTCCATACATCTTTACGGAGAGAAACGGCATCTACATCATCGATCTGCAGAAGACCGTGAAGAAAATCGACGAAGCGTATGCTTTCATGAAGGAAGTTGCTGAGTCCGGAAAGCCCATTCTCTTCGTAGGAACGAAGAAGCAGGCTCAGGCTGCTATTGCCGATGAAGCCAGGAGATGCGGAATGTTCTACGTGAACGAAAGATGGTTGGGCGGAATGCTGACCAACTATAAGACCATCTCCGGCCGTATCAACAGGCTCCGTGAAATCAGAGCCATGGAAACTGACGGCACTTTCGAAGCGCTGACAAAGAAGGAAGTCCTCAAGCTGAGAGCAGAAGCGGATAGGCTGGAAAAGTTCCTCGGTGGCATTAAGGACATGAAGGGCATGCCCGGCGCAGTTTTCGTTGTAGATCCGAAGAAAGAAAAGATTGCAGTAAAAGAAGCAAGAATACTTGGAATTCCAATTGTGGGCATAGTAGATACTAACTGTGATCCGGATGATGTTGACTATCTGATCCCTGCAAACGACGATGCGATCCGCGCAGTCAAACTGATTGCAGGAAGGATGGCAGATGCAGTCATCGAAGCAAAACAGGGCGAATCCTTTGACGAGGGAGAACCTGAGGAAGCGAAGATCGACGAAGAGGAAATGGATTCGGAAGATACAGACGAAGAGTAGTTTTGAAAGGAGATCGTGAACATGGCTGTTACCGCTGGTATGGTAAAAGAACTGCGCGAGAGAACCGGCGCAGGTATGATGGATTGCAAGAACGTTCTGGTTGAAACAGATGGAGATATGGAAAAGGCGATCGAACTGCTTCGCGAAAAAGGACTTGCAAAAGCAGCAAAAAAGGCTGGCAGAGTTGCATCTCAAGGCCTGGTGGATCTGGCTTTTGCTGCTGACGGCAGTGCTGCCGCCGCTATCGAAGTCAATGCTGAGACCGACTTTGTTGCAAAGAACGAGGAATTCGTGGAGTTTGTACGGACATTAGCAGATATGGCACTTTCCAGTGACGCTGCAGATATGGATGGCTTTATGGCCTTACCTTATAAAGACGAGGGTACCGTTACCGAGGCACTCAACAACAAGATCTCGAAGATCGGTGAGAACATGAGCATCCGCAGGTTTGTTAAATTCAGCACACCCGGAGTTGTCTACGTAGGATACATTCACGGTGGCGGAAAGATCGGAGTAATCATCGGTCTTAAGACAGATGCCACTGTTGATGAAGTTACTGTAATGGGAAGAGATGTAGCGATGCAGGTTGCATCCATGAGCCCCAGATATATTTCTGAGGAAGATGTGGATCCGGAATATATTGAGAGCGAAAAGAGGATTCTGGTTCAGCAGGCTCTGAATGAAGGCAAACCCCAGGATATTGTTGAGAAGATGGTTATGGGAAGGCTGAAGAAAGAGCTGAAGGAGACCTGTCTCTTAGAGCAGAAGTTCGTCAAGAACGGAGATATCACCGTAGCACAGTATGTGGATGAATCCGCTAAAGAGCTGGGCAAGGCGGTGAAGGTGATAGAGATGGTACGCTATGAAGTAGGCGAAGGCATCGAAAAGAAAGAAGAGAACTTCGCGGAAGAAGTAGCAAAACAGATGAACAATTAATAAAAGACCTATGCTATAATAAAAGGACACTATGCACAGTGTCCTTTTATTGAATGAGAAACAAGTCATGAGGAGGGACCATGAAGCCGAAATACAAGAGAGTCGTACTCAAGATAAGCGGTGAAGCATTGGCAGGAAATAACCAATTCGGACTCAACGAGGATATGCTGAACCTGGTTGCCCATCAAGTAGGTAAAGCTGTTGAATTGGGAGTTCAGGTAGCAGTCGTTGTAGGAGGCGGAAATTTCTGGAGAGGAAGAACCAGCAAAAGCATGGATAGGGCTACGGCAGATTATATGGGGATGTTGGCAACCTGTATAAACGCTTTGGCTCTGCAGGATTCCCTTGAGTCCCACGGGATTCCGACGAGGGTGCAAACAGCTATTGAAATGATGGAGATAGCCGAGCCATACATCCGCAGAAAAGCCATTAGCCATCTTTCAAAAAATATCGTAGTCATCTTTGCTGCGGGAACGGGCAATCCTTTCTTCTCTACGGATACTGCTGCAGCGCTTCGGGCAGCTGAGATAGAAGCCGATGTAATTCTCCTGGCCAAAAAAGTAGACGCTGTTTATGATGATGACCCACAGGAGAATCCTGATGCAAAGCCCTTTGATCGGCTGACTCATATGGATCTTCTGAACAAAAACCTGGGAGTCATGGATTCCACTGCGGCTTCCCTGTGCATGGATAATAAAATTCCTATTCATGTCTTCGGCCTGAATGAGGAGGATAGTGTCATCAAAGCCATTTATGGCGAAAAAATCGGAACCATTGTAGAATAAGACCGGGATAAAGGAGGAAATCAAAATGAGTGATGCAATGAAAATGCTCGACGAGAAAATGGATAAGACCAAGTCTGTATTAAAAGAAGACCTGAACACTGTAAGAGCCGGACGTGCAAATCCCGCCTTGTTGGATAAGATCATGGTGGAATATTACGGTACGCCGACTCCTCTGAGAAATATTTCCAATATTTCTGCGCCGGATCCACGCACCCTGCAGATTGTCCCCTTTGACCCCAAGTCCCTTCATGACATTGAGAAGGCGATCAATATGGCTAACCTGGGCATCAATCCGTCTAACGACGGGAAGTGCGTCCGGTTGGTCATACCACAGGTTACGGAAGAAAGAAGAAAAGAGCTTACCAAAGCCGTCCGCAAGATGGGTGAAGACGCTAAGGTCGCCGTTCGCAACTTGCGCAGGGATGCTAACGATATACTGAAGAAGGCAGAAAAAGCGGGAGAGCTGACGGAGGATGATCTGAAGTCGGATATGGATGAAGTGCAGAAGAAAACAGATGCCTGCATCAAGGAAATCGATGAGATCATCGAATATAAAGAAAAGGAGATCATGGAGGTCTGATGATCGATTTGCTGGGGCTTAGCGAAGATAAGGCCATCCGCCTGCTGGAAGCCCGGGGCCTCACATGGGAGACGGTGGGTACGGCTCCTCCTCGCAAGCCATTGGATGAAGGATATCTTAGAGTAATAAAACAAGAGTTTACCGATGGGAAATATCGGCTCACCTTGTGCAAAGTGCCGGATGATTTTCGGTGACTGACAGACCAATTATTAAATCAGGATGCAGTTAGGGGCGGTACAGCGAGAAACCGTCCCTTCTTAACAAAGGAGATGTGCGCTTGAAGTTTGAAAGACTTCCCGACCACGTTGCCATCGTAATGGATGGTAACGGACGCTGGGCAAAGATGAGGAATCTTCCCCGGCTCGCAGGGCACAATGCAGGGATGAAAGCTTTGAAAGAAATCGTGAAGCGATCATCCACATTAGGCATCAGGCACCTGACTGTTTACGCCTTCTCTACCGAAAACTGGCGGAGACCCAGTGAAGAGGTGGGCGGGATTTTTAAGATTCTTGTTCAATATGTGGATAAGGAACTCGGGGAACTTCACGAGAACAATGTGAAAGTCAGCGTGCTGGGTAATTATAAGAAACTACCGGAAGATGCCGTGAAGAAATTAGAAGAGGCTTTGAGAAAAACAAAGGAAAATTCAGGGCTTCAATTTCATATTGCCTTAAACTACGGAAGCAGGGACGAAATTCTTCAGGCGGTAAAAGGTGTGGCGAGAGATGTTGCTGCCGGTAATCTCGCGGAGTCGGAATTGACTGAGGCAGTCTTTTCTCAATATCTGTTCACAAAGGATATCCCCGATCCGGATCTCGTCATACGGACCAGTGGGGAAGTGAGACTCTCCAATTTTCTGCTGTGGCAGAGTGCTTACAGTGAGTTCGTTTTCAGCGAGGTTTACTGGCCGGATTTCACACCCGAACGGTATGAAGAAGCTATAGCAGAATACGCCAAAAGGGCGCGCCGGTTCGGAGGTGTCAAATGAAGACAAGAATACTGTCAAGCGTGATTTTGTTGCCCCTATTGGTGGTTTTGTACTATCGGGGTCCGTTGCTCTGGGCTGCTTGCCTGCTGATAGCCGTTGTTGGTGTGAGCGAATTTTACAGAGGTTTTGAAGCAATTAAAATCTTTCCTAATCGCTGGATCGGCTGGATCTCCGCAGTGGCTCTATATGCGTTGGTATTGTCGGGCGAGGGGCTTCACATGTATATGCTTTGGTTTTTCGCTGTAGTCGCTGCCAGCCTTCTTTACCTCTTTAGGATCGAAGAAAGACAGTTAGCCGATGGCATGGCAACGATTATAGGTGTTTTTTATGTAGTGTTTTTCTCTTTCCATGTAGTGCTTATTGACCGAACGGGAATGGGAAATCTGATCTGGCTGGTGATACTTACCGCCTTTGGCACGGATATAATGGCCTACTTCACCGGCTACTTTCTTGGAAAACATAAGCTCTGTCCCAAAATCAGCCCGAAAAAAACCATCGAGGGTGCCCTTGGCGGCATTGCCGGCAGTGTGATTTTATGTACCATCTTTGGGTATCTAATAACCGAGGGATCCATAATACATTATATTATGATCGGGTTTTTCGGAAGCATTGCTGCCCAGGCAGGTGACTTAACGGCGTCCATATTCAAACGGAAAATGGGCATTAAGGACTACGGAAATCTGATACCCGGCCATGGAGGAATATTGGATCGCTTTGATAGCGTGCTTTTTACCGCACCTTTTGTGTATTATTATATAATGCTGGTAATATTCTAATGAAGAAGATAGGAATACTGGGCTCCACGGGTTCTATAGGAACCCAGGCCCTCGATATCATAAAAATGAATCAGGACCGATTCAGGGTAACTGCTCTGACCTGCGGTAAGCGTGTGGATCTGCTGGAGTCGCAGATCCTGAAATTTCATCCGGACATCGTCTGTGTGGAACAGGAAGCAGATGCCTTGCGTCTAAAAAGACAGTTCCCCAAGACGGAAGTGCTTTGGGGAAAAGAAGGACTGAAGCAAACAGCTGCGCAGGCCGACTGCGAAATGATACTGAACGCACTGGTTGGTATGCGAGGTCTTGAGCCAACTCTTAAGGCTATCGACGCTGGAAGAGACGTTGCTCTGGCTAACAAAGAGACTTTGGTTGCCGGCGGCGCTATAGTGAAGAGAGCTGTGGAGGAAAGAGGAGTACGTCTTATTCCGGTGGACAGTGAGCACAGCGCTATTTTTCAGGCACTTCAGGGAAATGAAGGCCAGAAGATCCGGCGAATTCTTCTGACTGCATCGGGGGGACCTTTCAGAGGATATACACTTGACAGGCTGGAGAGAGTCACGGTGGAGCAGGCTCTAAGACATCCAAATTGGAGTATGGGCAGCAAGATCACTATAGATTCAGCCACCATGATGAACAAGGGCCTGGAGGTGATCGAAGCCAGGTGGCTCTTCGATGTGGAGCCGGACATCATTAATGTGGTAGTCCAAAGGGAGAGTATCATACACTCCATGGTGGAATTTGCAGATGGTTCTATCATGGCGCAACTGGGAATGCCGGACATGAGAGTGCCCATCAGCTATGCGTTTGCCTATCCGGACAGGTTGGTGAATCACTTCGAGGGAGTAGATTTCTTCCAACTGGGGCAACTGCACTTCGAATCTGTGGACCTGCAGGTCTTCCGCTGTCTGGGTATGGCTTACGAAGCATTGAAGTTGGGCGGGAGCTATCCTGTAGTGTTAAATGCTGCAAACGAAGTGTTGGTACAGCAGTTTTTAGAGGGGAAGATCTCCTTTATTGCGATCCAGAATACCATAGAAAAGGTTTTGGAGCAGCATATGCCCCGATATGATATGGATCTGTATGATATCTTGGAGATCGATAGTGAGATCAGGGAAAGGTTATCAATATGGGAGCAACGATAATATATGCGGTATTAATATTCTGTCTGTTGATTTTTGTTCATGAACTCGGCCACTTCGTGGCTGCCAAATCTGTGGGAGTCAGGGTGAACGAGTTTTCTCTGGGAATGGGTCCCGCTCTCTTGCATTTCGGTAAAGGCGAGACTCGCTATTCCCTTCGGGCTTTCCCGATAGGCGGCTATGTGAAGATGGAAGGTGAGGATGAAGATTCCGACGATCCGAGATCTTTCAACAACAAATCACCTTTACAGCGGAGTGTGGTTCTGGTAGCCGGTTCCTTTATGAACCTGGTCACCACTGTGGTTATCATCACCATCATAGCTCTGGCCATTGGAATGACCAGTAATGTGATCGACTTGGTCTCAGAAGGCTATCCTGCAGAGAAGGCAGGGCTTGAGCCCGGGGATCGGATCGTTCAGATCAACGACATTAAGGTTAATAGCTGGAACGATGTGACCGGAACGCTGGCCGCCAGCGAGGGAGATACTGTCAGCTTACTCATAGAGAGAGATGGCAAGGAGCTGACCCTGATAAGCGGTGTGACCACAAATGAAGATGGAAGGCGCGTCATAGGTATCACGTCCAGGCTGGAGCATTCTTTTGGCAAAGCGGTGATAGCAGGTGTTACGAGTACATGGGAGCTGGCAGGGGAAATGCTCAGCTACCTGAAGCTACTGTTCACCGGTGGGGGTTCCATGAGCGATCTTGTAGGCCCTGTGGGAATCGTGAGTATTATCAACGACCAGGCTAAGATGGGGATCTTCTATATTGCAAACTTAACGGCGCTAATCAGTCTGAATCTGGCAATCGTTAACATGCTGCCTTTCCCCGCTTTGGATGGTGGAAGGCTGCTGTTTCTGGTGATTCGGCAAATCACGGGGAAGGCGATCAGCGATTCGGTGGAGTCGAAGATCCATTTTGCCGGACTCATGCTGCTGTTTGCTCTGATGATTTATCTTGTGGTACAGGATGTAGATCGCTTTATTTTAAATTGATCACATCGGAAGGGGGTTGCTCTCCCGCTCGATAGCCGTGCGCTGCGTGCCGTACGATCAGAATGGTCCGTCCTGCCCCGTTGGCACTTGCTTACACTCGCCGGAGCCCAACCCCCTATCCGATGTGATGTCCTTTTTTGATGAAAGTCGGAGGCAGGGTTCTCTCTTGCTCGATAGTAGTGCGGAGATAATATATTATTTGAAAGCGACAGAACATAAAGGTGAGTAACTAATGAGGAAAGGTATGACAAGACAGGTACGGGTAGGGGATGTACTCATAGGCGGCGGAGCGCCGATATCCATTCAATCCATGACCAACACCAGTACCGGAGATGTGAAAGCTACGGTAGAACAGATTGCAAGACTTACCGATGCAGGCTGCGAGATCGTGAGATGTGCTGTACCCGACAGGGAAGCTGCAGAAGCACTCCGCAGAATAAAGAAAGCTATAAACATTCCCCTTGTAGCGGATATTCATTTCGACTACCGTCTTGCATTATCTGCAATTGAAAACGGCGCGGATAAAGTCAGGATCAACCCCGGAAACATCGGGTCCAAAGACCGGGTCCAGGCAGTACTGAAGGCTGCCCGGGAACGTGATATTCCCATTCGGATAGGAGTCAACTCAGGTTCGCTTGAAAGGCGGCTTCTCGAGAAATATGGAGGAGTAACAGCAGAAGCTCTGGCCGAGAGCGCCGTGACTATGACCGGGCTGATTGAAGATATGGGGTTTCATGACATAGTCGTTTCCTTGAAGGCATCAGATGTGAAACTCAATTACGATGCCCATCTCCTTGTTGCGGAGCAGTTGGATACCCCTTTACATATCGGTATTACAGAATCGGGAACCGTAACAACCGGCAAACTGAAATCAGCTGTTGGAATCGGAGCCCTGCTCTTGGCCGGTATCGGCGACACCATGCGCGTATCTCTGACAGGAGATCCTGTGGAGGAGGTCCGCTTTGCCAAAGAACTGTTAAAGACGGCAGGCCTTCGAAGAGGTGGCATCGATCTCATATCCTGCCCGACCTGTGGAAGGACTAAGGTAGACCTGGTCTCGCTTGCCGGTCAGGTGGAAGAAAGGCTGAAACCTTACCAGGAAAAATGGATCAAGGAAGGAATCAAACCCATCAAAGTAGCCGTTATGGGCTGTGAGGTAAACGGACCGGGAGAAGCGGCGGGAGCCGATATAGGAGTGGCATTTGGCAGCGGTCGTGGAGCGCTGTTCCGGAAGGGCGTACCCATTGGCACTTACCCGGCTGCGGAAAGCCTGGATATGCTTTTTGATCTGCTTGACAAAGAGTTGGTCCATAAGAGGTAGCCCTCTAAAGAATTTAATGGTATGATTAGTTTATAGAAAGGGGAATAATCTAATGGAGATTATGGGTTACACAGTAAGTGCTGCATTGATTTGGATTTTGATTGCTGTGATCCTTGCCATCGTTGAGGCTCTCACCTTGGGACTCACCACCATTTGGTTTACCATAGGCGGGGTGGCCGCCAGCATCGCTGCCATTGCAGGAGCTCCTGTACTGGTACAGGTGATCATATTCCTGGTTGTTTCAATATTGCTTCTTTACTTCACCCGCCCACTGGCAGAAAAGAGGTTAAAGATAGGTAAAGAGAAAACCAATGTGGAAACATTACCGGGAGAGATCGGAGTCGTTATTAAGGAGATCACTCCTCACAACACAGGACAGGTTAAGGTTCATGGCCAGATATGGACAGCCATATCGGACATAGGCGGTACCCTTGAGGAAGGAATATCCGTACGCGTTATCAGAGTTGAGGGTGTCAAACTGGTAGTGATGCCCTTAGAAGAAAGTGAAACGGAGGTATAACTATGGATGCTATATTGACGCTCATTCCTATCTTATTATTGGTTATCATCGTTATTTTTCTTATTGCAACGAACATCCGGATCGTGCCCCAGGCCAATGCTTATGTAATTGAGCGGTTGGGAGCCTATAACGGCACCTGGCAGGTGGGACTTCACATCAAAATTCCTCTGATCGATAAAATTGCCAGAAAAGTATCTCTGAAGGAGCATGTAATAGATTTCCCTCCCCAACCCGTTATCACGAAAGATAATGTCACTATGGAAATCGATACAGTAATCTACTTTCAGATCACAGATCCAAAGCTCTACGCATACGGCGTGGCTAATCCCATGGCGGCAATCGAAAACCTTACAGCGACCACTCTTCGGAACATCATCGGTGACCTGGAGCTGGACCAGACCCTAACAAGCAGGGAACATATCAACACCAAGATCCGTATGGTACTTGACGAGGCAACGGATCCCTGGGGTATCAAGATAAACCGGGTGGAAGTAAAGAACATCGTACCCCCGAGAGATATTCAGACGGCTATGGAAAAGCAGATGAGAGCAGAACGGGAGCGAAGAGAAGCGATTCTCAGGGCCGAGGGTGAAAAGAAATCTGCAATCCTCATTGCGGAAGGAAAGAAAGAAGCGGTCATCTTAGAAGCTGAAGCGGCAAAAGAAGCTGCTATTCGTTCTGCAGAGGGACAATCCACAGCCATACGCATGGTACAGCAGGCCAATGCAGACAGTATCCGCATGCTTGTAGAGGCGGGGCCCACAAAGGAAATCATCGCAATAAAGAGCCTGGAGTCCTTTGCCAAGGCAGCTGACGGACAATCAACGAAAATCATCATCCCCTCTGAAATTGCCGGACTAGCCGGACTGGCTACTTCTCTTAAGGAGTTTCTGAAGGAGGATACAGAAAATAACTAAAGCAGAGGGAAAATCAACTTGAAAGCACTACTAGAAAGCAGTATTCGTTGGAACAACATTCAAAAACATCCAAAGGACAGTTATCGGTACCACGTGAGACAGGCCACCATTGAGAAAGAAACTAACATTCTCTCATTGGAGGTCGGTCTCAATTTTATACCTTCCAAGGAGGACGAGCAAAGGATGGGACTGCTGCTCCGCAGCCAGTTTCCCCAAATCTCGCATGTCAACATCCAATTGACCTATATGGAGAAACTGCCAGGGTCGGCAGAGGTTTTACGTCTTGTGGAAGAGGCTCCCGTCCCCGGTAACGGAAAGAATGGTATGCGAGGGGCTAAGGGCGGCTGGCAGAAACAGGAGAGCCCCATCGTTGGAAACCGGCTCATGGGAAAAAAGATCGATGAGTCCTCCGTCCCCATAGCGGAAATCATCCCAGGTACCGGAGCAGCCACTATCGAAGGTCAGATTTTCAAGAAAGAGGCACGTGCGATAAAAGGCGGAAAGCAGTTGTTAAGTCTACTGATCACAGACTTTACCGATTCTGCCTGCATCAAGGCTTTCGTCAGCGAAAAAAAGTGGGCACAGATGGATGAACTCCTCAAAGAGGGGGATTACATAAAAGTACGGGGCAGTGTTGAGTTTGACAGCTTTGAAAATGCGGATGTCATGAAAGCCCGTGATATGGAGAAGCTAACTGTCACCGAGGCTACAGATGCGGCTGTTGAAAAGCGCGTAGAACTCCATGCACATACTAAGATGAGTGCTATGGATGGACTCATAGATGTTCAGGACCTGATAGAAACGGCGGCAGGCTGGGGCCATAAAGCCATTGCCATTACGGATCACGGTGTGGTGCAGGCCTTTCCCGATGCGGCGAAGTATGTCCGTAAGAAAAAGTTAGACATAAAGGTTATATATGGCCTGGAAGGTTATCTGGTAGATGATGAATCGGTTCCCGAAGGGAGCAAATTCGATTACAAGGCAGTTCCCAGCTATCACATCATTTTACTGGCTAAAGATCAGACAGGGTTGCGCAATCTCTACAAACTGGTTTCCCTCTCTCATCTGGAATACTTCTATCGGAAACCGCGAATACCGAAATCCATCCTGCGCTCTTTGAAGGAAGGTCTTATCATCGGTTCTGCCTGTGAGGCGGGGGAAGTATTCCAGGGCCTTTTAAAAGGTCTTGCGGAAGATGAATTTGAGGAGATGCTTTCCCTTTACGACTACCTGGAAATTCAGCCTCTGATTAACAACCGATTTTTGATCAACGAAGGAAGATTCCATAGCGAAGAGGAACTGAAGGAGCTGAACCGAAAAATAGTCTGTCTGGGTGAGAAATACAACAAGCCTGTTGTGGCCACTTGCGACAGTCATTACATAAAAGAAAGGGAAGCCCTCTATCGCAGAATTCTTATGGCCGGTCAGGGCTATAAGGATGCAGAAAGCGGTGAAGGCCTGTATTTTCGAACCACTGAGGAAATGCTGAATGAGTTTTCGTATTTGGGAGAAGAAACAGCTCGCAGAGTGGTTATTGAGAATCCGGGAATTATCGCTGATGCCGTCGGAAGAGTGTCACCTGTTCCCGATGGAAGTTTTCGGCCGGAGATCCCCGATGCAGATCAGCGCTTAAGAGAAGGCTGCATAAATCGTGCGGTGAGTATTTACGGCGATCCCCTCCCGAAGATAGTGGCTGATCGTCTTGAAAAGGAACTGCATTCCATAATCAGCAATGGTTATGCAGTATTGTATATTTCAGCAGAACTCCTGGTAAAGCGTTCCTTGTCCGACGGCTATCTGGTCGGGTCCAGGGGCTCTGTGGGATCCTCCCTTGCTGCGACAATGGCCGGGATCACAGAAGTGAACCCTCTTCCGGCTCACTACATTTGTGAAAACCCTGAATGCAAACATTCGGAGTTCATTACAGATAACTCATACGACTGCGGTGTGGACCTCCCTGATAAGTGCTGCCCTCAATGCGGTATGCCATATCGGAAGGATGGGTTTAACATACCCTTTGAGACCTTTCTCGGTTTTGAGGGAGATAAAGAACCGGATATCGATCTGAACTTTGCCGGGGAGTATCAGCCTGTAGCCCATAAGTTTGTAGAGGAGATCTTCGGAAGAGAAAACGTATTTCGTGCAGGTACCATCAGCACAGTGGCAGGAAAAACAGCCTTCGGATTCGTTCGGAAGTATTACGATGAGAAGCAAAAGAGCGTAAGCAAGTGGGAAGCGGAGAGGCTTACGCAGCAGTGTACGGGTGTACGCAGGACTACAGGACAGCATCCCGGTGGGATCATCATACTACCGAGAGGCCATGAGATCTATGAGTTTTGTCCTATACAGCGGCCGGCCAATGATACAAAGACAGATATCATTACCACGCATTTCGACTACCATTCTATCGACGAAAACCTACTGAAACTGGATATTCTGGGGCATGATGTTCCTTCTATGATCCGCATGCTTGCAGATATGACCGGACTGGATCCCCTCCGCGTTCCATTGAAAGATCCAAAGGTTGATGGTCTTTTCAACGGAATCGACGGGTTAGACATTAAGGTGGACAACTACCAGCTTTCTCATGGAACCTATGGTATACCGGAGTTCGGTACTCAGTTTGTTCGTCAGATGCTGGACGATATCAAACCGACTCAGTTCTCCGATCTGATCCGCATATCGGGGCTTTCCCACGGAACGGACGTATGGATCAACAATGCCCAGAGTGTTATCCGGAACGGGGATGCAGGGATCCAGGAAGTGATCTGTACCCGTGATGATATCATGAATGGTCTCATTGCAAAGGGTCTCCCGCCTAAGACAGCCTTTAAGATAATGGAGAGCGTGAGAAAGGGCAAAGGCATTACAGATGAAGAAGCAAGGGCCATGGAAGAACACAATGTCGATCAATGGTATATCGAATCCTGCAGAAAAATCGGTTATATGTTCCCCAAAGCCCATGCGGTTGCCTATGTGATGATGTCCTACCGGATTGCTTACTACAAGGTATATTATCCATTGGCTTTTTACGCTACGTTTTTCACAATGAAAATTGCTGACTTTGATGCAGAACTCATCATGAGCGGACTAAATAAGGTTTGGTCACGGATCAAGGAAATTACTGAAAAGGGTAAGGCTATTACACAGAAGGAAGCGGATGCGCTTACGGTCCTGGAGGTAGCCTATGAGATGTTAGCAAGGGGATTTGAATTTGCAGGGGTGGACCTTAATGAATCCACAGCATTAAAATTTACAGTCAAGGATGGCAAAGTGCAACTGCCATTTCGTGCCATTGTAGGAGTTGGTGATACTGCTGCATCTAATCTGGCAGCAGCAAGGGAGAAGGGATCTTTTTTATCCATCGACGATTTGCGCATGCGGGCAAAACTGAACAAAACAGCTATCGAAGCGCTTCAGAGGATGGGAGTTCTCGATAATCTTCCGGAATCAAATCAGCTGATGTTTTTGTAAGAGGAGGCCTTGTATGGAAAGCTGCAGTAAAAATGCCCGTTTTTTTGAAGAAAAAGTAACGGAACATTACGATTACCTGCAGAAATTTCTGATGACTGCTACAAAAGACCATACCCTTGCCAGCGATCTTACTCAGGAAACCATGGCGGCGGCCTGGGAGAAGATCCACCACTTATGCAAATACTCGAACATCAAGCATGCCCTGCTTAGAATGGCCAAAAATAAACTGTATGATCACTGGAAGAAAAACAAACCAAGAAGAACATTCATATCCTTTCCAGAGATCTGTGGAAAGCTCATAACAGAGGAAGATGGCCTGCTGCGTCTGATAAAACGTGAGGAACGGCGTATCCTGCTCGGGGCTATCGGCGATCTTTCGGAAGAGTACATGCAGGTCATTTTGCTGCGCTATTATTATGGACAATCCCTTCGGGATGTGGCAAAGATGACAGATACAAACTATAGTACTGTCCTGTCACGCCATCGAAGAGCACTTCAGGCGCTGGAGAAACTGCTTGAAAAAGCAAAATAGGCTTCTAAACCTCTCTGTAATACATATACTTCATAGGGAGGTGTTTAAATGGAAATATTGGTCAACGGTTATATGTATCCCTTTGTGGCTGATGATGTGTTAATAGCGACTACGCCTCATCTGTCAATGCTGTCAATGTTTACTTATGGAATTACCTCAGAAGGTGACTTGATCCAGCTGGATGATGAAAACCTGATCCGGGCAGCGCGGGCAGATGGTGTACAGCCGCTGATGGTGATAGCGGCAATGAATGAGCAAGGGACGTTCGACAGCCAGATCGCAAGTGATATGTTGAACAACCCACAAGCCAGGGAAAGGTTGATTGAGAATATACTGAGCAATATTCAAACAAAGGGATTGGGCGGTGTGGACTTCGACTTCGAGTTCCTTTTTCCGCAAGACAGAGAGGTCTACGCTTCTTTTGTGGATCAGACCAGACAACGCCTCAATCCACAAGGCTACATGGTAGCAGTGGCGCTTGCACCGAAGACTTCTGCCGAGCAGCCGGGTCTTCTTTATGAAGGACATGATTATGCTCTGATGGGTCAGGCTACTAATCTAGCTCTGATCATGACCTACGAATGGGGTTATCGGTTTGGACCTCCCATGGCTGTGGCTCCAGTGAATCTGGTGAGAGGAGTGTTGGATTTCGCGGTGACGCAGATTCCGCCTTCGAAGATTCTGATGGGGATACCAAACTACGGTTACGATTGGACGCTGCCATTTGTTCAAGGGCAGTCCATGGCAGAAAATATCTCCAACACGGAGGCTGTTGAGAGAGCCGCCCGTGTGGGAGCACAAATACAGTACGACCAATTGGCGGAAACGCCTTTCTATCGATATATAGATGATTTAGGGAGAGAGCACGAAGTCTGGTTTGAAAACGAGGCTAGTATTCGTGCAAAGCTGAACCTGGTAGCCGAATATGGATTGGCAGGAGTCAGTTATTGGAATCTGATGCATTACTTCCCGGAAAACTGGGCGGTTTTGAACTCCATGTATGAGGTGAGAAAACTGAGCAGTCCTTCTGAGGTGTTTTGATCGGATCAAACAAATCCAAGCAATACTATATGGATTCCTGTTCCTGATCAGGGGCAGATTCGTTCTGGGAATCTTTATTTTTATCGGGCTCAATTTTGATTGCGCCAACAGTAATGGCACCGATTGCAGCAATCTTACCAAGGGTTTTCGCTCCGTTGAGAACTTTTTTTATGTCTCTTGTTCTGACTCCCTGTACGATGTCACCGCTATTGTTTATGATCAACTTTGCATTATTGACATAGTTTCCTACGATCTTACCTCCTCCGGCCTTTAGATCTTTTTTGCCCTGCTCAATATGATCCGGCTCCTTCTGTACTCCGCCCGCCACAATGTCGGCGGCGCCGCTGGCAAGCTGCCCTGCAATAGAGCCTGTAAGAATGGTGGAATCGACTATACTTTCCCCCAGTTCGTCCACAAACTTAATCTTAGTAACATGACCTACGATGGAGAGGGTGCCCCCGATGATGCCACCTACGACCGCACCTCCCACAATGCCGGCTTTCTTAATAAAATCCATAAAAACTCTCCCTACAACTAAATCTCTTGATTGTTACCGATGTTCCAATATGTTTTCATCCGTTCTCTATGATCCTGGCAACAGCACTTATTGCCTCATCGATATAAGCACTGAGATTCAGGTCCTTTAAGCCAACCACCTGAATACCGCATCGATTGACCGGGAGCAAAATCTTAGTTGCCTTGCTTCCGCCTATAGCAGCAGCCATGGGGGGAGACAGCTCGCCTAACATGGAGTTGGCATTCAATATAGCGATAACACCCATGATGATATCTACATCCCCCATGTTGTGGATGATTGCATTTTCTCCGGTAGCACCTTCGTCGGCGCCTGCTTTTTTCATCACCTGGGTAGCTGCGGAGTTTGTACCAAGGGCTAGAATTGTCACTCCGGGCAGATTGGCAGCCTTCAGGCGCTCAACGATCGTTTTGCCGATTCCGCCTCCTTGTCCGTCAATCACTGCGATTCTGATTTTGTTCATTTTATCCTCTGGTTTATTGTCTGCTATTATATCTATACCATTTCTGGTTTTACTATAACAGATGAACACAAAAAATCAACCACGGGGTCAGACCCCGTGGCTGCTTTTGAACCCACGGGGACAGACCTTGTGGCTGAGCGTTAGCCGGTTACAACAAGATCGCAGTTTTCTTTTATACGGAGTTCTTCAAAATAACGGTTTTCCAGAGGTATCCACAGATTCAAAAAACGCTTGTGCACCAGAGGACCATTCCGGTCCAGGATGCGGCGACTCTGTTCTGCTTCATCCAGTGAAAGAAAGATTGTTAAATCGTAGTAGGGAGCCAGGTCGGGATGCATACTGTAAACGCCCTCTACGATGTTCAGCTCTTTTGGATGGACAAGGACAGGCTGGTAATAGCTTTGGCTCTTGCAGTCGTATTTTCTATAGGAGAAGTCTCCGCCTTGCCGGATGTTATCCAGAATCTCTTCCTTGAAGCGTTCTCTATCCACATTTCCTCCTGCCTCCGCAAGCCTCGCTTCTGTCTTCTTTTCCGGAGTCAGATAATAATCATCCATGTGAAAGAGATTGCAATCATATCTTTCTGCAAGCAAAGATCCAAGGGATGTTTTGCCAGCGCCGGAGTTTCCTTCAATTGCTACAATCTTTGTGCCGGGTGTGCTTATCAGATTGTCTATCAGTTCAAAAATCTTTTGCTGTTCTCTATAATGCATATTCTTTTAATCGGTACCTTTCTATTGCGAGTACAAGTATGGGTATAAGAAGAAGTTGGATAACGATCCCCGGGATTGCATTAAAAAATGCTCCGGCAACAAAGAGCTCCAAGGTGAATGCAGTTCCCATAAAACCAAACAGCAGAAAACTGACCGCTCCCCATACAACCCTTCCGCACAGCATGGATAATATCAGTGTCATATATATGGATATGCTCTTGCGAGGCAGCAGATGATAGAGAAGTCCTGCCAGGAAGCCGTAAGTAGCCAGTTCAAATGCCATGGAGACAGCCATAGGAAACATGATCGGCATACCGAAGAGCATGCTTCTCAGCAGAGGAGTTATAAACCCTACCAGCAGACCAAAGTGTGCACCGCAAAGAAATCCGCAGAGCAGTATCGGGATATGCATAGGCAATAGTTTGTTTCCAATTTCGGGTATCTGTGCTGTGGCAAAGGGCAGGATCAGTCCCAGAGCCAGGAAAAGACCTGCAAGAACGAGTTGTTTAATCTTAGTTGCAGAGGTTGTCATGTTGTCATATCTCCTTGATAATAAATAATACCACGCAAAGTACTGCCTTTCATAGGAGGGCAAATACCTTCGTGGTATTATTAGTATATTAACCCCGGCTTCAGCCGGCTTTCCGTACTCTAGTCTTCCTGTGGCTGTCCGGATGCTTCATCCTCGGTCTGTTCATCCACTTCTTTATGGATCTTTGCTTCACTGATAGAGACCACCAGCTGGGTTTCTTCCAATTCGGGCACAATGCCTTTTGGAAACTCCAGGTCACTGATAAAGAGGTTGTCCCCTGCATTGAGTTCTTTCACATTGACTTCAATGAAGTTCGGCACGTCCTGGGGCAAACCCTTAACAGGTATGAAATCACGATGGAGCTGCAGCAATAACCTTCTTGCTTCATAGAGCTCATCACCTACGATTTTTACCGGTACATTGGCTTTCGTCTCTTCGGAGAGCGATATGCTGTGAAAATCAACATGCATAAAATCATGGTCTACATGAGTGAACTGGACATCCTTAACCATCACATTATACTTTTTATTACCGTCAAGTACAAGTTCAAATACAGCAGAACGCCCATACTTTGCTATATTTTTACGGAGCTCATCCTTACGGATGGTCACCGCTACCGATTCCATGTCTTTGCCATAAATGTTACCGGGCAGATAACCCGCTTTGCGCAGTCTTTTGTTAGCCTGGCTGCTGGTGTCTGTCCTGCTTTCAACTCTCAATACTCCAGTTTCGTTCATATTTCAAACCTCCTTCGTATGAATACATCATTTCATTATATCTGTTTATATATACATTTTAACAGAAAAATATATAGAAAACAAGCTCGCCTTCCCGATCACCTTTTGCAACGCTTCCAAACCATTGACAGATGTTTACAAGCTGGTATACAGTTAATTAATAGTGAGATGCTAAAAACTGGAGGTTGAGAGTAATGAAGAAAAGTATTGGTTCTAAGACCATCGCGTTCCCTGCACCGGTGTTCATCATAGGCACATATTGCGAGGACGGAAGACCAAATGCAATGAATGTAGCATGGGGCGGTATCTGTGGATCCTGTCCGCCGGCCATTGCCATATCTGTCAGAAAGCAGCGTTGCACCTACGACAACATCATGAGAACAAATGCATTTACTGTGAACATTCCGTCCGGGGAGTTTGTGAAGGAAGCCGACTACTTTGGGATCGTGTCAGGGAAAAAGGCAGATAAATTTCAAGCCACTGGATTGACTGCGGTTAAAGGGGATAAAGTGAATGCCCCGTTTATTAAAGAGTTTCCGCTGAACATCGAATGCAAGGTGATTGGCATCCATGAGATCGGTGAGCATACCCAATTCGTAGGGGAAATCATGGACATCAAGGTCGATCAGGATTGTTTGGATGAGGATGGGACGCCTGATATTTCGAAGGTTGACCCCATGATCTATGACACTGCAGCCAGTACCTATAATTCAGTTGGAAAAATGTTAGCAAAAGCTTTTTTTGTTGGTAAGGAATTTGTTAAATAGGTAAACAACTATGCAGAGATATTTTGCAGTTATAACAGTGGTCCTGCTTGTCATTCTCGTAGTATCTCGTGTATTTTTAATGAGGAAAAAGGGAATCAAAGCAATGCGATTCGGGGAAATGGATAAAAAGGACTATATAATCCCACCATTTGCTCTGCTGTTTTTCTATCTGGTTTTTGCGAGCACTTTTCACTGGCCAATTCTCGGGGAGGAGCTGTTCGATAGCATCATTGCGGGGTGGATCGGTGCGGTACTATGT
>Ga0209510_1001390_pt1 | contig 27735 bp, 21 predicted proteins | sample BiotimSIPDNA_FD_185749 | JGI IMG/M metagenome (GOLD analysis project Ga0209510, IMG submission 185749) | Anaerobic biogas reactor microbial communites from Washington, USA - Biogas_R1 time_0 SIP DNA (SPAdes) (version 2) | ecosystem: Engineered > Bioreactor > Anaerobic > Unclassified | place...
AGCAAACTTGCTTCCGTTTCTGCTTCGTGCTACCCTGCTTGAGACGAAACTGGTGATGATTTTTCTTCATTTTGTTGCCAGCTTGCGTTTCAAGTCTCGTTTTCTTCCATTCTTAGTTAACAGAGCCACAATACAATTACTATTAACATAAATATCGCATGAATACCATCCCGGTTCTTCTAATTCAATACGGTTTGCGGCGCGTTGATCTCACGATCACTCAGAACTCCCCCACGTCTCCTCCACCAGCCCCCGATACTCCTGCCACGCAAGCGTCTCCCCGAGTTCGCTCTCCAGCGCGCCGGCGATCGATCGGTAATACCAACCGATCTGATCCTTGTCCTTCATATTGAACCGCTCCCACAGCGCCTCGCCCAATGCTCGAAAATCCCGATGAATCGCCCGGATATTCGATAGTTTGTCCGCCAGCACCAGGATTTTCACATCGCGCCGGTCCTCCTCTCGAAGCGCATCGAGCGTCTCCTGCTTCCGGATCCTCCACGTATCGCCGGCCGGCAGATCCGCCCGCTTGTTCTCGCTCTCCGCACTGACCAACTCCGCGACCCGACTCCCGAAAACCTCCCGCAGCTCCGCTTCCGTGACCCCCGCATCCTCAATCACATCATGCAAAACCGCCGCCGCCAGCACCTCATGATCGACCGTAATGGTCGCGGCGATCGCCGCCGCCTCGAGCGGATGAAGAATGTACGGAATACCCGTTCCTTTTCGAAAAGCGCCGCGATGCGCCTCCGTCGCGAAAACGATCGCGCGGTTCAGGATGTCGGGGGAAGAAATCGTGCTTGAAGAAGTATCGTCACCTGATTTCATAGATTACTCCTTATTTGGGGTATGTACTCTTTCCATTCACCTTTTATCAATATCTCATATTCTCCCCACTGTGGTTGAGGTGGTTCTTTATTCCTTCCCTTTACTCTGATGGGCAGAATCGCATCATGCTGACAATACGGAAGCGGATCGGCTATCACAATCCATTCGCTATTTATTCTATTCAAATAGGATTCTTCCGCATCCGATAAAGACTCGTACCACTCGTCGGTGTAAGCAAAATCGTCGTTTTTAGATTTATACAGGAAAGCACAGGTCTCCCCTGTCTCCATTCGATAAAGCATTACCCTTTCTGCGTTCTCATGATTCGATTTCAGCGATGCGAGTTTTCTCATGTTTATTGGTGTCTCCTTAAGCTCTCAAACCATCCCGGTGCTTCTGTATGTACAGGGATGATCTCCCTGGGATTAACGGTTTCAATCAGCTTCTTAATGGCCTCCTTGTCGGCGTGGCCGCTTGTGTGAAGCGTCTTTATTGATAATCCCAGTTTCTCACATTCTTTGATAAATTTCTTCATATCTGGAGTTTCTTTGTATCCGCTCCAGAAGGAATATATCAATAGACCGTTTCTAAAACTCATTTCTTTGGAAAGAGAATAAAGGTATCGAAGCATCGATATCCTTACGCACATAACAAAGTGTTTCTTTGAAATGAATTCTTTTCCGACTCGATTGGAATGCTTACTTAATCCGTCATACCGTGCCGGATTTGTTATAAACGGATATACGTCGTCAAAAGTCGGATTGGGTATGCTCCCTCCGATAGCAGAAGTGATTTCAGCCAGATATAAATCCTCAAGGAAAATCCGCCCGCTTCGTTTGGCGGCACGATACATCGTAACAATACGATCAATATTCATCGAAGATTGAAGCACGAAAACAGGGCCCGCCGCGTCCCGAAACAGAGCGACCGCTTCCTCTTCCAGCTCCTTTTCGGTCCGATTGCTGCCGCCCTCCCGCGAAAGCGTTGTCCCCTCGCAAATCAAAGTGTTCACTTTGGCGGGAAGCTCACTCAGCAGCCAATCATAAGGCTTTCTGCCGTTGGACCTGAAATCCCCCGTGTAAAGAACCCTCTCATCCCCGGCCTCAGCCAGGAGCATATAACTGTCAAAGGCCGAGTGATCACACAGAAACGGCGTGACTCGAATGTCTCCGATTTGAACCGTCTCCTTATGCCTGCAAAAGCCCGCGATTTCGACCGTCTGCTTCCCCTTATAGACATCAGACGCCTGCACAATCCGGAAACTTTTCTCACCCATATAAATCGGAATACCCTTATACACATCATAAGCCAGCCCCATATGATCACCGTGATAATGCGATATGAAAACGGCGTCATACCCCTTACTGTCAAACAGCCCGTCAATAAGCGGCAATTCCCTATTCTTCTCATCGTCCAGCTCAAGCCCCACATCGAAAAGCACCCTTGTCGACTCCGTCGCGATCTCGATGATGTTGCCACCAATCTGGTTTTGGCCCCTATGAATCTTAACGTTCATATGCGTACAGATCTTTCGCATCTTCAAGACGAAACTTGTAGTCTCTTTCCTCCATTATCAGGTAGGACACAGGATATACTTTGCTGTACCGGTCCTTCTGCTTTTGTATCTCTTTTGCGGCATTGCCAAGCATTTTGCTTTTGCGATTATAATCGCATAGGATAAACATAATTTCAGTCTTTTGCAGGTCAATAAAGGGTATTTCTCTTTCCAGTAAACCCAGTTTGTACTTCACCTTGGAAGTCTCAATAACCGAGTCAATCAATCCCTGGTGTCGATTGTCATCATCAAGGAATTCGCAAATATCAGTATAGTGTTTTACAACTCCTGCATTCCCACCGATGGAATTCAACCCCACCTTATTCTCTACGACATACATCATATCGCCATCAACAATTATCATATCAAAGCGCATCCCACTCTGACGGTCATAATTAAACTGATGCTCTATATCGATGACAAAAGCATTCTCACGCTGAAGATTCTGCTGAAATTCCCGCTCAATTTTTGGATGTTTCAAAAATCTTGCATCCATCACCTCTCGCATGATACGCAAGTTCCTGTAAAACGCCTGGGCGTCGTGGAGGTCCATTTTTTTAAGTGTCGTATAATGTGGATTGTCTTCAGGTTTTTTATATTCTTCATTGCAGCAGTACTTTGGATCAAAGAAAAAGGTGTAGCGATTGTTCTTCTGGGAGATTCTGCCAATGTTACCACCACGATAATAAATGTTGATGTAATCTCCTCGAATTTCGAGAGAATACTTATTCTGCTCGGTCTTAACCTCTTTCAAGAAGATAGACAGTTCGCCATCCAGCAAATCGTTAATAAATTTATCATTTATGTCTCTCAAAAAGCACCTCGAAATCTTTCTCTAGTCCCTCTATCTATCAATAACTTGTCATATCGTGGTATCCATCTTGATTTAGAATTTCTTCTGCTTCAGAAACGTCGGTCTTCAAAAATATCGAGTCAAATCCGTCCGGACCAGTAACAACTATTGATGCATCGTCACCCTCATTTTCAAACTGAATCTGTTCGTGCATCTCTCCACCGGAATAAAGAATATCAATACCTTTATCGAGATCTCCCGTATATGTACCCACCAGCACTCCCGTGTCATTCGTTAAAATGTACCTAACAACTTTTTCATCTGTATCAATCAAATAATAAAGCGTGTACTCCGTAAAGGTTTTTTTGTAAGCATACTCGTAAACAGATGCTTCCGTTGCGACCGTCGCTTCGCTTTCTGATTCTGCTATGGTTGTTGGAGCTGCGGTTGATTCATCGGTCACCAGCACCTGGGCTTCAGTCGTGGTAGTTGCATTAGTAGTGGGTGAAGTTTCTTCAGACTCCGGAAATGTATGATAAACGACTACTATTTTTGCATCGTCGTCGAATTTAGAATCACTGCTAAAAGATGTTTTTCCGTCAATTTTGACCTTTTCGACCTCTCCGTCTTCCTTCAGCCATCCGGTAATCAAGTCGTCTAGTATTTCTGTCTCTACATTGGTAAATCCGGCTTCCTTAAGTGTTGAAACTACATCTTCGTAGTTTTTTCCGACGAGTTCACTTGAAGATACTCCAACACTTATTTTACCGGCAGAATCCTTTGATTCGCTGTTGATGCCTATTGCAATAATGATAATAAAAGCGACAACCAACGCAGTAATCGCCCACCAATATTTTTTGAGCATTGCTTTGGTCTTCTCGCTTTGTAACCGCTCTTCTTCTTCCTTTCGCTTCTTCTCTTCTGCCTTTCTGGTGATCTGTTTATCCGCAAAATTAAAAGCCGCTTGCACGGCCCCTGTCTTTACGATATTGATGGAATCAACATGCTCAACTGTCGCATGTTGAACATTGTAATTACTAATGGCTTTACTTACGATGAAAGGTGTATTACAAGATTTACAAACAGCCGCCTCTTGCTTAGGGTCAACTTCAACCGATGCTCCACATTGGGTACAAATAGCCGGAGTCATTTGAACGCCATAACTGTAATCACTCACGAATTCTTCCTCCTATATAATTTTGAGCCCTTTTGAATGCTCAAAAAAGGCTTCCTTAGTAAATTATACTCTCAAATGGATGGCAATAAAGGGTCTTTGAAAACATTCATGTTGTTGATTTTCTATCTCTTGAATAATTACTAATAGCAAGGATTTTCCGCCTCCTTCTCAATCTTATATTTCGAAAACAAATTTTGAAATAGGCTCATTGCAAATCTCCTCTCACAACTCAAACGGCAATTCCCCATCATCGCTGGGCGCCATAAATCCATCCAATATACCGCTCGGCTTTATGTTTGTGGGCTTGATATCCGGCACCTCAATCCATGACAAGTCGATTTCTTGAGTCCCATTTTTCTGCTCGAAAACTACCAAGGCCGAGCGGGCGCGGGAGATCGCGGTATAGTTGATGTATCGTTCCTTTTCATCGGCGCAGTCGACGTCGCCGATGTAGAAGATTATTTTACTGTCAAGGCCTTTGAAGCCGTGGACGGTACAATGACGGACGACATTGTCCTGCTGCTGCCAGACATTCTTTTCGTTGATTTTGAGAATCGAGCAGATGGATTTAAATTCCGTGACGTCTTTGAGTTGGGATTTGTCGTATTTATGCCGAGTAAGGATGGTAATATCACCGTAGGGGATGCCTTGAGCGTGATAATACTTGAGCTTATCGCGCAATTTATTGTAAAGATCCTTGTTGTCGGAATATACTATTTTTTCTACGTCCATGCCGGTGTTTTTCAAGTGTCTGAGCGATTCAATATGGGTCACGGTATGGTTGTAATCCGATATTCTCTGTGTGTTTCGGCAATTCGTGGTGAGGATATAGTTGGCCGGGCGGAAGGTTTTCAAGTACTCAATGCCATCCTCGAAATCCTGCCTGTTATAAAGGTTCTGGTTATTGTCGAAAAAGCAATACCATATCCCGTCATTGAGACCTCCCTTGAGCATGGCCTCAAAGCAATCCAAATACGATAGGCGAATTAAGTCCTGTCCTTCATCGAAAATGAGCACATCATACGGTTCAAAACAAACTTTGCCTTCTCTGACGGCATCCGCAAACAGGTTTGGTTGAATCTTATTGAAATACGTGTCGGCATCATAATTCGAAGAAGTATCGCGAACGTATCGATCCAGAAGGCCGTGAAAATGGATTACTTCAACCAATGGGACCGGGTGCGGACCGCCATGAAGTTCACGCTCGATTTTCGCGGAAATGTTCTTGGTATAGGTGAGAAAAAGTACACGTTTATTGTCTTGCGCCGCAGTCTTCGCAATCTCCATGCCCATGACCGTTTTGCCGGTGTCGGCTCCACCTCTAATCATCATTCTGGGGTTGACTGTCTGCGCCGTTAAGAACTCCGCCTGATCCCTCGTGAATGCTTCAATGCGCCTCTCCGAATCATCCAAAATCGTCGAAAGCTTCACGCCCGCCGAAAAACTGGGCTGAATGATATCCGCGAGCTCAGCAATCTCAGTAGACGTCAAGGAATTACCCCGATGTCCGGTTTTCGAAAAAGTCTCCTCCGCCCAATGACAATACGCATCCCGAATCAAGACGTCCAAATCGGTACGGCGAACATCATAAATAAGTTTGGGGCTGAAATCCATCTGCTTACAAGTAAAAACAATATCCGGCAGCGCCACCGCACAAGCGAATTGCACATATTTGAGGTTAGAATGATCATGAACCCGACTCTGAATATTGCTGCGAAGGGAAAACATATTGCGGACTGCCTGCCGAAAAGGACTCTCATCTTTTGCGGAAAACTCACCTCTCTTATTTATATACAGCCATTTGTTATTCTCGCACTCCACACCGCCGCCCTTCACCTCCAGGCACAAAACCCCGTGGTGCGACAGAATAATGAAATCAATCTCCCCGTAAACCTTATCCAGATGCTCCGCCATGCCAATCGAGTGAAAAATCGTGCAATCCAGATTCAGATTCTTGAGCTCCTCGAAAATCTTCTCTTCCGCGCTACTTGCAGACTCAGGAATATCCGGTGGATACATTCGAACCTTGGTCATAAGCGCCTCCTTGCGGGGTGGGGGGGATAATGCACTTCTGTTCCAGAAATCTTGCCAGGCTATGCTTTATAACTTGAGTTGCTGCAAATTTGATCATTATTCGAATATGCTGATTTGTCCTCTCTTTGCACTTGGATATATCTTTCGCAATTCCTCCTTGTTCTTAAGAGTTTTCTCTAAGATACCTCTCTGGCTTAAACTTACAAATATCGCAGCGGATCTCGCTTGGCAATTAATTGATTTATTGTGATTGAATTCAATATCGGTAAAGGCATTGTACTCAAGAATGGCGTTTGCCAGTTTTGAGTCTCTTAAGAGCGCGTGCATATATATCCAATCATAAAACATCGACTTTGGTTCAAGCTCCCAGTCCTCTCCGTTCAAACTAAAACAAATCAATTCCCCGGATGACTTTAAACGTTCATCCCTTTTTGCGTCCCTGGGATGAACTTCAAGCAAGTCCCGATAAGGACCTCCGTGCTCGAAAACCTTCGATGATTGAAAAACATTCTCAAGCGAATATTCCTTGCCCGAATTTTTATCATGGAAACACAAGTTAAACGCGCTCAGTTCGACACCAATAGGATCAGGAGATTTTGTGGACACCTCTAGTACTCGAATGTCTTTGTTAACCAATCGAATATTCTCGTGCAAAGATTTAATCGACTTCTGCTTCTGTGACACAGAAAATCCGCTAAAATATTGAAAATCTACTTCGATTTCTCGATATGCCGGGCCGTTGTTAAGCTGTGCAAGAAAGCAGACTCTATGTGCCATTCGAGTTCTCCTTCTTCCAAAATTCATAATCTTTCCTGTAATTAAATAGAGTCGGATCACAACAGAATTTATTAGTTCCTTCATCAATGATTTCTTTTCGGCTAAGGTAGCTGGACAAATCATCTTTGTCATTAAAACAGACGCGGTTTATATATTGGGGATCAATGATGTCACTGATTAGGATTTCTGCTTGTGGATCAGTCGGCATGTTATCAGATATTGATTGTTGTTCTCTGCTGAAATTGTTTTGTGTATACAGCATACATGGTTGTGAAAACATAGCTTCGAACTCCTCCGGAGATCGAAACCAATGAAATCTCCTGTTTGTTTTCTGATGAGCTCGAGCTGCATTGGTGTATGAAAAATATATATCCCTGAAGTCTACCAGAAGAATATTTGCGTCAATAATTAATACCACCCATGTAAACTCAGGATTATTCATTCTATAACTGTAAAACATTTGATAATTGGGAAACTCGACAGAGCAACTGGTACAGTCCTTTCTGCCCTCGCGTCTTTCCTTATCATTTTTCACGGATCGGATTCCGCGCTGTTCTTGAAGTGAGACCGGCACCAAGCCATGTTTCAGAATGCTGGTCAAATTCTCCAACCGCGTAAAATGAACCAAATGCTTTATCTGCCTATCAATAATTATTTGTTTAATTTTTTGTCTTTCTTTTTGAATATCTTCGTGCTTCCTTGCTTCCTCTTCTTTCTTTTCTCTTTTCTCAATGGCTTCTATTTTTCTTGCGTACTCCGCGAGAAAAGAATCCGGATCCGACTGACGCCGTCGAACTTTCCGGTCTTCCTTTTCTATATTGGTCTTTATCACAGATTCCACGAATTCTTCATTCTCTTTATCGCGAATAAAAAGATGCTTTCCAAGTAAATTCTCTAATGAAAAGCACGTCTCCTTTGAAGAAAACACCACCCAAATACCTTTAGAATCTATTCTTTTAATTCTCCCGTTTCCCAACATCCTGTGTTCAACGACAATCTCATCTAATTTCATAGTAGCACTTCCTTACCATAAAATTGATTCCGCTTTGTAGAGTCAACAATAATGCGGATGTTCACCTTTTCTCAATAAACCGGTCATCAACTGGCAGTTGAATCGTATTCAGTCAGCTCCTCCTCTTTTTTTGGAACGACTTTATTTGACTGGCGTCCATTTGGGATAATTTCGCAAATTGCAGGAGAGTGGATTCTCTTAATCTCATCATCGCCTTAATATTTTTGTCCTTAGAGCTTTCGAAATAATACACTTTCAATGAATCAAAGTGCTTTACTTCAAACGAACCGTGCGCAAATGCATTTCGAATATAGTAAAATATTGCTTCGGATTCAGACATGTCACCGCGCTTTTTCATTACAATCAGTTCAAAGTTTGGGTCTTTCAACGTTGATGATTTAGTTAACGATTCGACTCGCTTTATTACATCGTCTGAATATTCCAATACAAAATATGCTTTGTTTTGTTGAAGCGGCCGACGCATTTGCGTCAATATAGTAGTCAATAAGTCTTTGGTGATATTTTGTTCTCTAAATGACTTTTTTCGCGAACTAACCGGGGAATAAACTTCGATCTTTTTCTTGTGATCATCGGCTTCTTTATCGATTACTTTTTTTCTTATTGATGATGGACACTCAAAGACCAACGCTACTACTAACTGATTGAAAGTAATATCATTTACTGGAATTTCTCCCATTATAGACCACCATTTCATCTTGCTATTACCTCACTTTGCGCATTACGCTATTCCTTCATGTTTTAATCATTAATGCAAACTTAATCACTTTTCAGATGTTTTGTTCCTGATAACGCCTCATCTTCTCGATTCTGTCTTCCGTATCTACTCCTTGGTCATTTTGATCAATAGAGACTCGCTCAATTTCTTCACCAGTCTCATTGCCCTTAACAACATATGTCGAGTTTTCACATATGATGTATTCGTCACCACGGATAATGCGCTCTCCAAAATGCTCCAAAGACAGATTCCTTGCATCAATGGCTTTTAAAAATGGCTGGTAAGTACTTGTGGAAATATGGTACTGCGTTTGCATCACTGAAAACTCATAGGGTTTATTCTCAAAGTCATTCCAGTAATACTTTCCATAACTACCCGGTCGAAACATAGCATTTTTGACGTAATAGTATCTCCACTCGAATTCTCTTTTACTATCGCATTCATATACATATGTTTCAATGATCGCGTTTAGGATTTCATCGGAAAACGATTCTGCTTGATCAAGTATCTCCATCAAGACTTCCTTTGTTCTCTCAAAACCGTCATTGGCGCTTTTGTGAAACAGTTTTCTCCATGCGTTTGCATGCTTTCTATTCTTAGAACCAAACTGATATCTCCAGCCGTTCATTTCTCTTTGACCATAATTACCAAGGGACATCAGTGCGCAATCGACTAAATCTAAATCACACGAAAACAATGATTGAAATCGATGGTAGTATTCCGATTTATCCAATCCAACGATACCAATCTGACCATAAAGAAGATGATGATCTTCAAACTCAAACAACTCTTCAGCTTTATCCGGATTTTCCTCTAGCCATAGTAATTTTTCTTTTTCCTCTGTCAATTGGACCATAGAGAAGCTTAACTTAATGGAATCATCGATCATACCGGTTTGGATAATAGCATCAACCTGCTCCAGAATTTGCGGCATTCTGTTACCGCTTGATCTTTGTTCGCTATCACTGATATCATCTTCAGAATTCTGTATCAGGTTATTCACGATACGGAGTCTTCGTGAAAATTCGGATTCCGTTATGTTCTCCTTGTTTACCAGATAAGAAATGACGGCGTATAAGAGAATAATTCGGTTCAACGGAAAGATCCTGTTACCATTACCGTAAATGTCTGCATAATTTCGCAAGCAATCTCCGAAAATGTCGATTTCATTCTTGCTTTCAACGATAATTTTGCCTGACTGGTGCTCTCTTGAAAAAAATTGTGACATAAAATGACCCGGGTGATCAATGTCACGAAGCGTGCACCAACAATCAAAATACTGCTCAAGCAAAAGAATATTCTCGATAACACCTTCACTCTGAGACGAGAAATATTCTTTAATAAGGTCGAATTCATCATTACTTTTGCCTTGTGGCGTCCCACCTTGGTGGTAGCAAATGACATCACATATGAACCTGAAGTAACGAAGAAACTCGTCATCCGTAACATTATCATCTCCTCGATAATGCCATAGCATATCCGTCCAATCCAAATCTATCTTCTTCATGATTCGTTTTGCGATCAAATCATCAACTTTTCGAAGCTCATGTTCCAATTCAGCTTTGAAGTGTTCAAATTGGGTCAATGGTTTCCCTCGAGAATTCATCTTTATATACAATTCATCGGTTAGGCCCATATCCTTATCCTTTATCGGTAAAAAATAAAAAGTAATTGCCCCTTCCTTCAGTTTCTTCCAAATGCTTTCCGTTTTCATAAAAATTTCTGCGATTGCATCCATAACGACCAGCATTGAGTTTATTGTCGGATCTCTTTTCCAATCGAGTGGGAACCATGCCTGATCGATGATTTCATCAGACAAACGCATCGAAAAGGATGGTGTGAATTCAACCAGCGCCTCACAGAAATCACGTGCGCTGAATCGCGTGTCATACGAAAAGTTCTTCAAAAACGCATATTCTGAAACATCAATCTTTTCCTTTTTTGCAGCAAACCAATGGAGAAGAAATAATGCAGTGAGCCGCTGCTGTCCGTCAAGTGGGCTCATCACACCATACCCGGAAACATCTCCATATACAAAGTCCAGAGTAATTGGCGTGCCTTGAACTGCATTGTATAGTGCGGACAGAAAACGGGTTCGAATACGAGACACTTCCGCATCCTTCCTGCCTTGCGCATAATCACGCTGGATCTTGGGAATCATAATGCTCTCTAAGTGGACAATTTCTCCATCCACGTTAAAGTCTGCATCAAATATATCAATAAACGTATGAAGCTTTGTTTCCATGTTATTCCTGCTCCTTTTCTAACGATATTTCTCCAGGCAAGTAGTTAAGAAGCACATCATTGATTGCGCTAATATAGGCATCTCTGTCCGCCTGCCCCCAAAAATGCAGTTGATTTAACTCGGATGGCGTGTAGTACTTCAGAAAGACCATTTTCGTACAAAATGGTATGAATTGCCCTTTCTTGTCCATCTCGATCACACAATTTCGTTTCACATCAAATGTAGAATTGCTAAGAGCAGCGTTATCGCTAGTATTCAGCAGAGCAAGATTGGCAATGGAATGTAAGTATTCGGCGTTCCCTTGTACTGATAGTTTTTGAATCACTCTCTGTTGAATGTTCTCAAACTCCTGTCTATCCAATTTCTGCTTATCAATCGCAGTCCTCATTTCTCGAATCAAGTCATCACTATCTTTGTCAATTGCCTCAAGAGATGGAATATGTAATCTCAGCCATTCTTTCCAATCCTCCTGTTTCCGCATACCTTCCGATTGCTGAGCGTGAATATGCTCCAAACTCCAGGAGACCTTACCTGTTTTTTGAGACTTATATTTATCAAACGGAAACCACTGTGACTGTTCACCGTTTTGGCGAACAGATTCAACATTGAACAGGAGCAATAGTTTACTGATGCTTTTCGAATCATTTGCATTTTCATAACTCAAATCAGAATAATTCCCTTGAATCTTTATGCTGTTCCTAATATGCTTCTGCAAATCGGTTTTAAACTGAGATTTTGTTTTGTTTTCAGACAACTGATAGATATCCAGGAGAGTCATACTTTCAGAAGAAATCAAGTAGCCAATTTTGTGATATAGCTCATGATCCTCATACCAGTCCTTGATAATCAAGAATGTATGCTGAATGCTTTTCCATATTTCATTTGTTGATTGACTCGACTTCAAAGAATCAAAATAGAAAAACGTAAAATATTTCTCTTTGCTATTTCTTGGTTTTTTTGCCATTAGCTCCAAGACTAAGTCAACTCGTGTTTGATACTTCGAACTCACTTGATTGGTAAGAAAAAACCACAGTAAATCATTTTGAAGTTCTCTTTCAATATTGTCCCACTGAAGCGATAATTCCTCTTGCTTCTCCTTGATCTTGTTTCCATCCTTATCGTGGGTGGACATTTCTCTGCTAACGCCGCTCAGGAACATTGCTTTTACGAGTTCAGCACTTGTCAGTGCAATTTTTCCTATATTCAAACGAGTAAAAAGCGCTATAGAGTCTTCATTATCTCCTACTTCGTACCAGATTATTTTCACATTCTCAGTTAAGTATTTATTAAAATTTGTTATGGCTGTCTTGTTGTCTTTTTGCGCAAACCATCCTTCAATGGTCTCGTATGCACTGCAAATAAAGCAGAAGTCAATGTTGTCTGATTTTAGGTTTCGATCAATAGACTCCAGAAATGTTTTTGACTTCGTTCTTGTTTCATAGGTTAATGAGAACTTCGGTTCATCGAGAAAGCCAAAACTTGCCAAATGCATATACTTGTAGATCAGAAATATCGTTGTTAATCTCTGTTGTCCATCAATCAGTTCGAATGTATCCCCGATTCTTCTGATAACAACCGGTTGCAAACAGTAATTGTTGGTTCCGTTTGAATAGATATCCTCAAGTAATCGCGTTACCTCATCATGCCCCCAACGGTACCCCCGTTGATATGAAGGAACAAAGAATTCTCCTCTAATTGCACCGACTAATTTTGATTCAAGTTTGATCTCGTTTTTTTCTGAATGCATTTTCTTCTTCTCCACTTGTTGACTTATAACCGTTTTCTCAACATTCAAATCCGATGTCGAATCTTCGAAAGATAATGCGCTGCTCTCACAGCCTCCGGTGTTATCGCATATAGGGCTGTCAAGATTCAACTCAGTTGTTAGTGGTTGATTTTTTTCAATAAAAGTCAATAACGGCATCTCTGCTTTTAAAATCGTTTGGGGCGACGTATCGTTCAATTGGAAGTCGATCTCCGGTGCAATTTTACGTATTCCATTAACAACCTTACCGGCTGCAATTTCGTTCTGACCTTTTGGTTTGTGATACAGTGTGCCGTTAAAAGGATACCCAGCACCATAACACCGATAATTACCATTACCTAGATACTCAAAAACTGCCGGTTTGTTGAGTTGAATTCCATTATTAATTCGGTTATAGCAATAATCAGAGGGAATTACGCTCCCTTGATTTCTGTTGTATGTTTTTTCAAAATACTTGTATATTTCCTGCAGTGAAACAATATGGCCTGCACCATATATGCGAACCATTTCGTTTGCAAATTCAACTATCTGTTCATCAATTGTCATTGAGTCTCCCTCTCTGTCCTCCTCTTTCTTCATCTTTACTCTCTTGCCATTCTGTCCGAAAGCTTAGCGCATTCTCCGTACTATATGATGCCGCCCACTATCTCCCCCCAAACATCCCCTCATACTCCTCGACAAACAACACCGTGTAGTCCTTCACCTCATCGACGTTTTCTTCGTCCACTTCAATTACGACAAACAAATCGATCCAGAACCACTCCATGTCCTTGCTTTCGAAGAGGGTCGCCAGGTCCGGGAGGGCGCAGATCTTGTCGATGAAGCGAAGTTCGCCCTTGGCGCTAGCCGGATGGTCCTCAAGTCGTCCGTTTTCGAAAAGGAACGAGACAGTGTTCTCGGTCTCCTGTCCTTCGAGGAGTTCCGCATATTGTTCATAATTGCCGTCTACATAGGTGGCTTGGACTATGATTCGCAAAGACCTGCCTGCCAATTGGGATATCCGGCTGATCTTTGCTTCGAACTCCCCGCTTTTGAGGTCGGCTAAAAACGCATGCCAGATCCAGTCGGGCCCTGTGCACAGCTTGACTGCCCTTGCAGGTGGGAGACTCTGCCCAGCCGTCGACGACAAACCCTTTTCGATATGCATACCGATGTTGAGTTTATCCCCTTCTCGAAAAAAAGCGATCTTTCCGTGCTTGTAAGCGGGCCATTCGGTGGACGGGACAAGCCACCACAGGGTCGTTTCCGGTTTGAACATATTCCATGGTCTGATGGTAAAGCCGTCGTGTCCCCGGCTCTTCAGCTCTGCTAAAATGTCACGGATGATTTGCTGATTGGATTTGTGTGTTTCGCTATTCATTCGCTCCCCCTTCACTCCCCTAGCTCCTTAAACTTCTCCGCCATTGTCGGATTCCCGCGTGTCAATTTCTTGATCGTCACGTCCTGTGCTTTGTCGTTGGCAAGGCGAAGATTGTTTTCTGCCCCGATCAAGGCATCTTTCGTCTTCTGCAAGTGATCAATTGACTTGTCTATTTCGTCGATCGCGGTTTTGAAGCGCCTCGAGGCCAGGTCATAGTTGCGGCCAAAACCATCCTTGAATTTATCCAGTTCATCCTCGAAATTTGCGATGTCGATGTTCTGAGCCCTCACAATCGCAAGTTCCGTCTTGTATTGAAGGGAGTTTTGGGCTGCGTTGCGGAGCAATGTGATCATGGGGATGAAGAATTGGGGGCGAATGACGTACATTTTCGGGAAGCGGTGTGAGACATCGACGATGCCGCTGTTGTAAAGTTCACTGGTCGGCTCCAGCAAAGAAACCAATATCGCATACTCGCAACCCTTTTCGTTGCGATCTTTATCGAGTTCCTTGAGGAAGTCGTCATTCTTCTTTTTGGTTGCGGTCTCGTCGCATTCGTTTTTCATCTCAAACATGATCGAGATGAACTCGGTGCCGGCAGTGTCGGCCTCTCGAAAAATGAAATCGCCCTTACTGCCCGTTTTCGAGTCATTGTCCTTCTCGAAAAACGCCATCGGGAAGGCGGCGGAGCGGATTTTGGAGAATTCAATTTCGCAATGTTGTTCGAGTGTTTCGCCGACCATCTTTGTGGATAGCTTGGCTTTCATGTCCTTCAGGCGCTCGATTGCCTCATCACGATCCTTGATCTGTGTTTCGTATTTTTCCTTAAGAGAGGATTCCAGCAACTTCTTTTCGGTCTCCTTGGCCTCAAGATCACGCTTGAGATCGTCGCGTTCTTTTTCAACCGTGCCGAGGGCCTCTTTGAGCGCTAATTGCTTGACCATATCGGCCGCATTCAGGTCCGACTGCAGCCGAGCAATTTCGGAATCCTTCTTGGCAACCTCCTCTTTAAGTTCTCCCTTGGCCGTTGCCTGGATGATTTCAGCGCTTGACTTAAGCTCCGATTTCAGGCGCTCAATCTCCATGTCCTTCCCGGCGGCTTTCTTCTCCATTTCGCTTGCGACCTTTGCCTCTGCGAGTTCAATGGCGGTCTTTTTCTCTTGCTCGGCAAGCACCAGCCGCTCATGAAGTGCTTTGTCAAAAGCATCATTGCGAACTTGACTCAGAATGTCCGCATAACCAGCCTCATCCAGAGTGAATGTTTTACCGCAGCTCGGGCACTTGATTTCGTGCATTTGGGGCCTCCTTTGGGGTAGGGGGTGGGGATTGTTCTACATGCTCGACTGCAGACTGTTTCCGCTTATCAGTTGTTTGTCCTCTCACTTATCGCAGTTTTCAAAAACGCTATGTTTCTGCTGATATTCTTTGGCTTAATCGTGCTTAATACTAATCCGTCTACCAGTTATTGCAAGGTCATGTTTCTTTCTTTTTGCTTCTGTTTCCCTTTGTTACCAATAGTCCTGCTATGACAAATATAGCAAGGGGAAATCCAATATAATTGATTTCAGGGTGCATTATTGTTGGCATCGCCATAGATATGCGACCAAATAAATAGCCGAGTCCGATTAAAAGACAAAATCCTAAGACTCGCAATCCAACACGATTAAATCCCTTAATAAAAAAACATAAGAAAGCAAACACCCAAAACAAAACTCCACCGGTAATGAATTTAATTAGACTTACTGTCTTATCAGTTTCCTTAATGAACACACTACCCAGACTACCATTGGATTGTTTTTCTATCTCTTCTAAAATATTTTTATACTCACTCATTAAGATAGTATTATCGGTAATTTTATCCATATCAACCCTTGATACTTTCGTTAGTATTTCCACCCTGTCGTTGACCCTTTTGTAATAAAAGAAATTGGCATCAATATATGGGAACAATAAGAGTATAACGATTATTAGAATCAATAGGAAAACGTACAGCTTCGGGTTTTTCAAGTTGGTTTTGATTACTTCAAATACCTTTTCGAACATCTTTTGACCCTCCTTACTGACTACTTATAAATTGAATAAAAACGCAACATCTCAATTTATTGAATGCAAATCATAAACTCTATAGTGTTCAGATTCAGAAGATAACAGCGACTTGGTCTGGCGTGTCTTTCGGTTTATCGCAAGATTGTACCTCTGTCCTATAGTTCGTATTTTGCTTCAATCACTGAACAGCGTTTTCTTGGGAGGACGATTTAATCGACTACAATAAAATACTGTTCATTCGAAGTGAATGTTTTCCCGGAGTTCGGGCATTTGATTTCGTGCATGAGGGGCCTCCTTTGGGTGAAAATTCTAAAGCATCGCGTCCACTCTTACGGTATCTTTTTTGAGTTATAGTTCTTCTCTTTACCTTGATATGTCTGCATAACATTCATTGAAACGGAGTTCTATGACTCTTTGTTATTAAAGATCCAAGTATTCCGAATTACTAAACACATTTTCACTATCTTGCGACCGATACACGTCGCCGAATATTCTCTTCCATTGATTGTTATCTTTTTTACTCATTGACCGTTCTAAGGCACGGACATATCGCTCGTCATAATCTGGCGAATTTATATCAAGAGATAATCGGATTTTTTTCTCTAGTTTGTTTGTTATAGGCACATCAAGTTGGAAAATTACGTTATTAAACTTCGTAAGAACAAATCTTTCCTCTGAATTATTCTTAGTCAGTTTGTCGTACATAGCTCTGATTATCTCCTCTTTGTTTTGAAACAATAAAAGATTGTCTGCTATACTCTCAGCTAGTATTCCTTTCTCATTTGTGAAGTCAACCTCTTCTCCAAAAGAATAATCATATTCATCTTCAAAGTCGCCCCCAACAACTGACTTCAATACAAGGTCTTCAATCCGCAATCTGCAGATTGGATCAATATCATCTTTAAAATTAGAGAAAAATATGTTTATAAAACCAGCTAATTCATCATCGGGTTTACATAGTAACAACTTTTCATCGAACAATTCAATTAGTTTCTTTCGTTCAGTTGGCGATATTATATCAACAAGGGTTGTTATCAAATTAACTAACGGAGCTTTTTTCAAGACTCCTCTCTGTTCAAATATTGAGAATAATAATTCGAGTCTTTTTTTAACTGGAATCCGTGCAGCTAACAATTCAGAATATTCACGTGAAGATGTAAAGTCCTGTAAGCCAATAATGTCCATATAGTTTTCAATGAGAGTTTTTCCGCTAGAATTATCAATTTTTTTTATAATTACGTTTGTGAAGAGAAGAATGCTGTCAGCTTCACTTTTCGAAATCAGAATTTTCTCATGACTGATAGGATTTCGAATCATTTGTGTCATTCCCTTTAGAATAAATCCGACACCCTCCTGAATGTTATTCTCTGTTTCCGAATTTCCATCGTTAATTTTTAGCGCTGGATTTTTTCCAAGAAAGGCAGACTCAAATAATTTAACACCATCTTTGTCATAAAGTCCGCTTTTTTCTCTAACGAGTTCACTTACAAAAAACATAGCATCCCTTACAGCTTCAGTGTAATCCGCTTTATCATAGTGAAGTTTTATAGACTTGTAAAAATTATCACATAAAAAATTTTCAAGACCCATAATAACGTTCTCCTTTCAGGCTTACGGCACTTACCATAAAAGAGTGTGAACTTCTCTTCTGAAATTTAAACATCTTCCTACCCCTGATTCCTCTTAAAATTCTCTGCCTGTTCAAATATTTCAACATAGACTTCATCGCGCTCGACCGGTGGGTATCCAAACTCATCTAACAGGAGAATAAGGCCTACTTTTAGGGATGATTTAATATCGTCTCGTATATTCCAGTCCGGGTATTTGGATTGTCCGTCGACAAGGTCTTTTACTGCTTTTGCGAGTTCGATCATTTTGTCTTCGGGGTATGTGAAATCGTATTTGATGCAGAGTTCCTGGAGGATGTCGAAGAAGGCTTTTTCTTCAAAATCGATTCCTAAGGCTTCACCCGCAGTGAATTCTTTTTGTACTTCCCATATCATGTTGGTCAGTGCTTCAGCCATTTCTTCGTAAACTTCGCTGCGAAAGATATCGTTTGCTTCGCGATTGTTGTATCGCTCAACCAGGGCTTGCATTTTCTTCGTGAAATTGATGCCTTTTGTTCGATTGACCTTTCTTATTTCACCGATCACTTTTGCAAGGAGTTGCTGAAGCAGTTTTATCTTGGTATTTGGCAATTTGATTTTACTGATTTTCGCTAAGTAGTCTTCATCGAAAAGGTCCTGCTCCGTTTCGGGCACATCTCCGAGCTTGAATATTTCTTCTACGCCATCGCTTTCGAGTGCGTCCTTTATCATTTCTCTGACTTTGGCATTCATTTGTGCGGTATCGGGCGCTTCGCCTTTCGTGAGCTTGACCAGGATGGATCGAATGGCCAAATAGAAGTGCGTGTAGTCTCGTTCGATTTGCTTGAGTTGCTCGCTTCCCGCACAAATGTCGTATGCCGCTTTGAGTCGTTTGACCAGGCCCATGAAACGGTCTTCAATTTGCTTGGTCTTTTGAACGAATTCTGCCGCTTCGTTGAGTGTGTTCAGTTGTTGTAAGGGGGTACCGTTGAAGTATTTTGTGTGATCAAACGTATGGAAAAGTTTAGCCAGAAGATCCAAATGATTTCTCACAATAACCAATGATTCCGAAATATCTTCGAAATTATCCTTATCGCCTTGATTGTATTTTGCAAGAGCGAGATTCATTTGTTTTTTGATCCCAATGTAGTCGACGACCAACCCTTTGTTTTTACCTTTATATCTGCGGTTGACTCGAGATATGGTTTGGATCAAATTGTGTTGCTGTATCGGTTTGTCTATGTAGATACTGTCAAGAAATGGGATGTCGAATCCTGTCAGCCACATATCAACGACGATTGCGATTTTGAAGTTTGATTTTTCGTTTTTGAATTGCCGGTCCAGCTCTTTCCGTTGTTCTTTGGTTCCCAACAAGTCGTACATTTCTTTGGGATCATCTTGGCCTCTCGTCGCGATGATTTTGATCCGCTCGATCGGTTTAAGTTCTCTCTTGTCTTTGTCGGATAATTCGGTACCTTCATCCGCTTCTCGAATCTCATTCCATTGCGGGCGAAGTGCAATGATATTTTTATACAACTCATAAGCGATTCCACGAGTACTGCACACAAACATCGCTTTGCCCTTAACCGTAGCGCCTTCCGAAACTCGCTTTTCGTAATGGTGTACAAAGTCTTCTGCGACGGCTTCCAATCGATGGGGATCGCCGAGAATGGCATACATATTCGCGGTTTCTTCTTTGCTTTGCTCGATTTGATACTCGTTTGCTCCGGCTGCTGCGGCTTGTTCATAGTACCGTTCAATTTTCTCGAGTTCACCATTTTTTAGAGCGACTCGGGCCGCTCTGCCCTCATACACGATTCGAACGGTTATCTCGTCTTTTACAGATTCCGTCATTGTGTACGCATCGACCACTTTTCCAAAAACGTCCAGCGTAGCATCGATAGGAGTACCCGTAAATCCAACATATGTCGCATTGGGCAAGGAATCATGTAAGTACTTCGCAAAGCCAAAGGTCTTTGTCACGCCTTGATCCGTCACCTTCACCTTTTGATCGAGATTGACCTGACTTCGATGTGCTTCGTCCGATATGCATATGACATTTGTTCGATCTGTAAGCAAGGATGTATCTTCCGTAAATTTATGTATCGTGGTCAAAAACACTCCGCCGCTTTGGCGTCCTTGCAGGAGTTCACGCAAATGCGCGCGGCTTTCAACACTTATTACCGTGTCATCACCGATGAAAGTCTTTGCGTTTTCAAATTGAGCGGATAGTTGATCGTCCAAATCGGTTCGATCCGTGATCATGACAATCGTGGGGCTTTCGAAGTGTTCGCTTTTCATTAATAACCTTGTGAGATAGAGCATCGTATAACTCTTTCCGGATCCGGTGGCACCAAAATATGTTCCGCCTTTTCCGTCACCCCAAGGTCTTTGGGCGTCCTTGATGCTTTCGAAAAGCGCTCTGGCCGCGTAGTACTGAGGATAACGGCAAACGATCTTCTCATTTTTCCTGGAACTGTCCGGAAATAAGATGAAATTCCGAATGATGTCACGCAAACGGCTCTTGTGAAACATACCCTGAACGAGGGTGAACAAGCTGTCAATTCCGTCTACATCTTTTGCCAAGCCCGCCACTCTTCGCCATCCGTAGAAAAACTCATACGGCGCGAAAAAAGAGCCCGCTTTATTATTGATTCCGTCACTGATTACGCAAAAAGCGTTGTACTTAAAAAGCTCCGGTATATCCCGTTGATATCGGATCGTTAATTGCTTATAGGCATCAAAAATGGTCGCCTCTTCTCGAACCGCGCTCTTGAATTCGAAGACCACCAAAGGAATGCCATTAATATAAACAATCCCATCGGGGATGCGCTTCTCATTGCCAACGATCTCCAGTTGATTGACAACTTTATAGATGTTATTGTCATCTTCAAAATCGGGACTCTTCTCTGCGAAAACGGAGAGAAGTTGCTCCGAATCGGGCTTGCGATGCGTATTCAAGCCGGAACAATCAATCAGTTGGATGTATATATCTTTCGCGCTGCGATCTTCTCTTTTTAATATGAACCCGTCGGAAAGCATTCGCATAAATGTTTTGTTGCTCTCGTATAAATCCGACGCAGGAAGAGATTTTAGCTGAAGGATAATCGCCTTCACTTCGTTTTCCGTTATGCCTTGACCAGCATATTGCTTGAGTAAAAAATGCTTCAAATCTTGCTCTATCAATACTTCGTCAAGCCTACGCGAAATAGTCTCCCCGGTGCAGTGGGAGAATCCCTCTTGTTCTAACAACTCAATGAAAGTGTTTTCGAGTTTGTCTTCCGTAAACTTAATCAATGGGGACCTCCCTGAGTATCTTTAACTCACATATAGACATCGCTATATGACTTAATCCGGTATCACCCATTAGAATTCCAAAGAAATATCTTCTGAATCCGGAGTATATTCAATAGCCTCGTTATACTTGCCAATGATATCTTTCAATATCGAAATTAACAATTTAGCCTTTTCGTCTTCAGTGGATGTATTATTAAATGGTTCCGGATTGATTTTGTCTCCTGAATCCATTTTTTCTGACAATTTCATTACGAAATTAGTAAAAGCCACGTCCCCTGAATAATCCAATGTGAACTTATTCGAAAACAAGTCTACGATTTCTATTTTCATATTTTCCGGATCGATTGAAATCTTATAGTTTTCATTAGTCATACGCTTTATTCCTTTCAGTTCGTAATCTCTTTATATTGTATTTTCTTGAACGCTTATAAAATATATAGTCTCCTCCATCTAATATGCTACAAATCTCTTTCTGTGCTGATTCATCCTCAAGAACGATTTGCCTGTACGAAATCTCTTTATTATTATTTTCCGCTATTACAATGTTTTCAGCATCTCCATGCACAACTACTGATGGATTGTGAGTAACCAGAAAGACTTGCTTTTTGAATTTTAGTTCTCTTATCATATTAACAAGTTCATCCGCAATGAACTTGTTTCCCAAATTATCCTCAGGTTGATCAATAAAAATAATGTTGTGATTCTCCTGTGCAAGCAGTACTTCAAGGTATTTCTCTGAATTGAAGCCAGGACTACGATTTAGTGAATTCTCGGTATCCGAATACTTCAAATAGTCTTCTGGCTCCTCGAAGCTTAACAATAGTGGCGCGAGTTGAGTATTCATCTTTTTACGTAGATCTTCTGCTTTATTGGTCATAAAATTCTTTACGTTTTTTCGATTGAGTAACAGGTCTAATAAATTCAAATAGATGGATTTTCCTGGATTGGATTTGTTAATGCCCTCAAGAACAAGAACCTTAGTTGTTGATTTACATTGAGCTTTCAGAATTAATTCAATTCCACCAAATAAAGGGATACTCTTTTCAATATTACAGTTTCTATCTTCCAGTGTTTTACAACTTGTACGATGTTTCCATGATTCTGAGAGCCTTTTGCCAATTCTTGAGATTAGTTCGCTTTTCAATTTTAAAGCATCATTCTTTCTTACTGAGGCATCATCTTGTTCGCTCATAACATTATCGATTAATTCAATCGATGAATTTGCAAAATATATTTTTTTATCATTAGTTTTTCGTTTACTCACAAGCTCGTGAATCTTCTCAGTCAAGAGTTTTCTAAAAGCACCAATTAACATTTTTTCAGCATCACTGAAAAGCAATGTTTCACAGTTCTCTATATTGTTGACACTAATTATTAATTCTCTTACTTTATTTTCGGCTACTTCCAGGTCTTTCTCCTTTTCATCAAGACTGATAAGAACATCCTTGTTTATTAATACGACATATTTATCATTAAATATGTCCTCAACTTCGGATTGGTGTAACACAAATTCTTCTTCAATGTTCTCAGCAAAGTTTCTATAGTTGGAATATACATCTTCAACTGACTGTTTGATTACATCCACATTCCCCATAATTTCTCTAAGAGCCTGATCATATTCGTCTTTCTTGCCTGACTTTTTTGCAAGATCATACAATTTCTTATTTTCAAAATAATTAACGATATCGCCCTGATTCACATAAATTGGCTCGGGAGAAATAGACGTTATGGGGCAGAAACTTGAATCTGCACTTGACTTAACTGTCACTTTATTTATATCTGTAACTTTATCGTAGGTCGTACCTTTATCAGTACTAACAGAATCAATCTTCGAACCCAAAAGGTACATCAGAAGGCTTTTCCCGCTCGACCGCCCCCCGATTAAAACATTCAAGTGTGGGGAAAATGACAATTCAGTTTCCTTAAGATTTCTGTGTTTACAAATCTTAACGCCTTCAATATATTTCAGTGCTTTATTAATATCGCTATATTGTTTAGGAGACTTAATTCTTGACTCCGGATCAATAAACGCAAGTCTGATGGTCTCGAAATTCTTTTTTCCTTTAATATAGAAATGTTCGTGAATCCCATTCGATCCTTTGTGCTTGCATGGATATTGAGCAATATTATGATTATCTGAGCACTCAAGATATGCAATGTCTTCTCTATTTTGAAAACTATCATGAAGAACGCTGTTAAAACCATTATTGTATGTCTGTTTGGCCTTCTCAGAAACTTTTTCAAGGGCGCTTTCCATAAGAATAATCATTCTCTGTGCATCTGCTATATTTCCTCGGTTTGCATCTACAATGCTCTGGGTGTTTCCCGCATGCGGAATAAAGAAAAATTGTTCATTCATGAAATCTTGAACAATATCATCAATAGAAATCTTCCTCTTCTTTTTATCTACTATTCCTTTTGTTGCATATCTTCTCTCAAGTACATTGTTGATTCGATTTACCCCTTCCATACCGCTGATGTTAAAAAGTAGGATTGAGTGATATGTCTTCTCCGAGCCATTGTTTTCTACAAGAATATCCAATTCAACACCGAGCAAAAGTAAAGGGTCTCCATCGGAGTAATTATCATAATAATCTTGATAAGCATTAGCATTAATTATGTTGTGATCTGTCAATGATAATATCTCAACTTGGCACTCACGTAGCTTTGTTTTAAGCGTATCGACTGAAAATGACCCCTGGTAATCATTTTCTTTCGTTTCTCGGCTTTTATCCGTATGAATATGTAAATCTACTTTCATCCAATCGGAATATTTCTTTTGCATTTTACACCCCATAAGTTGCCAGTTTTGAAAGAAGCAGTTCTTTCAGTTCAGATAGCTTTCTTTTTTGCTGATTGAGAATTATGAGCGTTTTTAATTTTAGAGAAAACATCTCGGAAAATTTTTTCTGAATTCGCATATCTCCTTTCAAAAAAACTACATCCTTAATATCCTTGTCGCTTAAATGAGCTACCGTAGTTCCCTGTATATTATTTTCAAAATCTAAAATCTGTTGTCTGATAGAATATAAAACCTGTAGATTAGTTAACTCATCTGTCAATGTCCTAAATCTGACGACTCGTTGATTCAGGTAAGCTCTTCCACTATGCCAAATGGACATGTGAAATGTGCCATCCATCCCTACCAATAAATCTCCATCTTGAAGCAAATATTTCGCTTCAACATTTTCCGAAGTGTAAACCTCAGAATATCCAGATATGATATCTCTAATTCTAACTAGAGGAGTATTACTTGATTCCTCTGTAAATAGACTTGAATCAAATGGGTATCCATATTGTTTATCGCAAACCCTATCTAAAAAAACTGCTTCCCACCCCTTCGGAATGTCCTTCCCTAAATCCTCACACCAAATCATATCTCCGCCATTGCTTTTATATGGCTTTCCATTTTCGTCCGGAAATTCAAACTCAACAAACCACTGCTTATATATCGCCTGTGCGGTTTCTTCGAGTTTTTTTATTAGTTTCTGGTTTAGATCTATGCGGTTTTGGATGGTGTTATACTCTTTCACGATTTCTCTTTGCTTAGTGATGTGGGGAATGGGGAGGGTAACATTGCACATCTCTTCCCAATCAAATATTTCTCTTGCACTCCCATGACTTTTAAATCGTGCGTAACGGTCAAATTCCGGTCTGCGAAACCACATCATTAAGTACTCGGGGTCAAGCTGGTTTGGGTCAATTACTTCAAAAGGCGTATAAGCTTGAGAAACAAGCATCTTATCAAATACATCATTCAGAGCAATTGCAATTTTATCCCCACGCCTTGATGTATCCGCAATATATGTAAACTGATTTCGATAAACAACTTTGTATGTTTTCATATCCGTGCCAACAAGATTAGCAATTGTTGGAAAGAATTGTTTGGAAACACTTAAACCCATCAAAGGCAATTCTTCCAGCGAAGAATTGCGCTCATCTATAGGCTTAATATATTTCCCCAATGTCTTATAACTTGATTTCATACCCCAGCTCCCTAAACATTCTCAGCAACTCTTTTTTGGACTCCTCTTCTGATTTCAGCAATTCAGAAAAATCATTTTGCAGGGATTTCATTTTCTCGTCGAAATCTACATTTTCATCTCTATTAACAAACTCGATATACTTGCTCGGGACCAGTGAAAAATCTTTCTTTTCCACTTCATCATAAGATGCGGAATAGCAAAACTCGGGAACATTTTCTATTTCTTCCATTTGCCACTGATGATATGTGTTGGTAACTCTTTGAATATCAGTATCAGAAAATTGTGTGTATTTCTTTTCAAATGGTTCGCCCATTTGTCTTAAATCCATGAAAAGAATATCTCTATCCCGATTCCTGTAATTTCGGGTTTCGTCACCAATTCTTTTTACATGAGCTTTTTTGTTTTTATTCAAAATCCAAAGCGTTACGCTAATATCCGTGGTGTAGAACAAATTACGCGGCAACACAAGAATAGCTTCAACAATACCATTTTCGATTAGTTTCCTGCGTATCTTGTACTCTTCGCCTCCGCCGCTTAATGCGCCGTTTGCCAATATAAAACCGGCTACACCATTTTCGCCGAGCTTACTCACCATATTCAGTATCCAACCATAGTTTGCATTGCTTTTCGGCGGAATATCATAACCACGCCAACGCGGGTCATCGATCAACTCATTTTCTCCGCGCCAGTTTTTTTGGTTGAAAGGGGGATTTGCCATGATAAAGTCGGCTTTGATATCCTTGTGCTGATCGTCCAGAAAGGTGTCCGCGGCTTTTTCGCCCAGGTTGCCGCTGATCCCTCGAATCGCGAGGTTCATTTTCGCCAGTTTGTACGTGGTGTTGGTGTATTCCTGCCCATAAATCGAGACTTCTTTCTTGTTACCATGATGGGCTTCTATAAACTTCACGGACTGCACAAACATACCACCGGAACCGCAACACGGGTCGTAGATAATACCCTTATACGGTTCAATCATCTCGGCAATCAAGTTAACAATACTCTTGGGGGTATAAAACTCTCCCTTGCCTTTACCTTCTGCCAAGGCAAATTTAGAAAGAAAATACTCGTACACTTTGCCCACTACATCCTGTTTGGGATCTTTGGTGGTATCGATATCATTAATCGTATCCAGCAGGGATGCAAGTTTGGTCACGTCCAGACCCAGGCGCGAAAAATAGTTGTCCGGCAAAGCACCCTTCAAGGACTTGTTATTCTTCTCAATCGTATGCAGTGCTGTGTCAATCAGCAAAGCAATGTCGTTCTGCTTAGATTTCTTAATCAAGTAACTCCAACGACTTGTTTCTTCCAGAAAAAATACATTGTTCATATTGTAAAACTCGGGCATTTCAATGTATTTCTCTTTGCCGTCGGCGATCAGTTTCGCCCGATGGTCTTCAAACTTGTCGCTGGCAAATTTTAAAAATATCAGCCCCAGCACTACGTGCTTATATTCAGAAGGTTCTACACTGCCTCGCAGTTTATTGGCCGCATCCCAAAGGGCCACTTCAATGGGCTTTTCTTTGACTTCCTTTTTTGTCCTTGCCTTCGCCACCTTGATTCTCCTTCGCTACTCTTTGATTACTAGTATATGCTTGCGGCACAGTCTGCGCAAAACGTCTTTATATCTTACATGCAATTGTTTTTTTCTATTTCAGAACCCACCCTCAAAGTAATCACTATCCACACTCTTGATCGTATACACGCTCTGCGTCGAGACGCCGATGTTGTGCTCGATCATAAGGGCGGTCAGTTGGGTGCCGTCGACGAGGGAGATGCGTTGGTTGATGCTTTTTTCGACGAAGTCGGAGGCTTCTTTCGAAAAGCCGCAGGTTGCGATGAAGAGCCCCTTGCTTGCGCCTTGACCGACGAGGGCGCCGAGGAATTTCTGGATATCCGGTCGGCCGACGGTGCGGTCGGGGGCCCACTTTTTCGCTTGAATATAGATGCGATCGAAGCCAAGGCGATCGGCCTTGATGATGCCGTCGATGCCTTCGTCGCCGGTCTTGCCGACGACCCGGGCGGCGTCCTCCGCCGTGCCGCCGTAACCCATTGCGACAACTAGATCGACGACCAGGCGTTCGAATTGATCGGGGGTCAGTTGGACGACTTCCTGAAGCAGTTCATCTTGCAGGCGGCTTTGGATCAGTTTGTAGGCCTCTTCGAGATCTTCGATGGGGGTGCGATCGGTCGATTGCGTGGTTTGGGTGGGGGAGTTTTTTTCGAACGTCGGCTTCGGCCCGATGAATTCTTGGAATTTGGAAAACTTCGTCAGGTACTGCGGATTGATTTCCGGTGGGTTTTCGAGAAGGGTCGCCTTGCCGAGGTCCGTGATCCGGACGACTGCGCGCTTTGGAGATTCGAGGAGCCCTGCCTTCACGAGGTAGGTCTTCGCCCAGCCGATACGGTTGTGGTACAGGAGTTGTCTGCCGCTTGGCAAATATTCGGCTATGTCGGCCTCTGTCAGTTGAAAGTGTTTCGCCAGATCGGCGTAGAGGGACTGGATTTTTTGCTCTTGTCCGTCTCCAAGCATTTGGAGCAGGG
>Ga0209510_1001398_pt1 | contig 27681 bp, 46 predicted proteins | sample BiotimSIPDNA_FD_185749 | JGI IMG/M metagenome (GOLD analysis project Ga0209510, IMG submission 185749) | Anaerobic biogas reactor microbial communites from Washington, USA - Biogas_R1 time_0 SIP DNA (SPAdes) (version 2) | ecosystem: Engineered > Bioreactor > Anaerobic > Unclassified | place...
ACATTTCGCACACCCTGCGCCGCTTGGCTTCACTGACCTCTCTCCTCTCCCTTCTCTGAAAAGCCCACATGCAATCACGAGAACAATACTTAGACTGATGTCTGCCTGTTAGTTCTTGTCCACAGCTAAGACAATAATTATCAGGGTGCTGCCGTTTCATAATTCCCCCATAAGGCGTTAGAGTAGGTACCTGGACGGGCTGTCCCTCACCATAGAATAAGACATGTATGTACATGGCTCATTCAATCCCGCCCTTTTCCGCCTCCCCCTGATAATGACTCCCTTAATGCGCTCACCTTCTCCGGCGATGTCTGCCGAGTAATCCTGCCTTGCTTCCATCCTGCAGGCACTTGCGCTGCGTAAAGATCCAGCCGCTTACTGAATGTTTCCAGTGATCCGCACAAGAGCAGCTTCATCATGTTATTCTGTGCCTTCAGACGCAGGATGTCAAGCTCCAGCTGGTTTATCCGCTGCGTCATTTCCTTATCGGTCATGACCTTGACCTGCAATCACCTTCAGCAATTCAATGATCTCATTGATCCGGAAGATCCACCTTGCTATCGCAACGATAATCAGCAGACATACCAGCATCACAAACAGCACCGTGATTAATGCGCCCATTGCTCTTCCCCTTTCGTGTTCACCATTACGGTACCAGGAGGTGCCGGATCACGACTGCAACACCACATCATGCCGATCAAGGTAAACATTCCATAAGCACCGCAGAACATCCCGATCATAAAGATTTCAGGTCCGCTCATTGCTCATCCTCTCAACTATCAACGCCTCAAGAAGGTGCAAGTAATTGTGGTTATCATCCAACTTTTCCGCCAGCACAAAAGCGTCAGGCCACCCACCCCTTATCTCGATGTCGTCGATGATGTCCATGATCGAAACAAGGTGCTTCATCCACATTCCCCGCAATGCCTCTTCAGGGCTCTTGCCTTCCATTCGTGCGGCCATCTTGAAATTGTGCAACTTGTCGTTGTTGCGGCTGTATTCACCGCTTTTCTTGACCAGCAGCGCGTAGCATTTCGCCTGCCGTTCTTTTACGAGTTTCAGGAAATCTGTTTCGTTCATATTTGCCCTCTGTTGGATTTTCTCATGCCAAGACGGTTCCATGTCCGTCTCTTGCCCTATTTTTTAATCCTGGGCCAGATTTGCCCTATCAGGATTGATTTATTCAACCCCTGCTGACGAAACTATCGGGAGGCCGTTCAAATTCCCTCTTGATCTTCCTTTCCTCCGCTGGATCTGTTACGCACCGCGGGCATGGTTTGACCTCAGTCAATTTGCCGTCCTTGATCCAGGGGAACGGGTTCCAGCCTAGATCTTTTTTGACCGTTCCGTTTCCGTGGCAAACCTCGCATGTTTTCTCGTTGCACATTCTTGTTCTCCAATTTGTACCCCAATATCAACAACGCCTCGTTGTCGCTCATTTCACCATCGACCGTCATGATTGCAATACGTTCCTGAACTTCGATAGGCAATGCAAGTATTTCTGGTGTAAACGGTTTAAGTTCAGTCATTCTCCACCTCAGAAGGGCACATCGTCGTCGCCGTTGAACGGGCTATAACCCCCTTCTCCGGATGACTTCTGCCCCTCGCCAGATCCCTTGGAGCCAAGCATCTTCATATCCCGGACAATGATCTTTGTGGCGTAATGCGTTTGGCCGTCCTTATCCCACGATTCAGTTCTCAACTTCCCCTCCAGGTAGACCAAGCTGCCCTTCGCAAGGTATTTTTCGCAGATTTCCGCAAGCTTGCCGAAGGTTACAATGTTGTGCCACTCGGTTTTCTGAACCTTTTCACCGCTTTTATCTTTCCACTGTTCATCTGTGGCCAGACTGAAGCTCGTAACCATGGCGCCATCCGGCGTGTATCGAACTTCAGGATCTTTTCCCAGCCTGCCTACCAAAATCGCCTTGTTGATCATTGTCCCTGCCTCCGTTTTTCTTTACCCTCTTCCCACGTCGTCGTTGCAAGGTTCTCGAAACGGGTATATTTTTCCAGGTAGGCAAGCTCTACTGTCCCGGTCTTCCCATTCCGATGTTTCTCAATCATGATTTCGGCAATCCCTTTTCTCGGATTGTCATCGGATTTGTTGTACATGTCGTCACGGTAGATGAAAGCCACCAAATCAGCATCCTGCTCAATCGCTCCAGACTCACGCAGATCGCCAAGGCCCGGACGTTTGTCCGTGCGTTGCTCAACCTGCCGGTTAAGCTGAGACAGCGCGATAACCGGGATATTCAGATCCCTGGCAAGCATTTTCATGCTCCGGCTGATTTCCGCAACGGTCTGCTCCCTCGATTCGTTGAATCCGGGGATTTTCATGAGCTGCAGGTAATCCACGACTACAAGATCAAGCCCTTTGTCGCCTTTCAGCTTCCGGCATTTCGCCATAATTTCTGTCGGAGTGATTGCGGCCTTGTCGTCGATGTACAGGGGTGCTTCACTGATTTTCGCTGCGGCTTGGCTCAATTTAAACCACTGATCTTCTGCAATGAGGCCCTTGCTTAACAGACGGGAGTCAATTCGGCACATGCTGGAAAGTATGCGGATCATCAGGCTATCTTTGGGCATTTCGAGGGAGAATATCGCGCCCTTGTAACCTGACAATGCGGCATGAAAAGCGATGTCTACGGCGAGTGCGCTCTTTCCCATACCGGGTCTTGCAGCAATAATCCACAAATCACCGGGGTTCATGCCACCGGTCATTTCATCGATTTCCGTGAATCGCGTCGGCACTCCGGAAAGAACTCCGCCCTTTTGCTCATACCTCTCCTCGATCAGCTTGTGTGTTCTCTTGGCGATTTCATAGGCGCTCTGCATGGTGTTTTCTTCCTTGCCGAGGCTCAACGAGAGTATGGTTCTCTGGGCTTCCTGCAGGATATCTTCCGTCGTCATTGCCGGATTGTACGCGGTTTCGATCAGGCGCGATGACTCTGAAATAATCGTTCTTTCGACAGCCTTTGCCTTAACCATCTCCGCATAATGTGAAACCATTGTTGATGGAGCGAATACGTCAATCACGCTGGAGATGTAGGCATGACCGCCAGCTTTGGCTAGATTCCCGTTTTCTTCCAGCCTGCTGGCCACCGTCACCATGTCTGCCGGAGTACTGTAATCGACCAGGGAAATAATGGCCTGAAACATTAGCTTATTCGCCGTGTAGTAGAACTCGTCTCCGTTCCTGGAAATAATTTCCAATGCGTCGGCTATCGCGTCGTTGCTTTGCATCAACCCGCAAAGGAGTGCCTTTTCTGCCTCGCTATCGTTCGGCATGACTTTCGTCATGGAGGGGTCTCTTTCTTTTTTGCTCATCAGTAAGCCTCGGTAAGTGATTTTATTTTGTTCATAACGCTGGTATTTCGGCTGTTTGATAATTCGATGAAGCACTTCTGGCACATTCCATCTTCGGTCATGTCAAGTTCGAATACGGATTTTCCGCAGCATGGACATTTGACGTTCCCTAAAACTTTCCTTGGTTTAGGTTGCGGCAATTCCGGCTTTCCACCGTTGCCGTTGTTCCCCCTGGACAAAAAATCATCATGTTGAAAATTTACCGGAAGGAATCTATCCAGCCCACGATTCAAAAAGTCTTTCAATGTCCACCTGTATGTCCAAAAACAATCAGGATCATTGATGACAGTTGCATAATTTTTAATTGCTGCTTCGATATCGTCTTTGGAGTTATGCTTGAAAGCCGATCTGATAGCGGGTTCATGCTTCGAGAAATCACTGTGTTTAATCAGTCCGGACTCATTCCAAAAAACAAAAACGGACATACTCTTGTCTTTTGTAATAGTGTCTTTTGTAATAGTGTCTTTTGTAGTTAATGTTTTCATTAACGGTCTATTTCGTAAAACATTAACGGTCTGTTTCGTTTTTCCTTTACGGTTAATGTTTTTATTAACGGTATCCCATTCATCAAAGTTCTTGTTAAATTTATACTTTTTAGTTAGACCGTTAATGTTTTCCGTAACGGTTAATATTTTCATTAACACTATGGACGTTACTACTTGTGAGGCCCTTACTTTCAATATTCCAAGGGCTTTCATTATCTGCGACAACGAGATATAATCCTCGGTTTTGTTGAACCCATACGTCTTTCTGATAACAAACAAGGCCACTCTCATTTCCTGCCCTGAAAGATTCGCAGCAATTAGAGCATCCATGATGTCGTTTGCAATCTTGGTGTATCCATCTTCAATCTGCGGATTTGCCATTAATTTGCACCTTCGGCGTGCTCTAGTTACGCAAGATTAGGCTTGGTTTATGGCGGAAAGGAGGAGCCAAAGACCTCCCTTTTCGGTGATCAGCCTATCCGCCAATTTCCTATTCCGTTTAACAGACTCTCCTCGCCTTTTTGCGAAGGAGAGTTCCTGGTCAGTGAACACATACAGCTCGTTGCCTACCGCAACCTCTATGGCTCCACTGTCGTGTTTGGTAATGATCGCTTTTGTGGTCATTTCTTTATCATCCTCAATACTGCGGCACGCCGGCAGCATACCGGATCGCCTGAATAGCCGACAGGTTTGATTGGGCGATAACCCACTTTCTGGCCGCAGACACAAGGTCCCATGGCAGTATCCCCGACTTGTCGGAGGCCTGCATCAAGGCCGCTTTCACTTCTTCAAACTCCCTGTCGAGACACTCCTCTGTGTACATCCGGTTCTTGACGAGTTTCAGCAGCCCGGAGATTTCGTCATCCACGGAAGGAAGGTCAACCAGGGTGTCCAAGAGAAAAGATAACTGCTCCACTTTACACCTCACATTTACCGGATAATTGTCTGATCCCAAAAACGCACAGAAGAAGGGCGTCGGCTTTTCCGTGGTCCTTCTTTCTTGGTAGTTCAATGTCGGGGAATAGTTGAAGGGCGCGAACGATGGAAGCCTGTTTTTCTTTCGGCATGTCAGGCATCATGGCCTTCTTCCAGGTCCGTGGATGGACCAGGGTGTAGGGTATCTTCATCCCGGCGCAGAGACCGCGAACCTGACCGAAAGACATCATGTACCGAGCTGTGGAACTGATTCCCTGCCCTGGCATGGCCTGCGATTTCTCCAAAAAAACATGGTCAGCATCATATTCGGCGAGGATCGTCCGCAACCGTACCTCATCGATTTCTTGATGCTTTCCGTCTTTCAGAATAGGCATGTCCAGTACAATTGGCGGGGCTGATCCGTCCTTAATGGCCACCGCACCGCTGAATCCGGGATCAATACCGACGATAACCATCAGGCATCACCCTCCGCCGCCAGCGTTGGATTCATCTTCATGCCGCCTTCACGCCTGATGGCGTCGAGGAATCGCTGTTGTTGAACGGACAGCTTTCCCTTGGCCGTTTTCACCTCGATCCCAAGCATCCTGCCTTGCCAGATTCCGATGATGTCCGGAACACCGGGTGTCGATCCCAATCCCTGGTGTTGCTTCCAATGGAAAACACCGAGCGTCTTGAGCAACATCCGGATGGATCTTGTTATGGCTGCTTCCGACAGGCGTGGTTCAGGCATCGCGGGACCTCTTTTGTAGATCGCCCCGGCAAAAGTTGATCATCGCGGCTTTCTGAACCTTCTGCTTGTGCCGTGTTTCGGGTTTTGGCTCCAGAGGATACGTCACCGTGTAATTTACAGCCACACCATCTGTGGTCTGGTCCAGCTCGACCCCGATGGACACCTTGATACCTTCCGGGATTTTCCGGCAGGCAAAAGCGATCCCTTCCCTCTGTTCCAGCAAGAGCTTCTCAATATCCCCTGAAATGGCCTGTAATACATCATCCGTAATTTCCTGCATTCACACTTCCTCCTGATTATTAAATTTTCTTCGGCCGCTTTCTGCTTGCCGCGACACACATCCCGACTACGATAACGCCCAGATATGCGCCCACGAGAAGGCCGGTTAAGAAAATGACCACGAGGGTCATGCCGCCTTCCCTTCTCCGAAATCGAGAGCCCGGATCATCGCATCTTCCAGGATGGAAAGGATTTTCTGGTTGCGGCTCTGCCGGTGGTCCATGGCGAGTTCATCGATGAAATCAAGTATCTTTTGGTCGCGTTCTGTCGCGAGCGGGATGTAGATGGCCCTGAGCTTTTTGACAGGCGGGCTCCTCTCTTCCGGAACATTTTCGGATTGCGGCTTTTCCTGAACCGTCAAGTTTTTCTTGTCGGTTGCCTTGTTCCACGACCACAGATCCTTCTCCGGCCAGCGGCCTGGATTCAGGTTCCAGGCAACCACCTTGATTTCCTCCTTTGCCATGTCCGGATGCACGCCGGCGCTTATTGCGTTCTGCAGGTGCTTTGCGCAGAATCCGCATACCTGATGGCCGTCGACCTTCTTCTTCAAAAACTGGTTTTCCCTCTCACAACACCAGCAGGTGATTTTCGGTGATGCCATTCCCTCCCATTCTCCTTTCCAATCAATTAAGGTTTGCACGCGTGTTTTTGCTCCGCGGCCGCCTTTCTGTCGTTTTCCTCCATTTGCGAAATATTCTCGTATTTTCGGGATCGCGGCTGCCTGCGAAATCCCATGCCCATTGGCAACTGCAAACTGGCTGCGGCAAAATGAACAATAATCGCCCGTCAGCCAAACCGAAGCCCCGCAGCACTTGCACGGATACTTGTGGTGGCGGGTATTGTCCCCGATGTGATATTGGGGGGCATCCGTCCAACCCCTGCAGTCCCTGCATTCCGCAAACTGATTCATCGTCCCGGCGTGATCCTTCTCGATGCACTGCCTTTTCCTGGCTTCGCATGCCTTGAATGTCATCTGGGGGCGGGATTCGATTTTGGTGCAGAGAAAGGTTTCCATGTTTTATTATTTGCCCCGTTTGCATAAGCAGCCACGGGGCCACGGTCTTGAGGAGGTGAGCATGGTAAAGCCAAAGAGTCCTATTTGTCGGTCGCCGGGAAAAGCAGCTCTTCCAGCGTAACGGCACCATCTGTAGCCGCTCTGATCGCGAGCGCAATCCGCCCGTTGCACGGTTTGCCGTTATAGATCCGCCACACCGTGACCACGTTCATTTTGTGGGCTTTGGCAAACTGTGCCGGTTTTGTTTTTGTCATGTCGAGGTATTTGCTGAATTTCATGGCGGGATTTTAAGTTAATAAAAAATGTTTGTCAAGAGGGAAAATAAGTGTTGACAAATTCATTCCATTAAATTATCGTATCTCAAAACGTAGCAACACGAGGAGGCAAACAATGAAACTCTTGATCGCTCTCTCCATAATCCTCTGGCCGGCAGCCATTCACCAAGCAATGAACATTGATTGTGGGGGATTCGAGAATTACGGGGAGCGAATCGAGTTCAAAAAGCTGCTCCGGAAACACGGCATGAAGCATCGCGTTTCGGTCGTGTGGAAAGACAAAGCCGGTTGGTATTTTTTCAACAAGGACGGGCAACGGTGCCCGTTTCGGTAGGAGGGTGTAGCCGATGCGTATAGAAGATAAGATGATATTTATGAAGTTGGTCACAATAACAGGCAGATCGGAAAGCAGGACAGACTTTTTAAATGGCCGTGTGACCCCAAGGTAGGGCGATATCCGTGCGGGTTCGACTCCCGCTTCGACCACCACGAGACAAACGAGGAAAATCCAATGACAACCAAAATGGAAGGTGAATGCAAAGAATGCAGGAAATTTCGTCAGCCGTCATGCCACGAGTACAAACAGGTCGGCTACCACCCGACGGAACGCGGCTGGTGCAGGGGATGGACGCCCAAGGTAACGAAGAAATGAAGAACCTGATCAAGATCGAGACAGCCGAAAAGATCACATCATACGCCGTAAAGTGCTGTGACAAGGGAAGCAAGATCGGCCTTGAGGCGGCCTTTGGATTGTTTGTGGTGTGGTTGATTCTGATGGCCCTGCTTCGGGCAATCATGAAGGGATAATTAAAGCATATGGACTCTCCAACCAGGAGACTACAAGGAGATTGGAATGCCGACGCCACGCGCTGAAGAGGGAGAATTCAAAGGGAATCCAACAATAACAATTTATACCGGGCATGAATATCAAGGGAAAAAGGAAAAAATAACAATGGGCATCCGGAAAGCGCTTGCCGTTGATGACTGCATAGATGCGATCCGGATCTTCGTGGATAAGCACAGAAGGGGAGACAGAGAATGAACTATCCGAGGGTTACGGAAATTATATCTCCCTGGTCCGGTCTGGACAAGATTCCGGAGGCGACACTGCAATATGCCGCCTCTCGCGGAACTGAAACACATGAATATTGTTCGCGTATCGCTAATGGTGACTTTATCGTGTCAATATCTGATGATTGCCGACCATACGTTGAGAGCTTCAGGATATGGTTTGATAAGATTGTTTCCGAGACGGTCCTCAGTGAGGTGCGAATGACAGATGAATCGTTCGGATTCACTGGCCAAATTGATTTGTTGGTGCGAACGAAAGAAAATATCCTTCTTTTGGCAGACATAAAGACGCCAGTTCAGTCAAAGCGTGGATGGGCTCTTCAGTGCGCAGCATACAATAGGCTATGTGAATTGAATGGTTACCATCCAGATAAGATAGGCTGCTTGCAATTATCACCTGAAGGGAAAACTCCAAAAATGACTTACTACGAAAACCCTAATTATTACTTTAACCTTTTCTTGCAAGCTCTTAATTTATATAATTATTTCGAGGTAGCATAACATGGACGTTCCGTATGGATATTGTCATTGCGGTTGCGGAGAGAAAACAAAATTTAACACGCAATCAGATCCACGTAGGGGATTTGTTAAAGGAGAACCGAGGCGCTATGTCAATGGGCATACGTTACGAAATTATCACCAAACTGGAGATGAAAGCCCGACATGGAAGGGAGGAGCCAGGAAAGATAAAGATGGATACATTTTATTGCTCAAGAAAGACCACCACAGGGCTGACTCGCACGGTTATGTGAGGGAGCATATTTATGTTGCTGAACAAGCATTAGGCAGAACATTGCCGAATGGATACGTTATTCATCATCGTAACGGAATCAAATCAGACAACTCATTGCATAATTTAATACTTTGCCCGAGCCAACGATACCACAATTTTCTTCATGCACAGGATCGCGCCCTGGAGCAATGCGGACATAGTAATTGGAGGCCATGTCGGTTATGCCACAAATACGACTCGCCAGATAAAATGGTAAATCTCAAAAGCAAAGGACGGGTCAACCATTTTTACCATGCATCGTGCCATGCAGCATACGAACGTGCTCGCAGGGCAAAGATTAAGTTACAGGACAATCAATAGAAAGGGGAGATAATGAATTTCGAGAGTGCTTTAGATGAAAGCCAAATTAAGGAGGAAGTCGTTGACGCGCAGTACGAAGTAGCACCAGCCACAACACTATCCCTGGAAACGGTCAAGCCAAAGTTTGCGGATTACGTCAAGGCCGCCGAGGCCATTGAACTGCAAGCAAAGGCCGTCAAGGTGGACAGTGACGCAACGCTCCAGGACGCGGTGTCCATAGGGGGAAAGAGCAAAAAAGCCCTGAAGGACATCGAGTTGCAGCGCAAGCAGATCATCAGCGAGCCAAAGGGGTTTGTCGATTCGGTCAACGGTTACTGCAAGATGATCACCGGGAAGCTTGCCGAGGCCGAGGAAACGCTGAAGCAGAAGATCAACACCTATAAGTATCAGCAGGAATTGGAGCGCCGGAAGGCAGAAGAAGCCGCACGTAAGGCCGCCCAGGAACTACAGGCCCGTCTCGACCGGGAAGCCGCAGAAGTGAACCGGAAGGCCCGAGAGGAAGCCGCACGGCTGGCAGAGGAAGAGGCCAGGAAAAGAACGGCAAGCCAAGCGGAGATTGATGCAGCACGGAAGAAGGCAGAGGCCGAAGTCAAGGAGCGCGAGATCCAGGCCCCGGTCGTTCCGGCACCAATCGTTCCGAAAGTAGAGAACATCACCCGCACTGAATCAGGATCATCGTACCAAAGGAAAGTGTGGACAGCGGAAATTGAGGACGAAAGCCTTGTTCCCAGGGAATATCTGATGGTGGATACCAAGAAGATCAATGACGCCGTGCGGATGGGCGTGCGGTCGATACCCGGCGTAAAGATCTACGAAAAAACATCAACCTCGTTCAGAGGATAACAGAACGTGAGCCTCCTCGTCCGATAGTATGGATACGCACCCGGTAGAGTCGTCCGGGAAGATATAGGAGGTCAGGGAGTGAAAGGCCTCCGCTCCAATAAAACAAGAAAGGAAAACCAATGAACAAAGAGCTTTCCACCGTACAACCCGGAATTACCGTTTCAAGATCGATCTTCCTTGACATGGACCGTTTCGCAAACGCACAGCGAGTCGCAACCTTGCTGGCCTCATCGGACCTCGTGCCGTCACACTTTCAGGGAAAGGTCGCAAACTGCGTTATCGCCCTTAACCTCGCCGACCGGCTCGGACTGGACCCGTTCATGTGTATGCAAAACATCTACGTTGTTCATGGACGCCCGGGGATTGAAGGAAAGATGGCCATTGCCCTCGTGGAAGGAACGGGCCGCTTTTCCCCGATCAAGTTCAAGATGGTCGGTGCCGGCAAGACCGAGAAGGGCGTTGCCCGCCCTGATTCATGTGTCGCCTACGCCACAGAACTGAGAACAAAGGAGATCGTTGAAGGGCCTCCGGTTACATGGGAGATGGCGGTGGCCGAGGGATGGACAAAGCCGAAAAAGGACCAGCTTTCCAAATGGCAGACCATGCCTGACCTGATGTTTCGTTACCGGGCCGCCATGTTCTTTGCCCGCGTGAACTGCCCCGGCGCCCTGCTGGGCCTCCAGACCGCAGAGGAGATTGAGGACATCGAGATGGTGCAGACATCCGCAGGTTATGAGGCAGGAGGCGCTCCGTTTGATGTTGAGCAGCCGGACGAAACGGAAGAAACCTTGAAACAGTTTGAAGTTTCCATCCCTGCCGATACCGACACAGACATGCTTGATGCGTTTATCGCCGGAATTGCCTCCCGCGAACGGTGCACGGCTGACACTGTAAAGATTGAGGCCATGAAACAGCCGTCAGCGTTTTGGGGCGCTTTCGAGAAGTACGTCGAGAAGAACAAAAAGAGCGACCCGCCTCCCCCTGAGCCGGAACATGAAGAACGTTTTGAGTGTCCCCAGGGCGGCTATGTAACTGCGTCGATCTGTCGAACTTGTGAAAAGCTGGTCGATAAATCCGGCGAACGCTGTCCTGCCGCGCCGGTTGAATGATTATTCCCGTTTTGCCGGTATCGGATCGAATAACCGGCGGCAATCAGTGCAGCCGGGGGGAGGAAGAATGAACACCGAACTGTCAAATATAATTGCCGCCCTGTCCTCCTGCGCCATAGAAGGGAATGAGTCGGCGATAGAGCTGCTTGAACTGGCCCGGACTGACTGGGGAGGGTTTATGAGACTGCTGGTGGAGTTGGGATGGAAAGAGGAGGAGGACTAGATGGAGCCGAACATGCAAGAAATTGAACAACGCCATGAACGTACCAAGTTAATCCGTGCGGCGTTCGGGGGAGTGATTAGCCAGGGGATTGACGATGTTGACTGGCTGATCGCAGAGGTCAAGCGGCTCAGGGAAGAGAATGACAGACTGCAATGCGGACTAGATTCCTGCAAGGAAACATGCTAACGAAGGGGGCCGAGGATGAGTGAGAATAGTGCAGTACCAAATGCAGTAACAAATGCAGTACCAAAAGAGGTGTGCAAGCGCCTCTGTGAATGGCTCGGACTGGACACGCGAAGCCCGATCACTCTATGGAATAGTGGAAACCGCACCTTCACCGTCGGAAACGACATGCTGGCGCTGAAGGAGAAGCTGGTTGCGGAGGGAATGTGGTTCCAGTTTATGGCGTACGTCGCCGTGATGCACAACCGCGACAATAAGGGCAGATTTCATTGCGTCGAGGATGCTATGGTTGATTGGATAGACTGTCTGCTCAACCCCGTCCGGTTCGCGTTGTTGGTGGATGAGTTTTTGGAGGGGATGAAGCTGTAGATAGATGAATGGATGCGTATGGACTTATAACGAGGATGGATTTTACGATACAGGCTGCGATAATGCCTTTGAGTTTCCCTTTGGCGATTTCTCAGTTGATCCAGATCGGGATACTGTGGATTAGATGTTAGATAGCGGCGGGTGAAGGAAAGTCGCCAACTAAACCTGGAACTAGGATCACAGCCACCTACTCCGCGCGGCAAAGAGACGTGGCAACCCTTGTGACAGCCGGGAAAGACCGGCAACCATAGGAACGAAAGGCCCTTGGTGTAGCGCAGTCTGGTAGCGCACTCGCCCTGGGAGCGAGAAGCCGCTGGTTCAAATCCAGCCACCAAGACCAAAAAGACAAGGCCGTGCGGCGTGGATGGACACGCTATAGGGCGTAGTGGTTAGGGATAGAGCCTCCCGCGCGCTTCCGACGCTAGAGCACGTATAAAGGCCATATGAGCAGGCAATGCGGAACTGGCTAATCGTGTTAAGCGCTTTCAAATATCGGATACAACCACAAGCCGGTATCAAGCCCGGTCACGGTCACCAATTGGAGGGCGGAATGACTGCCACAGAAATAAAAATAAGATACCCTTATCTCATCATAGCCCTGAACACCTGCGCCATCGGCGGCAACCAGTTCGCGCGGAAGAAGCTGGCCCTGCTGAAGGACGATCCGGCAGGGTTCGCGGTGTGGGCTGAAAAGTTTTTGTCACACAAGGGACTGGGCTAGGCTTGGCATGGCATGGCAAGGATCAGGGGTTTTAACATGAACAACATCTGTCAGGACTGCCGCCGCTGGGGGAAAACGATCTGTTTCCTCCACGGCATGGCGCTCGGGTTCCTTCCGGGACCGTTCGCGTCGTGCCTCGGGTTCTGGCGGAAGAGGGGACGGAAACGAAAATGAAAAATCTCACCATGAAAATACCCACAGGATTTGAAGAGCGGGAGGAAATCAAGGTCCCCCTGCCGGCCAAGGCGAAAACGATGAAGGACCTCATCGCATCGACGGGAAAATATCTGTCCAAGGAACTCCAGCGGTTCCCCATCAAGCGGGGGCTGAAAACCCGCTGGATCACCACGGGGAGGATGGATGTCCGCCCCGGCGGATCGGTGACATACTTCGTATCGTACCAGGAACGGCTTGGCTTTGGAGATTAGGCCATTGACCCCGGATAAGTTGACCCGCAAGAGGGAGGGGAAAATGATTAAGATCAAAATCGATGAGGATGGATTTTTATGGCTCCGCAGGGGAAGCGAGCTAAAAGAGCAATTTTGCCAGCATATGATTGAGTGTTCGTGCGGAGATTATTGCGCTGGGTTTGGGGAGCCGAAGGGTGATGTTGTAGACGATGGCGATATTTGCCTTACAATTTGCACCTGCCGCCTCTTTTGCAAACCAGACGAATTCCTTGATGAGCGAGATTAAGCGGAACGGGTAGGTAATCAGGGGTTTGCCGCCTCGAAATCCAACCGAGGCGGATTTACCCTGACCCGATGTCTACCTCCCCGACAATCAAAATAAGAAAAATGTTCTTCAGATAATTCATCTTTAACTCCTTTTTTATTCCACCGTAACGCAGGTCTGTTCCAGGCTCGCCGTGTAAACCCCGAACTCCTTGGAATACAGGGTTGCCCCGGATGCCCCCTTGACGTAGAGTTGCACGCGGTCCTTGGCGCTGACGTTTAAATCCTCGGAAACAGCCGTGGACTGGTATCCGGATGTCGGCAGTTCCCGCTCTGTGCCGCGTGCCACTCCGTTGATATACACGCGGGCATAGCCGCCCGCGTAATCCGAATATGCCTTGAACTTCACCCGAACCGTTCCGCCCCGGCTGAGATAAATCTCTTTAGCCTTGGTGTAGGCGGTGTTTTTGATTTTAGTCTCACCGACAGACACACAGATAGGGTAATTCCCGGCGGCATATTCCGCCAACTGCGAAACGGCAATGGCAGATGCGGAGATGGTCCAGGTCATGCCGTCATCGCTGACGGTGATGTCTCCCCGGTCGCCGTCCAGCACGCCCAGTGCCGCCGCGAACATGGCGCCGAAGTCCGCTTTCGTCAAATCCCAGATCGTCAGCCAGGACGTGTTCGCCTCGTTTCGCAGTTTTAAGAGATGGTGCGTGGTATCGACCCACAACATTCCGCCGACACGATTGGACGGAGCCGTCGCCCCGGACCAGAGGGATTTCACCGCCGCGAAATTGTTTTCGATCCGCTGCAGGGTAGTCGCCCCCGCCATGCTGCCGCTGTACACATCATCGTAATAGGTCTGGCTCATGATTTCGCCGCCGCCTCCTTCAGTTCCGTCAAGGCTTTTTCCGCCTCGGCCTGTTTTTCAGCCTTCTGCAGGGCCTCGTTATTCTGGTATTTTTTTGTCTTCCGCAATATCTCCGCCTTGAATTGCTCGGGCGTCGAATAGGCGACAGAAAACCGCGTCATAACGACTCCATCTTCCAATAGTTCGACGTGCGCCTCGGTAATTTTCCCCCCCGCCTGCGGGGTGACGTTGGTGATCCTCCAATCCGTTGCCATATCGCAATCTCCTACGACCAATAGGCCGCCTTCATGTTGAGGGTGTAGAGGTACATATTGGATTCATAGTTCGGGTCCGTGATCGTGATCCGGACCTGGACATATCGCGCTGAAAACTCCGCCGCAAGCAGTTCGAATCCGGAAACGCTGTTCGTGAGATTTCCCGTGGTGTCGCCCCAATAGATCGTGGCCTGGATGACTCCATATCCAGCGTTGGCGAACAGCTCATCCCAGGTGGTTGTCGGGGTCATGACGTCAAACCATGTCGTCGTGGGGGACGGAAAAATTGAATCCCAGGTCGCCGCCGAGTTGAGAAAATCGAACAGAAAATCCCCCCACACCCGGACGGTCATGATGGAGCCCAGGTCATATTCCGGCGAAAGCCATGTCCCGGTGAGCCCTCCCACCTCGCTGCCGGAATGGCTGCACATCAGGGCGTCTGCGGCACTGTGCGTCGTGTGCTCGGTATTGTCGAACGTCCCAATGGCGTCATAATCCCAGGACCATTCCCCGACCACGGGGATCAGGACGTATCCCGGAGGATAATACACCGTCGCCGTGGCGGAAACGGGAGTCTCGGAATAGTACCCATTGTTCCCACGGGCCGCCATCCAGAGCGTATGCGTTCCCGGACGGACACCGACGAACCGGAAGTTGGGGGTCTCGTTGGCCCCCAGGTAGAGCCCGCCGCGCCAGGTCGGCCCCATGCGCAGCTCATAATAGGCGATATCCGATTCGTTCAGGGGGTCCGCCTGGATGGTCATGGTGTCCCCCGCCACGACGATGGAAAAGGAGTTGATGTTCCCCGGAAGGGTTGTTCTCCCGACGACGGTCGTCGAAATCGTGAAAGCGTCCGCGTCGGCCTGCCGCGTCTCGAAGATGGAAACAGAAACCAACTTGAACGAGTAGACTTCCCCCTCCTGCACGGGGTCAACCAGGTAATCCGCCGTCGCCCGCGTCATGTAGCGGTAATCCCCGGACTCGCCCACCCGCATCCAGATTTCGGCGTCCTTCCAGAACGGAAACTCTTCCGCCGTCGGCCCCTCGAAATCCAGTTTGAGCCGGGTGAAGGTGCGGTCCCGGTAGTCGTACTGCTCCTCCGTGAGGCTCACGTTCCGCACGCTCGGCACGGCGGTCAGCGGCGTGATCAGGTTGGTGTCGTTCCACGTCCGGGCGGCGAGATTGTAAACATCGTCATAAAAGCGGATATCCTCTTCCTCGGCGGAAATATGAACGTCACCGTCGGGATCGTAGACGGTTTTTGTTACCCTGAAGTATTTCCCGGTCCAGCCGAACCGTGTGCTCGACAGGGTGATGAGGTCCATTGGGTCGAGCAGGAACAGCCTCTGCGAACCGGCGAAGTCGGCCTCCTTGTTCTGCCGGAGCCGTTCCAGCCAATACCAGGCCATCCGCTGGGCGTTCTGTTCTTCGCAGATCGACGGGATGTCCATCGTTTTGACCCGGTAGTCGCCGCCATCCGCCGCGATAAGGGACTGGTCTGAAAATTCGAGTGTATCATCCTGAAAGCCTTTCTCCTTGTTGAAGTAGGTAATCTTAATGGCGTTCGGCGTGTCGAACACATCCGGCTGGGTAATGGTCATCGACCCCGAAACGACATCCTCCTCGTCAATGGCCATCACGGCGGATTCGTAATTCATGTCCCGGTATCGGAGCTGAAAATCCGTCATGGAATAGATCAGCGCCCCGCGAAAGGCGGCAAGGATATGAGAGAGGTAGTCATCGGCGGAATAGTCTCCCGTCAGGGCGAAATCAACGTTCCATCCTTTGGCTGTGCAATAGGCCGCCGTGTCGATAAAGGAGGCGTCGTTCAGCCGGGCCTCTCCGAACCCCATGCCGCCTCGGACCGATGAGCGCGTCAGAAAGTCCCGCGCCACCCACGCCCCGTTGCGGGAGTATTCCGTCACCGTTGTATCGGCGTTGTAAACTTTGAGACCTTCCAGGTGTACAGTGATGTCTGGCAGTGCCTGGAAATAATCCATATCGAATTTGAGCCGCACATAAATATAGGCCGTGTTCCGGAGAGGGTCGCTCCACTCGGGGATGGCAGTGTGCAGCGTGGCGCAGACGTTCTGAGTTGGGGAGCCGTTGAAAAACTCGTAATAGACCCGGTTCCCGTAATCGGTATAGAGCCGATCATTGATAAAAAGCTGATCCACGCCGGCCACCTGCTTGATCCCCTCGATTTCGCCTTCGCACAGGGTCCCGATGAGGTGCAGGTATTTGTTGTCGCTGCCGCTGAAATTCGTATAGACGCGATTGATCCCGACGATTGCCTCGCCGTAGACCACCGGGAGGCGACGCACGGAATCGCAGGTGTTGAGCTTGATGGACGCGGACTCCTGCTGCGTCATCTTGGCGGCCTTCCGGGCGGACATGACCGAAGACACAACAGAAAAAGACATTGCGGCCAGGGAGATATAAGCGCCGTACGCCGCCCAGAAAGCCTTGATCGCCGCCGCCGCTCCGGCTATCGCCATAATTCCGGCCTCCTGATTTTCACGATTTCCCGCTTCCCAAGGGGCAGGATGCACACTCCGAGCTCATCGCTGGCGACCACCATCATGTTGCGGTTCCCGGCGTAGATCCCCGGATACAGGTTCCCGTCCTCATGCCGGACCACGCACAGGTCCCCGGCCAGCGGATGATCCGAAACAACGGGCTCGCCAAGCAGATCAAAAAATTCAAGAAGCAGGTCATTCGCCGCCGCCCGGTCCGCCAGATAGAAATCCGTGTAATTGTCCAGGGTGATCCCCTTATAGCCGTCGGGGAACGCACATCCCAGCTCAAGAAGATAGGCGCGTACCAGGCCGATACAGTCGTATCCGTCACCGCCCCTGCCGTTTACGGCATACGGCTTCCCGATGAACTGCTCCATGATCCGTGGCCCCGGCCTCCGTTGTTCCCGCATATATTCTCCTATCTCAGGGCTCGGGCAGGATTCCGGCCCCACCACAGCTCTTTTTCCGCCAGATCCGGGATGAACCGGAACCCGCCGAAGTTGTCCGAGCTCGCCAGCTTTTTGCAGCGGTCGTAGGATTTGTCGCACCATCCGGCTTCGCTGGAATAGCCGCATTCCTCCGTTCCTTTAAACGGCCACTGGCATGACGAAGACTGCATCCGGAGGGGCTGCTTCTTCCAGAAAATGCTTTCGTGTGTCAGCGTAATCGTGCAATCCGCATCGCCCGACAGCCACCAGCCGCCGCAAAACCCCCGCCAAACCTCCTGCACATGCCGGGAAAGCTGCGTTTCCAGCCCCACCGCCGTCCGGGCGATGACCCCGAAATAGAGACTCGCCGCCTTGTTCCGCACATCCTCATTAAGCAGGTAGGCCGTAACCACCTGGTCGGCGTCGTCGAGTTCGATCTCCACCTTTTCGGCGGAGACGGTCGCCCCGGAGGTGATGTTCCCGATCTTCATACCTCGCGAGACATAGAGGTTCCCGTCGTGGTAGGTGTTCAGGTCCAGATCCGTGTACCGCATGGGCGTAGTAGTCGCGATATCGAGCAGCCAGTACGGTTGGAACGATTCCTTCGCCAGCTCGGCGCTGATGTTGGCGTCAAAGGTCTTCATCCGTGCAGACCCGTCAGCTCAATTCCTGTCGCGTAAAGCACTGATTGAAGGTGCGCCCGGTCCATCGTATCCTCCTTGAAGCGGCACTTGATCCGCATGTATCCCGTGAAGTCACAGGAGAGGATTGTTCCCTCTGCCGGAGCAGTAGTGAACGTCACCCGGTCAGACGATTCCGCGCCTCCGCCAACCAGAATCGTCACGGCCTCATCTGAAATGCCGTCAACGTAGATGGTTTGTGCTGATGTTGACTTCCCTGGAATGTCGAAAGTCTGCGTCACCCCGTCTCCTGCCCCGATATAGCAACCAGCCCAGGCGAGTGAGTCATAAGTATAAAAATAGAACGCCTCGAAGGATCCGTGTCGGGCAACAAAGAAATTCCAGATCGCCTGAATTTCAGAGGCCGTCAAAACCGCAAAGGTTAACTTCACGTCATATTTCGGGAAGGTCCATTTCTGCCGACGCTGCTCTGTGCCCGAATCCATCGTTGTAACAATCGTGCTCCATACCGGGCTCAGGGTATAGCCACCGCCGCTTGCCTTCTTTGTCGCCGGGAACTCTGCCATCTTATTTCAACAGCTCCTTCCATGTCCGGTTCATCTGGTTTTGCTTCAGCGCCTTCGTTATTGGCCCGATGAGCGCCGACGGATTGCGGGCAAGAGTCTCGTGGATGGATTTCGAGTCCATGGCCATGATGTTGATATTGTAGGTGCTGCCTCCTGATTCGCCACCGGACAAAGACGTTCCTTTCGGGAGAACCGTTTCTCCCTTCTGTAGTATTGCTGGCACCTCATCGGGGAATAAACCTCTGTGATAACGGGGAGCGTTGGCAAAAATGAAAGGGTCAACCGCCCGCGATTGTTGCCCCCCGGACCCAACAACACCGCCGCCATGGAACAGAAGCCCGGAGGAAAAGACGCCCCCCAGGGACGATGCCCCGAAGGTCGATCCAGCCGCCGCCGTCGCGCCGCCGCCGAAGAGCCCGCCCAGGAGCCCCGCACCGCCGAAGAGCCCACCCAGGCCGGACATCATGGACTTGACGGCCATCTGAGCCAGCATGTCCGTGAAGATCCGGAGGATCGAATCCCCGAAGGACTTGAAGGCGTCCCGCAGGCTCTCGAACCGCCCCGTGATCACGTCGAAGAACATCGTCGACATGGTGCTGGACATGGCCCCCGCCAGGGAGGCCACGGCGTCGCTCCCCGCCTTGAACGTGGTGATCGCGTTTTCCTGGAACTCCTTGAGTCCCACGACCCACCCCTCGGCGAAGGTGCCGTACTTCTCCGCGTTCTGCCGGGCAAGCTCGGCCATATCCCGTTCGTGCTGCGCCTGCTCCTTGGCCGCATTCACCGCCTTCTGCCGCTGGTCGTTCGTCTCCCGGAGGACGGCGGCCTCATCCTTCATGTTCTTCACGGCCAGGGCGCTTGCCGTCGCCTCATCCAGCTTGGCCCCCTTGAGCCCGGCGAAGGTCTTCAGCGTGTTTTCGTACTCGATCTCGTTCTGCCGGAGCGCCGCCCGCAGTCCCGTCAACCCGGCGAGCTCGACCTCTTCGGAGGCCTTCCGGATGAACTTGTCCGCCTGTTCGACAAGGCGCTTGATTTCTTCAGCGGCTTTGTTGGCAGCTTTTCCTGCATCCGACAGAGACTTCTTCACTGATGATCCAGACTGGCCATATTTTGCCGTTGTCTCTCCAAGGCCGGAAATCATTTCATCAAGGCTTTTTGCTGCTCTATAACCCTCAACGTTCATCGGCATTGTGGTACCGGATGTTGGCCTGAGATATTCCCCTGTGTTCCAGTCACGCTTACCACTTATAACAGCGGAGATATTGTCCCGTGCAGCATTCAGTGCCTTGAACTTTTCCCCAAGAGCACCAAACCTCTGGTCCAGGAACGAAACCGCATTGGCAATCAAGGGAATGATTTCCTTCATCTCCCGTAATGCGCTTGTAACGCTTCTGATTGCTGAAACAGTTGTATCTCCAAAGGTATCGGCCATTGCCACCTTAAGATCGAAATAGGCAGTTTTCATCCTCTCAATTTCGGCAGAAGTTGATTGACTTGCCTGCTCAATAGATCCGGAATATTGGTCTCTCAAAGCAGAGGCAAAACGGGGAATAAAGTCCTCAGAAATGATCTCTCCTTTCTTGAGCATATTGTCCAATTCGGCGGTAGTAACCCCCATCGCCTTGGCCGCAATGTTAAAGGCCCCCGGGAGCCGTTCGCCTAATTGCTGCCGTAGTTCTTCAGCCGAGACCTTACCCTTGCTGATCATCTGGGAAATTGCAATCAAAGAACCATTGGCATCGTCGGTTGACATCTGAAGGGCGGTTGCGGCCTCGGCTACGGCAGTGAAAATATCCCTTACTCCTTGGCCTTCAAGGGCTGTCCCTTTGGCAGCAGCGGCCAGCTTAGTAAATGATCGGGATTGCTCTTGGAATGAAAGCCCTAGCCGGTTCGACTCACCGCGAACATACGCCAGTGCATCTCCTGCCGCAGAAGCAGATCCAAGCGCAGATTCCATTGAAATCTTAATCCGCTGCATATCGACGCCTGCCTGCGTTATGGCAATTAGTCCATTCTGGACCTGCGATAGAACAATAATAAACCCGGCAGCGGAGGCGGTAAGGGCTATCCAATTGGCTTTCATCTTATCCATTAAGGACAGCTGCTTGCCGAACTGCTTTTCATTGAGCGCCGCCAATTTTTTGTTCATGGCTTCCTGCGCCCTTCTGATCTCATTTGCCGATGCGGTCCCGGACTGCGCGATTGCTTCGAACGATTTGACGGCGTTCGCCTTCATTCGAGTGAAAGTCTCATCCGTCTTGACGCCCAGGTTCTTGAACGCCCTTTCTGAGGTGACAATCTTCCCCTCAGTGCTCGAAAGCATGTTCTGAAGCGCCTTGTCGTATTTCGACCGGTCAAGATCAATCTCGACAAAGATTTGCCCGACCGGTGCCCCGCCGCGTCCGCCTGCCATGATTTACCCCTTAACCGTCTTGCCGACCCCGAGGGCCGACCGGATTGCCGCCTTAGAACCGCCCAGCGCCCGGCGGAGGAATGGCGTGTAAAACTCGACAATCTGCGCGTAATAGGTGACGTTATTGCCGGCCATGATCCAGATATTGAGATTCGGATCGCCATTCTTCCGAACGACACGAATGGTCTTCTTCAGCGCCCCCGCATCCCGTTTTGTCCATTCACACCCGGCATATCGACCCGTTTTATACATAGGGCGCGACTTTGTGCCAACCGGAACGAGGGTTCGTGCCTTTTGTGCGACGATCTCCCCTGCCTGCTCAAGCCGATCCATGGCGTTTTCGATGATCACATCCTCGGCCTCTTTGGGATGCCAGAATCCAACCCTAGCCATTTTTTTCTCCAATCTTCCCGATCCACCACCGCGCCAACCGGCGGACCTTCTCGAAACATGCCTTCCGGTTCCCGATCCCGTAAATATCCATGGCCGCGTGAATCGCCATGTGGTTGATGTCAACCGGGCCATTCAACCCGAGGATGAACTGAGTCTGGACAACAAAAAAGATATTCAGGGCGTCCTCGTTTTCCGGGAAAGGTTCCACCCGGCAACCATCGCATGGAGGGTCAACCGGGGGATTCCTTGCCGCGTAAAGCTTCCGACATGATCCGCATCGTGGCGACTGTTCGAACCACCATTCAGCGGATTCAATCAGTTTTTTTCGGATGCCTCTTTTCCGGCTTCCTCAGCATCCATGAGGATTTTCAGCTTTTCGGCGTAGAAGTCGCGGAATGCGGGGGAACGCATCGTCATCAAGGCGGTTTTCATTTCCTTCGTGCAGGGAATCTCGTTTCCGTTTCCGTCCATGAGACCTTCCCACGCAAGGATTGACTCGTCCCATTGCATTTCAAGCATGGAATCTTCGTCGATCTGCTCACGATTCAGCACAACCGGCTTGCCGTCAACCACATGGACGAACGGTTCCCGGCGCACTGTCGCTGCACGAATCTTCCGCCATTCTGCGAATCCGAGCGTCCGCAACTGCACCCGGCCCCCACCCGCAAGTTCGAACCAAACACCTGTTTGCGATTCACTTTCAAAATCAAAAACTGCCATTCGAATCACAATCCTTTCTGCCCAGGAGGGCGTTCAAAATTACACCAGAACCCAAGGCCCCGTTGCTTTCAAAGTAAAATCAATGGTGCCGAGGCCGCTCTTGTCAAACCCGATGGACGCCGAGGTTACATAGGCCCCGGATGCGGAGTCGGCTGTTAGGTTGGCACACCAATAGGACGTGTTGTTGATGTAAAGCCTCAAGTCGGTCAGCTTGGTGTTGCTGAGATTCGCCTTAAAAATAGCGTCCTGGCCGCTCGTATCCGCCGGATCGTAAAATCCGCTGAACGTGATCTGGCCATAATCCAGCATCCCGGAAATGAACTTCTTGGCTGTGTCGCCAAACGAAGTGTATTCCAGCTGGTCAGTGCTAATGCCGTCCATCTTCCAGTTTCCCATACCGAGCACGGTGCTTTCCCCTTTTGTGACCTTTGCGTTATTGCCGGCACGAGGTGTGAAGTCTGCCATCTCAATTCCTCCTTAACTCAGGGCAAGCATTAACAGCGCCCTGATTCTTGATTATTATGGTGCATAAACTGATTCCGCCACGGTTTCAACAACTCCGTGGTTGACTTCATGCTTGGCTTTCGCCGCATCCTGCGCGTCTTTAAGGTGCGTGTAGAGCTTCCATGTGTCCGTTGTTACCAACATGCTCGACAGGTGCCCCGCCGGGATCCCGGTGTCCACAAAAATCTGATACCCTGCCCGCCGTGCGTCCGAACAGAAAGCAATATCCTCACCGACCGGGTTATCTTTTGTGCCGCCGAAGTAAAACCACGGTGCCGGGAGGTTTCTAAAAACATCCATTTCGATCAACAGGCACCCGGTCCCGGTCGCATCGACCTCGACAAGATCGCCCTCGACCCATCCTTCCGTCCTGGTGTACCGTCCGAGCTCCCCGGTGAAAAGCAGGGGCTCGAATGGCGGATATCTTCGGCAAATCATGCACCCAACAATCGGCTTTCTATGCGCCAGCAAACGCGGGATCGTGTCTGGTGCAAAAGTCTGGTCCGTGTCCATCATGATCAAATGCGTGCAATCATGAGCAAGCGCCTGCTCGACAATCTGATTCCTGAGTCCGGCAAGGTCATGCGTCGCCGACGACCGGATAAAAACAAACGGCGGCTTATCCATCATTATAAAGCTATCAAAAAACGCCGAAGGAATATAAGGAAAATTGTTTGGGATCCCGATTCCCAGCCTTACTTCGCGTTCCGATTCCTGCGCCTTCTTGATCCTGTCCGATAAATCTCCCATTCATCGATCCTTTCTTGTTATAGATTTGCTACCCTGATTAGATATTCAACGGCCCAATGCCGTATCCGCTGCGCTGCATCCGAAACGGTTATTTCCTCAATCATTGTCGTGAGGCTCTGCCGTTGCATCGACACGAATGTTGCACCAGAAATTGTCAACGTGCAATCATCAAATAATGTCCTCAAATCATTATACATATCAGTGATTTCCGCAGCACCGGAAGACGCCGAAAAAAGCGAAAACTGGAAGATGAACTCATCGACTTTTTCCTGGAAAGAATCGTCAGGGGTTCCTGATATAATTTGAAATGTTACGTAAGGAAACGTACTGCCATCCGGAGCGTCGTCAAGGTAGATCCTGCCGCCGACATCCGTTGATAGCGCCGATCCGGATGTTTTCGTCATGATCGCGGTCAGGAGGCCGTCCATTATCCATTCTCCTTGCAGAGCAGGTCCAGCCATTCTCGGCGCTCGCTCGGGTTAATGATTCCAATAATTGAAAGGTAGCGCGTCCCGTAAAGAATGCGCTGGCTGGCCAGCACCCCGTCCCGATATCTGATCCGAATTCGGTGCGTGAGCTCCATCGAGGTCTGCCCGCCCTGTAGAATTTCCTTAGCCGATACCGGCCACACAGCGGCCCAAACCGTCGCCAGCGTTGACCACGCCTCAGTCCATCCGCCCATTCCGTCGGCCGTTCTGGTTGGACTCTGTATCGTGATCCTCTTATTCAGCTCGCTCGGACTGGTCGTGATTATCGCCATGTGAACTCGTCCCATAATTGGTAGCTGGAAAGCAATCGGCTGATAACCGGCAAAAGCACCTCAGCTCGATCTCCGTGGTAGTATTCATTCTCTGCCGCAAATTTCACAGCCGCCCGGATTTCATGCGGCACTTTCTCCGCTGTAGTCCAGCCACAAATAAACCGGATCGTTATCGGATTGCTCGGATACAGAGTCCCGGAGGGCCAGCTCATTCCGTAGGGCAACACAACCCGTCCGATTCCGTCGCCGTTGGTTTCCACAAGATAATCCGTCCCGGAAGTCAAGGTTGTTTCGGCCCCGTCGGCGCCCTTCCATTTGACGGAAGTCACGCTCTGAAGGCGGCCATTCGGCAATTTGATATGATCCGTTGATGGCCATGCGTTAAGGCAATAATCCCAAGTCTGCGTAAGCAAGGCCCGCCTGGTGATATTTTCCACATGGCGCCGCGCTGATATGGCAATCAATGATATTTCCTCATCCTCATCGGACCCGTCAACGCGCAAATGGTCCTTCATTTCCGCCAGGCTTACCGGCTCAATAATGGGTCCGACAACACATCCCGGTCCGGTCGTCGCCGTTTCTGCTGTCGCCGGCACGGATGAACACAAGACCAGACCTTCCAGTTCGACTTTCTGGCCATCGGACCCGACAGCTTTACAGGTGATCTGGTAATCGGTCCCATCAGTCAGGCCGACAACCCAAATATACACCGACTGTCCGGAAATGGATTGCTTAGCCGCCGTGAGGAGCGTTGCACTGACATCAACGCCGGTTGAAACGATCTTCCCGGTAGTGGTTGCTGAGGCTACCGTGGCCGTGCCGAGCTTGTTTGAAAAGTCAAACTCGAATTGTCTCTCTTCCCCAGGTTGCAATGATTCAAATCTGTCCATTTATGCCCCGATTCTCGTGGTGCCTTTTTGTGCGCTGATTTTCGTCCTTCCGGCCATGGCCTTGATGGTGCTGGCCGGATTGATGGTGATCGTTTCTCCGGAATAAAGAAGACTCGCTGCCGTTCCAGTAAGTGCATATGAACCGCTGCTGACGTCCAGCTTTCTAGCAACAAGGAGGTTGACGGCGCTTCCGGTCAGATCAAAATCTCCAGATTCAACGGCCAGTTGCCTGCGCGCAATAAGGCCAACATCCGATCCCGTCAGCGTGAACAAACCACTTTCGATGGCCAGCGTGTAAGCGCCGACTCCAGCAAAAGCAAGATTTACGTCGCTTCCCGTGACTAAAAACGCCCCTGATCCAACCGCCAGCTTGCGATCCGCTTTTAGGCCAACATCGGTTCCGGTGACGGCAAATGATCCGGACTCGACGGAGATAGAATAATCCTCCGCCCAGACGTTTTCCGCCCAGATTCCCTCTGCCCATATTCCCGGTGCCCAGATTTGATAAGACATGCCCGCCTCTCTATGCCGCCGTGAAAAGTGATGCCGTTACGTCGATCGTGAAAGTTTCGCCGTTGGCCAGCGTGATGCTTGATCCGTAATCCCACCAGCTCACAAGCTGATCATTCGCCGAGGTGTCGTCATAGAGGACCACATACCGGAAAGGACCGATCCCGCCCGCTGTCGCAGTAATGACGACATCAGTGGTACTGGCCAGCGTGTAAGTCCCCCCGGTCTGCCCGGATGAGGCGATGGTTACGGAGTGGCCGCCGGTCGTGTATCCATTTGCGGCTGCAGGAGCGGCATGATTTGTGACCGGGTCAAAGTCGCTCTGCGTTGCCTGCGGGAGAGTGTTCGTCAGGGCAAACTTGAATGTATCCGCCGCGCAGTCAATTTTTTTCTCGAAAACAGCCTCAATGAAGGTATTGAATTTCGTGAATGTTGCCATGAATTAATCTCCTTTTTAATCGACCGGGCCAAACGGCGTTCCCGATCCGTCACCGCCCAATGTGTGGCCGTTGATTTTTTTCATGTCGGCATCAACGGTTTGATTGAGTTTTGTACCGTTCGTTGTCGGCAGGCCCCCGGTTTGGCCCGGTACTGCATCGGGGAGGCTATTTACCGTTCCAGTTGGAGAACCAACATTAAAGAACTTTTTGAACCCTGCCGCCAGATACCCGGATGTTTCAGTCAAGGCCGTTGCAAGGATTTCCATGAGGCTGGCCTTCATGTTCCCGTTGGCGGTCAAAGCTGCCGGTGTCCGACTCGTCAGTGATGCTTCTGCGTTCCCCAGGATCGCGTAGAGTGACCCAAGGGTAGAACCTGAAGCATCACCAACATCTGCCAGGATCGCGTCAATATCATCCTTGATACTCACCAGGCCATGATCTCCGTTAACAATGGCGTAGGAATCCCCTGTCTGCGCCGTGCTTGTCGCTGCTGTACCGACTGAAGCTAAAATAGTTATTGCATCGGCACACGTGATGGCCTTGGTCTTTACCGTTTCCAGATCAACTTTCTGCTTGGTAGTTCCTCCGGCATAGCCTGTTCCATCATAAGCAAGTTCCAGGTTGTCGGCTGCATCTGAATCGCCGGAAATCTGTGTTACGTTGACATTCGGCAGCGTTGTCCCGTATTTCCAGTTATAGTATGGCACGCTTACCCACTGAATTTCATGAAATACCGTCACATAAGTGTCCGTATCCTCGATTATCAGTGTCCCTTTTCCGTAGCGGTTGTTATTCGCAGCGGTAAGCTTCAGGTAGTACATCCCTGCATCGTCATTGGTAATATGGACGAGAGTATTAGTCCCATCATTCCCGGCGACTGAATCAAGGACTATCGTCGGCGCTGTCTCATCGGCGGCCCCTGCTATTAGCGTGATTGCACTATTGGCAACGGTTATAGACAGTTCAGGGGATATGCCATCCGTCTTATCAAGGAACGGACCAACGGGGATATAAAGCGCGGTATTAGTGGGTATCTCTATTGCCATTGGTTAGGCTCCTATAGGAACTTTACAAGGTATCCGAAACGGTCAACCTGCCCGACTGATTCATTATGCATGGCCTTGTAAAAATCACCCATCGAGTTGACAGCGTTCTGCATAGCAGCAATATCCGCTTCGGTCATTTCACATCCGGTGAAAATAGGCAGGGCAAGAATATCAGCAGGAGTCAGTCCATATGTCAAATCGTAGAACTTCTTGTAGAGAATATAGGCATTGTCCACGGCTGTTTTCAGGTTGGTTGCCTTGTTGAATAGTTCGCTTTCCCATTCACTGAAACCCATTTTTCCTTGATACATTTTATATTCTCCTTCTGCGGTAAATTGATTGAACTACCGGGATGGATAGGCCGGACGCGGCCTCTTCATAAACTGCATACAAACTATAGTCTCTATTTGTAACCGCTGTCATTGTGTGCCACCCAGTATCAGTAGGCCAATTTGGGTACGTACACGCGCCATAGCCAGCTACTTTCCCGGTAGTCGCAATACGGTCAATATACAAACCTAAACCAACACTGCCGTCTACAATACAACCGATCCAGTATTGATTACCCCCAGTTAATTCTGGTTTGGTGGTATATGTG
>Ga0209510_1001400_pt1 | contig 27669 bp, 28 predicted proteins | sample BiotimSIPDNA_FD_185749 | JGI IMG/M metagenome (GOLD analysis project Ga0209510, IMG submission 185749) | Anaerobic biogas reactor microbial communites from Washington, USA - Biogas_R1 time_0 SIP DNA (SPAdes) (version 2) | ecosystem: Engineered > Bioreactor > Anaerobic > Unclassified | place...
CAGCGAGTGCTTGTTTAAAGTAATCGATTGATCTGACTCTGTCCTTTTGAAGATGGAGGAGTCCAGTTAGCCATAGACCTTTGCCAATGCCCTTTTTATATTTCAGGCTGTCGACCTTATGATTTTCGCGAGAGATGTAGCAAAACTCAATAAGAGAAATATCAATGGACTTAACTGTCGTGGCTTGAAAAACATATATCCCAGATTCCGAAATAAGCGATTACAACTGTCGTGCCGGTAAAAACAATTGATTTTTTAAGGAAATCCCGATCCAGCGGTTAAATACAGAAAGTTTCTAAGAAAGAAAAACAGGCCTTTTGCCTGGGAAGTGTCTTAAGATGTGGATGTTTATTGGTTCCTGTTTATCCCTCCATAGCGAGCCTTAATTTCTTCAAGTATCTTCTCAGAGACTAGGAAGACAGCAGGTTTGCCCGATAAGGGATTATTTTGTGTGACAACCACTGTGTTGTAAACTTCTTCTATTTTATCGTATGCCAGGACTTCTGATGGTGTGCCCTGTGAATATAGCTGCCCGTCCTTCATCATAATCAGATGGTTGCAGTATTCGGCAGCCAGGTTGAGGTCATGGATTATCATCAGAACTGTAAGCTTGAGCTCATTGTTGAGTCGCTGGATCAGGTTGAGCACCTGCACCTGGTGGGTAATATCGAGATGGGAAGTGGGCTCATCCATCAGCAGCAGTTCCGGTTCCTGAGTCAAAGCTTGTGCTATGGCTGCTAGTTGTTGTTCACCTCCACTCAGCTGACTGAGTTGTTTCTTGCGATGGGGCCAGATGCCCGTAAGACGCATGTATTTGCGGGCAATTGTAAGGTCACGGTTGGATTCAAAAAACTGAAAATTCTCTCTGTAGGGAAGGCGTCCCATCAATACATAGTCTTCTACACTTATGCCAGCTGAGTCAATAAACTGAGAAACGACGGCAACACGTTGTGCCCTTTGCCGCAGCTTCAGATTCTGGATGTCCTGGTTGTTGAGCCTGATGCTGCCGCTACTAAGCGGCAGCCTTCCTGAGATGCCCTTGAGCAGGGTTGTCTTTCCTGAACCGTTGGGACCTATTATTCCAGCAAGGTCTCCCTGCTTTAATCCGAATGAGACGGATTTAAGCCTGAACTCATTTCCGTATCCGCAACAGAGTTTATCTATTTCAAAATAATAATCAGACATGGTGTTGCTTTTTTCGGATCAGGACTATGATAAACAGGATGCCACCAGCAATTCCGGTTATTACTCCGATTGGAAGTTCATTGGGTGCTATTATTGTTCGTGCTACCACGTCGGATAGCACCAGGAAGATGCCTCCACCCAGAAAGGATCCAATAAGCAGAAAGCGATGATCACTACCTGCTAGCATGCGTATAAGATGGGGGATAACAAGTCCGACAAAACCAATAACCCCGGCAACAGCAACACTAATCCCAGTCAGCAGGGAAGATAGGATAAACAGCATCCGGATAGTGTTCTTGCTGTTAATGCCGAGGTAGGCGGCCTTCTCCTGTCCGAGCATTAGTGCGTTTAGTGGTCTTGCAAAGAGATAGCTGATTGCAAGACCGACAAGGGAGGCAAACAGTGTAATGCGGATCAGTACCTGATTGGGTTCATTGAGTGATCCCATTATCCAGAATACTATGCTATATACGTTGTCGGCACTACTTATCGACATAAGAAACATCATCGCTGAGGATGCCACAAAACTAATCATTACTCCAATCAGCAGCATCTTGTTGACATTACTACCACCACGGAAGAAACCCAGAACTCCGACGATAAGTATCACTATTGCGGCTCCGGTGAAACCTGAGAGGGGAAGGATTAGGGTCCCAAGGGTAAGATGTAGGCCACTGACTATTGTAAGGGCAACTCCAAGTGCTGCACCTCCTGATATTCCAAGGGTATAGGGTTCAACAAGCGGATTCCGGTAGATGCCCTGAAGGATGGCTCCGGCCAGACTCAGCGATCCGCCAACTGCCAGCGCCAGAATGATTCTGGGCATTCGGATCTGAGTAAGGATATAATACTCCATCTGCTCCTTGTCTCCAAGTACAGAGGGGATATCTTTCAAACCAATGGCTGCTTCACCGCTGCTAAGAGATAGCAGCGCTGATGCTGCAAAAAGAATGAGTAGCAGCAAGATGAAAAGAGTCCATGCCAGATACTTGTTTTGCATGTTATTCGGACTTGTGCCTTAAGGCAGTTTGCTGAGATGCCTGTGTAGCACCTTCATGGTTTCAACAAAATCGACAGGGTTGGGTGTGCTTGCCATATCCGATTCCACAAAGAAAATTGAATTGTTCTTTGCTGCCTTCAGATGAGGATAGCTTTGCCAGATCTTCATCTCATCATCCCCGGCTAGTCCCATGTTTACTATGATTATTACATCTGGATTTTTCATTAGTACCCATTCGCGGTTTACTGTCCCTTTTTTAAGGCCGGCTGCTATATTGGTCCCACCTGCAAGAGTGATGTAGTCGTCCATAAAGGTATTTTCGATAACGGCAAACAGCGGATTTGCTCCGATTTGAAAGAAGACTTTCCTTGGGGTCTTACCCTTGTAATATGCTTTAATGTCGTCGAGGGTTTTTTGACTTTCCTTTATAATGGAATCGGCAAGTTTCTCGCTGCCACAGAGAGAAGCAAGACGTCGGAACTGACTGCATACTTCACTGAAGTTGCGCGGAGTCTGAAATATCTCGGTTTTTATACCAGCCTTGCGAATCAACTCAATAGTCTCCGGATCGGTTATCCCAGTTGCGATAACCAGATCGGGTTTAAGACTAAGGACCTTTTCAATATTGACAGTAACAGCACTGGCTACAACTTCTTTGTTGTCCTTGTCTGCGACAAAGCAATAAGAAGTTCTGCCCACTAACTGATCCTGAGCTTCCAGATAATAGATGCTCTTTGTCAGTGATGACGCAAGAGAAATAATGCGCTTGCCCCCGGCGTGGCATATACTGGTGCCTATCAGTAAGGTCAATATCAGCAGTCTGATTTTCATGAGCCTGAACTAATATCTGTTTTGAATTTCAAGGGTCAAAGGTATTAAAATCTTTCCACCTGCAGGGAATAAAAATCGGGGAGATCAAATAATAGCCATTGCCTCCGGGCAGTGGCCTGGACAATTTCACCACTTGGAATAACCTGGAAGAACTAGCAATGCAGACTTTCGTTTAGCTGAACAACAGGGGAGGGTATCAACAACAGGACTTCGTTTCAAAGCATTCTGTACATACCTCCCGGCATAGACTTAATCAGACCTTTAAACTCCATCTCTAACAGGATTGCCGATAGCCTGGGAATAGGAATGCCGGTCGCAGTTGATATAAGGTTGAGATTCATCTCCTTTTCTTCATGCAGTAAATCCATTATTTGCTTTTCCTCCGGGGTGTCAGGTGTAGCAAAGAGATAACCTTGTGTAGCTCTGTTGAAGTTTGTTGGACTTTCCCAGCCCAGTGCATATTCCAGGTCATCAATTGTCTCAATTAGAGCAGCCTTGTTTGCTTTGATAAGTCGATTGCAACCAGCCGACAATTCGTCACCGACCCTTCCGGGAAAGGCAAGCACATCTCTTGAATATCCTGCTGCGAGGCCGGCTGTTATCAAAGCTCCACCTTTTTCGGCAGATTCCACAACTATCACAGCATCACAAAGTCCTGCAGCAATCCTGTTTCTTCTTACAAAGTTTGGTTTGTCAGGATTTGTGTCGGTCATAAACTCAGTTACAAGAGCACCCTGCTCACAAATCTTTGTTGCAGTACTTCTGTGGGATGGTGGGTAGATTCTGTCAAGACCGTGAGCGAGAACTGCGACTGTGGGCAGGCCGTATTTCAGTGCAGCCCTGTGTGCACAGATGTCGATACCGTATGCGAGTCCACTGATAATAAGAGTGCCGGGATGCCTTTCGGCAATATCTTTTACAAGTTTTTCGCACAGGTACTTGCCGTAGTCGCTTGCCCTGCGTGTACCTACGATGCTGAGTGCCTTGGGGGATTCAAGGTCTGCCTTACCTTTAATAAATATTAGCAATGGAGCATCTTCGCAGTTGGCCAGTCGCGAAGGGTATTCAGGGTCATCGATAAAAAGTGCTGTGATGTCGTGGCGGTAAATAAACTCTATCTCCTTCTCAGCTCTTTTTAGTAGGGGCCTGGTGTCCATATTGCGGAGTCTGGAGGCCATCACTTCTCCTATACCTGGTACCTTTTCGAAGGGAGCCTTTGGTGAAAAGACCTCCTCGACGGAACCCAGGTGATCTATCAGGAGTCGTGCCAGTTTCGGCCCCACTCCATTGATCATGGTAAGGGCTAACTGATGAACAAGCATGGTTTGGGTTATAGGATTTGAGTGTTACTTATTTGTTTTTTTAATTTGATCTAGTATGTTTCTTAAGTTTTCTTTCTCCTCACTTCTTAGAGCAGTCAGTCCGATTGGCTGATAGCGTGCCAATCCTCTTACGGTATCTTCATACACGTAAAGGAAGCTAAAGAGTACTCCCATTGATCCTTTTATCTCGTAATGGCTATACCTTTCCAATGGAATCTGTAGTGCCTTATACTTTCGTCCTATCGGGAATAGGTTGAAATATCTGATAAGGAGATTTCCCTTTGAATTTGCGATCTCAATATAATAGAAACCACCTTTTGCAAATATTACAGGAAGCAGTACCACTACTACCAGCATTAGTATCTGAAAGTTCTGAGAAACTGCAGTACGGCTCAGGAAGGTATAGACCAGAATGGCAAGTGAAGCAAGCCAACTGATTCCGAAGATTCTGATAAAAGTAGAAGCGGTCTTTTTATTATTCATTGCTTTTTATTTGTATTGCAAAAAACAAAATAAAGAGCTAAAAAGCAAACGTCCCGTCAGTTTGCTGTTCTGCCGGGCTTCGAGGCCCGGCAGTACCCTTCTGTGTAGGCCGGCAGAGACACGGTCCGGGTTGGCCTTATATTTTTGCTTTGGGGTTTTTCGCATTGGCATAAAAGCTTACTTTTGTCATAATTTGAAAGAAATTGAAGCTATGCAGTCACTCAATACCTGTGAAACCGATGTTTACCTTGCCGATGACCTTAGGTCTGATCTGGCGGAGATGATAAAGCCATACAAAGATGAAAAGGTCTTTGTGCTGACCGATGGCACCACCAGACGTCTTTGTTTTCCCCTTATTGAGGATGTGCCAGGCATTGACAGAAATAGGGTAATAGAAATTGCCCCTGGTGACGATGCCAAGGATACCGATGCCCTTATATATGTATGGGCGGCATTGGTGGAAGGAGGTGCAACCCGTCATTCACTGCTTGTAAATCTGGGAGGCGGTATGCCTTGTGATTTGGGCGGATTTGCTGCTGCAACTTTCAAGCGTGGGATAGACTTTATAAATATACCTACAACCTTACTTGCACAGGTTGATGCATCGGTTGGAGGCAAAACAGGTATCAACTTCAAGGGTTATAAGAATGAGATAGGTTCCTTCAAGCAGGCTAAGTATGTGCTTGTTGATACTTCACTGCTCAGGAGTCTGGATGGTCCCAACCTGAAATCGGGTTTTGCCGAGATGATTAAGCATGCCCTGCTTGTGAAGGGGGATCTGCTTAATCGAACAATTGCCTTTGATATATTAAATCCTGACATGGCCATACTTGCCGGTCTGGTTGCTGAGTCAATCAGGATCAAGGATGATATAGTGAGTGATGACCCTTATGAAAAGGGAATCCGAAAGGCATTGAATCTTGGACATACTGCAGGACATGCCATTGAGAGCCTTGCGCTTAAACGCGGCAAACCGGTTCTGCATGGTTATGCCGTAGCCTATGGTATAGTAGTAGAACTTTACCTTGCATGGAAGAAGCTCGGATTTTCTGAGGAGCTACTGCGACTGCTAAGTGAGTATATCTACAAGATCTTCGGTAGATTTGAGATAAGTAAGGGTGATTATACCTACCTCTATGATGCAATGACTCACGATAAAAAGAATTCAAGCGGGCGTATAAATTTTACACTGCTCCGTGAGCCTGGAGATATTGCAATTGATACCCATTGCGAAAGGGAAGAGGTTATTGAAGCACTTGAGTTTTACAGGCAAAGCTACATCTAAGGCAGACCATGTACAGTAGAATGTTATGTTGTTGTTTGTAGAAAGGCAGATGAAATACATAAGGGCGCAGACAGTTGGCTGACAAATTGAGTTGCGTCCGGTTGATTAAGATGAATTATGACACAGTCAATACATATACTACCATTGAAGGAAGTCCTAAAGACTGAAATAGAACTTCCGGCATCCAAGAGCATAAGCAACCGACTGCTTATACTAAATGCTCTCGCTTATAGTCCCTATCCAATAAAGAATCTGTCCGACAGTGACGATACAAGGGCTATGCTCGGAGCTCTCAATTCATCGACCAATCACTTTGACGTCGGTGCTGCCGGGACAACAATGAGGTTTCTTACCGCCTACCTTGCCAAGATTGTTGGCGAGTGGACTATCACCGGCAGTGAGAGAATGAAGCAGCGTCCTATTCATGTGCTTGTTGAGGCATTAAATAGGCTTGGAGCCAGGATTGAGTATCTGGATAAGGAAGGTTATCCTCCATTGAGGATATATGGCAGTGCTTTAAAGGGTGGGGAACTTGAGCTTCCGGGAAATGTAAGTAGTCAGTATGTATCGGCCCTATTGATGATTGCTCCATATATGATGGAGGGACTCAGTCTTACTTTGACAGGAGATATTACTTCGCGTCCTTATATTCATATGACTCTTAAGCAGATGGAAGCCTTCGGTGTAAAGTGTGAATGGAAGGGAAATACTATAAAGGTTCCAAATGCCGAGTATAAGCCTGTTGAAACAAGGGTAGAGGCCGACTGGAGTGCAGCATCTTACTGGTTTGAAGTAGTAGCCTTTGCTCCTAAGGGGACGACTGTGATTTTGAAAGGACTTAATCGTTACAGTTGGCAAGGTGACTCAGAAGTGGCGCGCCTATTTGAAGGTCTTGGGGTTAAATCCAAACATTCAAGCAGGGGATTAGAACTGCTTAATATCGGTGAAATAATGTCTTCGTTCAAATATGATTTTACTGATCAGCCAGATTTGGCACAGACCTTTGCAGTGACTTGTGCTTTTCTGGGAGTGCCTTTCAAACTAAGTGGACTGCATACCCTCAAGATTAAGGAGACCGACAGAATCAATGCCCTTGTGAATGAACTTGGTAAGTTTGGATTCCTGATAGAGACAAACAATGTTGACTGTATTGAATGGAGCGGCAAGAAGGGCGAAGCTTTGGACAAGATCTCTGTAGCGACATATAAGGATCATCGTATGGCAATGGCCTTTGCCCCTGCTGCTCTTAAGATGGACAAACCCTTTGTTATTGAAGATCCCTCAGTTGTTTCCAAGTCCTATCCCGGCTTCTGGGATGACCTGAAAAAGGTCGGATTTGCTATAGAAGACCAGAAATAAAATTTTGGAGAAGCCTGATTCCACCTGCTATTATAAGCTTATATATCTGAAATGTAAGTCAGTATCGATTAATAATTTAATTGTAGACAGCACAGCCTTTCTGAGGAAAGGCTGTTTTTGTTAGTACCTGGCGCCTGGAGAGGCTTTTGTTATGTTATAAACAGTAGTACAGCAGCTTGCATATTCTTGTGTGCAATGTGGCTGAAAATATGGCAGTAGTTCTTAAAATTTTGCCGCCAAAATGACATAAAAAGTCTTGTTTATATGCCATAATGACCTGATATCTAGTATGGTATATGCTTTGCTATTCTCCTATCAGAAAATAAAAGATGATTAAAAGTCTAACTAAATAAATGGAGGACAAAGCTATGTTAATGAGAAGAACAACCAGAAACGTGCCTGACCTGATCAACATCTTTGATGATTTCTTTGGTGGTGATTTCTTCACTTCACCTGTATTGTCAGGCTATCGCAGCATACCAGCTGTAAATGTTCGTGAAACTGATGATGAATATGCAATTGAGGTGGCTGCCCCTGGATTCTCAAAAGATGACTTCAAAGTTGAGTATCACAACGGAGTATTGACCATCTCAAGTGAAAAGGAAGAAAAGAACGAAGAAAATGGTAAGGGATACTGCCGTAAGGAGTTCAACTACTCAAGTTTCAGTCGTTCATTCTCTGTACCAAGCACTCAAATAGATGATTCTAAGATTGATGCGGTCTACAAAGATGGTATACTGAATGTAACTCTTCACAAACGTGAGGAAGTAAAACCAAAACCTGCACGTATGATTGCGATTAAATAACGCAATTTACAAAAGAACCATCCGAAGAGGATATAAATAAGAAGGGCGTCCCGCTGCAGCGGGGCGCCTTTTTTGCATGACACAGCTTTGTCGGTTAAAAGTGTATTACTAGAAATTGTTGTCCTTATGATTTCCAGTCCTTGCATAGTTCCTGATGTTGATTAAGGGTTCTATGCTGATCTTTTCAGTGTGAACTCAGGACTTGCTTTAATGTCACGCTATCTATGATGCGGGAACTCTCTTTTAATAATCCGTGGGTAACTGATGGTAAGGTACAGTGAGCGGACTACCATAAAGAGAAACATACTTAGCCACATGGCATGATTACCAAGGTAGGGGAACAGTATGTAAAAAGGCAGGAAAAAAAAGAACACTGCGGCAATGACAACCGACCTTCGCATCTGTACTGATCCTCCAATGCCTATAAAGACCCCGTCGAAGATATAGGTCAGAAAACTCACTAACGGCATCATCACTACCCATAGCAGGTATTGTTTTCCGGTTTCGATTATTTCTGTCTGCCGGGTGAAAAGACTTAGTAATGTTTCACCCAATATCAGGTAGGCCGCTGAGAAAACTATTGCAAAGCCCAATCCCCATCTTAGCAACATATGAACTGAATAGGAGAGCTTCAGCCTATTACGCGCTCCGAACAATTTACCAATAAGGGCCTCGGCTGCATATCCATAACCGTCGAGGAAGTATGAAAACAGCAGCATATACTGTAGCAACACACTGTTTGCTGCAAGTGTTATGTCCCCAATGCCAGCTGACTTAGATGTAAAGAATGTAAAGACCAGAATTACGAAAAGGGTCCGGATAAATATATTGGTGCTTACACTTAAGAAGTTGCTCATATTAGTAAGCAAGATGGAGAGCTTGCGGGTGAAGTAGGGGATAATCCATCTGTACTTTTTAAAGAACAATATCAGAGCCAGTATCAAGCCTACATACTGTGCCAATACTGATCCAAGGGCTACTCCATCAACGTCCATTCCAAAGAGACGAACCAAAACAAAACTTAGTATTATATTGACGATGTTTACTGTAAGTGCAATTACCATTGGATACACAGAGTTTTGCATCCCCAGGTACCAACCGTAGAATACAAACAACATTATTGAGGCTGGAGCATCCCATATCCTGATGGCAAAGTAACGTCTTGCCTGATCCTTGACTTCCGGACTTCCTTCCAGGATGCTGAGTCCTAAATCAGCCAGGGGCATTTGGAATGTAATCAGCAATAGCGAACCGGCTGCTGCAATTAATGCACCACGCTGCATGACGATAGCCATTTCTTCATTGTCAACGCGACCATAGCTCTGTGCAGCCAGTCCGCTGATGCTCATTCTCAGAAAGGCAAAGGCCCAGTAGAGAAAATTGAACAGCGCACTGCCAAGCGCAACACCACCAAGATAGTGTATCGACTCAAGATGCCCCATCAGATACACATCCACCATACCCAGCAGGGGTATGGTGATGTTGGTCAGTACATTCGGAATGGCAAGCCTTAGAATTTCTTTGTTCACCTTTTTAGTATGAAAAATTAGTCAAAAATTTGTGGATGCTTGAACCTTTTTCTATCAACCCTGTTTAATATGTAGGAAAGGTCGAAATAAGGATTTTTTCGTGTATTGTAGATAATGTTGAACTAAAAAATAAGAAAAAATGGCATTCGAATTACCTAAACTGGATTATGCATACAATGCATTGGAGCCCAATATCGATGCATTGACAATGGAAATACACCATACTAAGCACCATGCTGCATATACAAATAACCTAAATGCAGCATTGGAAGGAACTCCAAATGCAGGCAAGAGCATTGAAGAACTGTTGGCTGGAATCTCAAAGCTTAGTGTTGCAATACGTAATAATGGTGGTGGTTACTACAACCATAACCTGTTCTGGAAAGTAATTGGTCCAAACGGTGGCGGCAAACCAAGTGGAGACCTTCTTGCAGCTATTGAAAAGAACTTTGGTTCATTTGATGCTTTCAAGGAAGAATTTGCAAAGGCTGCAGCTACTCGTTTCGGTTCTGGTTGGGCCTGGCTTGTAAAACAGGCAGATGGCAAACTTGTAATTACATCTACACCAAATCAGGACAATCCGCTTATGGATATCGCAGATGTTAAGGGTACTCCTATTCTTGCACTAGACGTATGGGAACACGCTTATTATCTGAAATATCAGAACCGTCGTCCAGACTACATTTCAGCATTCTGGAATGTAGTGAACTGGAATGAAGTTGCAGCTCGTTTGAAAGGTTGATAATAACATATTGTTCCTAATTAGATTACTGTTATTGATGGGTTGGCCGGCAAAACTTCAGTTTTGCCGGCTTTCTTTTCTGTATTTGCCAGCCGGGACAATAAATTTGTACCCCTTATTGAGTTTTGATTTATCTTTGTTGTTTATTCCGCATAGAAAGGCCATTAACCCTTTGGTCTGTTATTTGTTTTACTTAGAGGAAACTCTCAGGAACCATGGAACTGGTTCCGTAACAAAATTTTGATACTATGGAAATTTCTTTGAATGGTGGCAGGGGCTACAAAAAAATCGAACAATATGATGATGAGATAACCGGAAAGCTTGCAAAGAACTATAGTGAGATCCTGGAACAGCTTGGTGAAGACATTACAAGGGAAGGGCTTGAGAAAACTCCTTTGAGGGTTGCCAAGGCTATGCAGTTCCTCACCCAGGGCTATAATATGAACCCTGAAGAGATTGTTCGTTCGGCTATGTTTCGTGAAGACTACCAGCAAATGGTTGTCGTAAAGGACATTGAGCTTTATTCAATTTGTGAGCACCATATGTTACCCTTTTTTGGTAAGGCACACGTAGCTTATATACCTCGTCACCATATCACCGGACTTAGTAAGATTGCCCGTGTCGTAGAAGCTTATGCACGCCGCCTGCAGGTTCAGGAAAGACTTACGACCCAGATAAAGAACTGTATTCAGGATACCCTTAATCCGCTCGGTGTTGCTGTTGTTATTGAGGCTCATCACACATGTATGCAGATGAGGGGTGTTCAGAAACAGCATTCGGTAACTACAACTTCTGATTTTACTGGTGCCTTCCTGAATAGCATTGCTACAAGAGAGGAGTTCTTCAATATCATTGGCTCACGCCTTCACTGATTTGCATTTGATTTGATAGGATAATTCAGTATTACTAACCAGAATAAAAAAAAGATACTTGTTTCATGCTTTGCTCTAATACTATCTGCCAGCATGCTATATGCCGGTGACGGTTTTCAACTTGGCGTAAAGGCCGGTTTCAACTCATCCAGCTTCGATACTTCCAATGGTGTGAAGCTAAACAATGAGACATATCAGAATGTAAAGAATGATTTTAAGAGCGGATATATTCTCGGTGCATGGACTTCATTTCCTCTTGCCGGCAATATCTCCCTGCGCCCTGAAGTATATTACTCAAAGAAGAGTGGTAAAGTTGAGTATGACTCAGAGATTTCCGAAACCCTCAACTATTATAGCTGGGATATACCGGTACTTGTGAAACTCAATATTTTGGATCTCGATGTTGTTAATATTTACGGCCTGGCAGGTCCTGCTCTTTCTATCCGTGCAGATGAGAAGGTTAGCGTTGATGTGCGTAATTTTGATTCCGGAAAGATGAAGAGTGCAAACTGGAATCTCCAGCTTGGTGCTGGTGTAGAGGTTATGCGCTTTGGCTTGGATGCCCGTTATGAATGGGGATTGAATGATATTTCAAGCAAAAGCGGAATTGACCGCAAAACCAGGGCTTTGATGTTTTCTCTGAGCTACAGACTGTTTTAAAAGCAGGTTCTTAGGATTTTGAGTAGAGGTAGAGGATTTTTGTGCATAACAAAATACCTTTAGTGCCTGGGTACTTAAGAAAATAGTCGGGAGGTAAAATACGGGGAGCCTTATTGCTCCCCGGGATAATACATAACCGCTTTTCCATCTCGTCCATCGATCTGAAGGAGAAGCGGTTCTTTTGTGTCCACATGTCGTATATGCTCAGTTTCATGTCTCGCCTCCAGGGAGTCGAGCCATTGGAAATTGAGCTTGCCCTTGTTGAGATGCATGTTGATATACAGGTAGGCCACCCTGAGCGAAGTCAGATTCTGGAAGAAATGAGTTCCCTGACTTGGATCCACCGAATAGTTTTCTAGACCTATCTCAACAATGGCTCTGGTTCCGGCAATTTGTCCCCATTTTACTGGAACACCCAGCCATGGATCCTGTGAGCCCCATCGTCCTGGACCGATTAGGAGATACGGTTTGTTTTCAGCCTGAAGGAGATCATTTAGCTTTTCTATTTCAGTTACAATCTTAGGATTATTAGATGGCTTGAAATTCTCAGTCTTGATATAGACTATGTCTTTGATATCTGAAATAATCCCATTCCCAAGTGCCGCCTCACTATAAATAAAGGCTTTCTCGGAGTCCTTTACCTTGATGTTGGGACCAAGTGAAACACGACTGTCAACAATGGGCCTGATCTGAAGCAGATAAAAAACTGAAGGACTACCCGGAGGCGTTTGTAAATCGACGGCAAATTCTATCTCAACTGGCTGGTTCATTTCTATCTGACCGACCTTTAGTATTTCCTTCATAATATTTGCAAGTGGGAAGGCATCATACTTCAGAATACTTGCAAAGGTGACTATCGGGTAACCTTCAAAAAAGGTTCCGTCACGGACAACCTGATTTTGCAAATCAAACATCGAACCTATCCATTTAAGTGAGCCGTCAGCCAGGGCCTGCCTGAGGTCAAGGGTCCTTATATTGATACCATCATCAACTGAAGGTGTAAAGCTGTTTATATCAAGGTCCAAAGCATAAAAGCATTTCTGTGTTTCCCTAAGCATCATATCAGGATTGGAAAGCTGCATTACTTTGGTTGGGTATTCGGGTGAAAAACGAAGCGATACTCCACCTTCAACAATATATTTTCCAAGTCCAAGAGCTACATTCACTATACCTTCCTCAGATTTTTCAGGCGGAATAGGGTAGAAGTTTGATGATCGTCCAACACCCGAAAATGTTGGATAGAAGCGGTTTTCGTGAGCCTGACCAACTATTTCCTGTAACACTATACCCATTCGCTCCTCGTCTATCAGGTTGAGGGTGCTAGACATATAAGCTTTACCAGACTTGAAGTACACTGAAGCATAGACACACTTGATAGCATCGCCCAGCTGTGATGCCATACGGTGGGCATCACTTGTATATGGTACCATGTATGTTGAATAGATACCTGCGAAGGGTTGATGGTGGCTATCCTCGAGCATACTTGATGAGCGTACGGCAATAGGCTTTTTGATAACATTGCAGAATTTCTCAAGCTTTGTGTACAGGTCTTCGGGAAGTGGAGCTGCAACAAACTGTCTTAGAATCTCTTCATCACTGGCATCTGATAAGCCCAGGGGGTAGAGATTGTTACTCTCCATAAAGTTTTCGAAAATATCTACACCCAGAACTACGGTTCTGGGTATTGTTATGATTACATCATCAAAGCTTTTGAATACCGGGTATTTCTTAATAAGAGTGCTAAGGAATGCCAGGCCACGGGCTTTACCTCCAAGGGATCCCTCTCCGATACGCGAGAAGTTGACATACTCATCATAAGTGTTTTCGTCAAAAGTTGCTATTACACCCCGTCCTTTGTACATACGGAAGTGAGCTATAATGTTGTAAAGTTCACATTTCAGCTGCTCAATCTCTGTGTCGGCAGTGACTTTGATCTCTTTGATAACCGAGGCTATTGAAAACAAAGCACGGGCTGTAAGCCATTTGGATATATGATCACGTTTGAAGTGATAGAGCAGGGACTTGTTTGGTATTTTTAGCAGATTCTCCTGGAGTTCCTGCAGGTTGCTTACCCTGGCTATTTCTTCACCAGTATCCGGATCTATAAATACGAAGTCCCCAAAAGCTAAATATGTGGTAAGAAAATCTCTAAGTTCCTGTAACAACAGTTTAGAATGCTTGTGAATAAAGCCCACCTTAATTTCTTTGGCGACAGCCATAAATTTGAGATCTGAGGACTGTAGCAGGAATGGCATAAAGGGGTTCTCTTTCTTTACCCTGCGTGCCAGGCGAATGCCAGCTGTTGAGTCTTTTGTGCCTTTGCGGTTGAAAGAAACGTCGGATATAATACCAAGGATGTTGTTGCTGTACTTGTTGTATAACTCCACAGCCTCTTCGTAAGTACGGGCAAGAAGGATCTTTGGCCGGCCCCTCATTCGCATCATCCTCTGGTGTTCATTTAGACCTTCGGTCATAAACTTACGGGATTGCTGAAAGAGGGTCTTGTATATCAATGGCAGGTAGGAAGAGTAAAAGCGCACGGAGTCTTCTACAAGTAATATGGACTGAACACCAATCTCTGATACGTCAGTGGGTGCATTCATCCCGTCCTCAATAACCTTGATGATGGCAAGCAAAAGGTCAGCATTTCCAAGCCAGCAGAAAATGTAGTCAATGGCACTTGTATCTTCTTTGCTGAGTTTAAGTGATACTTCGCGAGAGAAGGGTGTGAGTACAACGATTGGAATATCCGGGTGACTTTCCTTGATGACCTTGGAAAGAGAAAAGGGGTCCATGCCACCCACGCTAAGCATAGTTATCACCAGGTCTATCTGGTTTTCCTCTATTGCTCTAAATGCAGCCTCAGCAGATGATACCTGAATAAACATGGGAGGGTGGCGCAGGTTAAGCGCCACATATTCGTTGAAGATCTGCTCGTCAATACGACCGTCTTCTTCAAGCATAAAGGCATCATAAGAACTACATATAAGCAGTACCTTGTGAATTCTTTTCTGCATCAGACGTTCGAAGGCTGTGTCTTCAAACTGGGTCTTTTCGTTGTGATATTTGGTTTCAAGTGACATCTCTTTACGTGTTAAAAGAATTTATCGCGTGTTTAGCTAGTTGTGTATCGATGTTTGTTACTCCCTTTTTGCAAAATAAGCAAATCTTCCTGATTGCTACCCCTTTTATCTTGCCTTTAGGGTCTGGTTTTTCATAATATTGTTTTGTGTAATTTCTTTGCCTGTATAAAAAAGGTTAAATCTGAATATGCTGTCTATATCCTTTTTATCTTTGTATGAATGAATGTTCATTCATTATGTACTTAACTAATTCTAAACGATGGCAAAACTGGCAGATGAGAGTAAGCTGATGAGGATAAAGGAGGCAGCCATAGCTTTGATTGCAGAGAATGGTTATGGGGAGGCAACCATATCCTCAATAGCTTCAAAAGCAGATGTTGCGGTGGGGTATCTTTACCGCTACTACTCAGGTAAGGAGCAGCTGGTTTCCGATATGCTTGATGAGAAGATACGGGATCTGGCTGGCCAGCTGGAGCTAGTCATGGTTTCATGCACAACTATCAGAGAGGTTGTGGAATCTGTGGTTCACTATTTTTTCTGCCTTGCTGAGAGCAGTCCTGATTATATCAGGTTTCTATACAAATTGATTAATGAGTATCGCTTTTCAATACTGCCTGAGCAAATAAGCAGGATAAGGGAGCTTTGCACAAAGTTGCTCAGAATTGGAATAGAGACCGGAGAGATGTCAGATGCTTTCTCTGAGGAAGAGATATTTCTAATGACAGTAATCTATCCTATTGGATTCATTAATATCAGATTTAAGCAGCACTTTAACTCCACTTTGCTTGGCCCGGAGGATGAAAAGAAGGTTGTAGCCCTTTGTATGAGTGCACTTAGAGGTTAAATGCAATAACAGGTTAAATATATGAAAAGAGTAATTGTATCGGTTGTTTTTTTACAGGCACTGTGTGGTATTTTAGCACAGGAAGCTAAGCATACTCTTACATTTGTTGAAGCAGTGGAAACGGCTTTGTCCAATAACGAAAGTATAAGGCAGGCAGTGCTTCATAGACGTCAGGCTGAAGCTGAAATTAAGGCAAACCGCACTTTAAGGCTTCCGCAGGTCTCGCTGAATGCAAGTTATGTCATCCTGTCGGATGACATAAGTATTGACATGACAGGGGTGAGGGATGCGATCACGCCATTGTATAGTGCATTGTCACAGTATGGTAATTTCAGTGGAGTACCCAACCCTGATCCTAATACTTCTGGGATGATGCCTGTATTGCCCGACAATATTTCAACTGAAGCTGTCAGGGGGCAACTTGCAGAGGGGCTAGTAAAGGTGCAGGGTGCTGAGTGGGACAAGTTGATTCAGAAACAACAATTTGGTACTGTTTCGGCAGGCGTCACCTGGCCTCTGTTTACCGGAGGGAAGATTAATGCTGCCAATAATGCTGCAAGGATACGACTGGATGAGGCTGTTGAAATGGAAAGGGAAAAGACAGCTGCTTTGTTGTCAGAGTTAGTGGAGAGGTATTTTGGTTTGTCTCTGGCTATTGAAGCAGCCAATGTTAGACTGGATGTGCTGAAAGCTATGGAGGAGCACCTTGCCGATGCCCAAAAACTTTTCGATGAAGGAATGCTTGCAAGGGCTGAACTGCTTCATGCGCAGGTATATCACGCGGAGGCTGAAAGAGAATACAGGAAAGCTGCAAGGCAGGTTGATTTGTTGAACAAGGCTCTTGCCAATACGCTTGCCGACAGTACTGGAATCAGTTATCTACCGGTTACTCCTCTGTTTTACAATGAAAGTGTCGAACCTGCTGAATTTTTCAAATTACAATCTGTGCAAAACAATCCTTTGTTGAGACAGGTATATGCAAAGCAGGGACTGGCCGGGCAGGCTGCAAAGGCTGAGCGATCAGATTTAATGCCTACAGTAGCAGCCTTTGGATTGTACAATATTGCTGATTATGACCTATCACCACAGGTGTCTGACTATGTAGCAGGTATTACTCTAAGCTGGAAAATACTTGGAGGCACTTCAGCTCGTCACAAGTATAAAGCTGCCAGATTACTTGAAGATCAGGTTGAACAGGCAAAAAATAAAGCTGTCAGAGACATTGAGATGGGGATTGAAAAGTATCATCAGGAACTCTATATGGCAGTTGAGCAACTACATGAGCTTAAGACTGCTGCTGAGTTTGCTGATGAATATTACAGAGTTCGTCTGAATGCCTTTAGTGAAGGATTGGCATCAAGTACAGATGTAACAGATGCATCGCTGGCTGTTGCCAAGGTCAGAGTTGAGCAACTTCAGGCTAAGTACAATTATGATCTTACTCTGGCACGGCTTTTAGAACTTGCAGGTATCCCGGAATATTTCAATACCTATATGAATACAGGAGTAAAGTAAAGTATCCTTATACGAAATTAACTGAAAAGCAATGAAACAGAAGAGTGCAATAATTGCAGGAGCTATTGCATCAGCCCTGCTGATATTTCTTATCTACACAACATGGTTGCTAGTTCGTGAAGTTCCTGTAGAACTTCAGGGTGAAGCCGAAGCCAGACAGATGAAGGTTTCTTTGAAACTAACCGGACGTATTGACTCCATGGCCGTATATCGCGGACAGAGTGTAAACAAGGGTGACTTTCTTTATTCAATCTCAAGTCCAGAAGTGGATGCCAAGATGAGTCAGGCTGAAGCTGTAAAAACAGCTGCCGAAGCTCAGCATAAGAAAGCAAAAACAGGTGCTCAGGAAGAGGATATCCGTGCTGCTTACAACAACTATCAAAAAGCATCTGCTGCTCTTGAGTTTGCCAGAAAGAGCTACACAAGGGTAAAAAACCTGTATGACAATGGTGTGGTACCTGCTCAAAAGTTGGATGAAACTGAGATGCAACTTAAAGTTGCAGAACAAACTGCAGAGGCTGCCAAGGCTATATGGGAGAAGGCTGAAGGTGGGGCTCGTATTGAAGACAAAGAAGCTGCCGGTGCGCTTGTAAAGCAGGCAGAAGGTGTCGTAGCTGAAGTGGCTTCATATCTTGAGGAAACACGAGCCTACGCTCCAATTGCAGGAGAGATAGCAAATATTATGTCGGAGGTTGGTGAGCTTACTCCTGCGGGTTTCCCGGTTGTTACACTGGTTGACCTTGATGATATATGGATAGTTTTCAATATTCGTGAGGATTTGCTTTCTCCAATCCGCAAGGGAACACGCTTTGAAGGTCGCATACCGGCACTAGGAGGAGAGAAGCAGTTATTTGAGGTAACATATATCAGTGTCCAGGGGGACTATGCAACATGGAATGCTACCAAGTCCTCGGGTGATTTTGATAAGAAAACCTTTGAAGTTCATGCACGTCCCGTAGCTAAGATCGAAGGATTACGACCGGGCATGAGTGTGTTGGTTAATTGGGATGCTATTGCAGACAAGGCAAAAAAGGAGTAGATAAATGAGAAATCTTAGGTTTCCGCAGTGGGTTCATGACTGGTGGAATGTCCTTAACAGGGAATTTGTACGGTTCTCGGGCAACAGGGTTTATCTGTTCATCGCGTTGGCCGGTCCACTGCTCTCATTCTTTCTGGTTATGAATATTTTCCTGGCCGGAAATCCATCTGACCTCCCATTGGCTGTGGTGGATCTTGATGATAGCCAGATGTCCCACCAGGTAATCAGAATGATTGATGCTACCCGCTCGGTTAGTGTATCCAGTCGCCCTGCTTCATTGCATGATGGCAATGAAGCTATGCTAAAGGGGCAGGTATATGCCGTTTTGTACATTCCATATGATTTCAGTAAGTCAGTGCTTAAAGGTGAGGGCTCTGAACTTGTTATGTATGTAAACAATTCAAATGTGCTTAATGGGGGACTGATTCAAAGTGCTGTTATCAAAGCGGTCTCAACATACTCTACTGGTGTCAAATTGCAGGTTGCTATGAAGGGTGGCATGGCTCAGGAACAAGCACTTCAGCAGGTCTATCCTTTGCGCCTAGATACTCATGAGTTGTTTAATCCATATATCAACTACTCATACTTTCTTTCATCAACCTTAATGCCTCTGCTTATTACTGTATTTACATTGTTGGGAGCTGTTTATGTAATAGGTATTGAATTGAGGGAGGGTACCGCCGGTGAATGGATTAAAACTGCCGGAGGATCTATGTGGGTAGCTCTGGGAGGAAAGCTGGCTCCCTATACCTTGCTTATGTGCGTCAATGTAGCAGTGATGCACTTTATACTGGTACAGCACCTTGGATTTCCAATCAAGGGATCATGGGCAGCAATTATGGCAGCAGAGCTTTTTATGATATTAGCTTACCAGATGGTAGCTGTATTTCTGCTTGCAGTTACTGCAAATACGAGGTTATCCCTTTCTCTGGCAAGTGGTTATTCAATGATAGCATTCTCTTATTCGGGCCTTACATTTCCGATAGCAGGAATGCCAATGTTGGCTAAGATAGCAGCCAACATCTTTCCATATTACCATTGGATGAAGGTGTTTCTTGGGCAGAGCTTGCGTAATGAACCTTTATCAAATGCAAGTGGTCCATTCCTGGGGCTTTTAACCTTTATCCTGATTGGCATTCTGTTATTCCCAAGATTGAAATATTTGTTGACAGAGCCCAGGTTTTATAACAGAATCTGATCGTACGGGATTTGAGACAAAGAATGTAAAATGAAGAATTATATAAAGAGCGGACTAATTCTTACAGGCCAGACCTTCCAAAGGGAGTTTACGGCTATTATTAAGGATCCGGGAGCATTGCTAATACTCTTTCTTGCCTTGATTATTTATCCGATTATTTATGGGATAGCATACAAGAATGAAGTATTGCGTGATCTTAAGGTTGCAGTAGTTGACCTTGACAGAACGGCTACTTCCAGAACCCTGTCAAGGATGATAGATGCTACTGCTGATTTGCATGTGGCAAGTAGACCAGCTTCAATGGCTGAAGCTGAAGCTTTGTTTTACAGTGGCGAAGTTCATGGTGTATTCCTGATTCCGGAAGGTCTGGAAAAGGCCATGATGAAGGGTGGGCAAAGTGTGTTGAGTGTATATTGTGATGCAGGATACTTCCTTATGTATAAGCAGACACTTTCCGCAGCTATGAAGTCCTCTGGGACCTTTGGTGCAGGGGTGGAGATTAAGCGCTATATGGCCAGAGGTAAGACAGTTGATGAGGCAATGGCAATGCGTGATCCAGTAAGTATAAAAACAGTCACTCTGTATAATCCACAAGGAGGCTATAATACCTTTGTTTTGCCTGGTTTACTGATTGTGTTGCTGCAACAGACTTTGTTGATTGGAATCGGTTTGCTTGGAGGAACGGAGAGGGAAGCCGGTCGTGCAAGGTTTGCCATCCCGAGATCTCTAACCAGGGGAGGAGTAGTTCCTATAGTTTGTGGAAAGGCTTTTGCATATTTGCTGGTTTATATTGTGAATCTGATTATCACTCAGGTGTGGGTCTATCACTGGTATAAGTTGCCTAATCTCGGAGGTTTTTTCCCAGCAATTGCTCTGGCGCTTCCTTTCCTTGTAGCAGTTATCTTTCTGGGAATTGCATTGTCAACCTTTTTTGAGAAGCGGGAGCATTCGATTCTCTTTGTTGTATTCCTGTCCCCTGTGATAATGTTCCTTACAGGTCTTTCCTGGCCGGTTTCTGCCATTCCTGGATGGTTGGATACAATAGGGCGTATTTTCCCTACGCGAACTATGGTTACAGCTTGGATTAGAGTTAGGACTATGGGTGCAGATTTCCAACATATTAAAGCGGATATTGCCGAACTCTTGCTTCAGGCCTTGGTTTACTTTATTCTTGCAATAGTGTTGTATTATTTGGCTGCAAGAAGACTGGAGAAGTCAGGGGATACCGATTCTGAATAAGATAATTAGTCTCAGATATTTTACTTTATTGTCTGATAGAATAGGGATAGGTAATCTGTGGAGAAGGATTAACCTTACCAAGTCATAGCAGAATATAACCGAGCAGCTTAAACGGGAAAAAATAAAGAGGGCACCTCATGTGAGGCACCCTCTTTGTTTTATACCTAGACTATAGGCCTTAGTTATTAGCTATATAATCACCTTTTCTGGCCGAGTAGCTGATTTTCAGCGCTTGTGCTTTACGCAGAGCCTGTTTTACATCAGTGATAATACCCATGGGACAATCATAGTCTGCCTTAATGGATACGGTCATCAATGGACGATCGTTTTCACTCATAGATTCGCGCTCCTGAACGATATAGCTTTGAATATCGTCTACAGAAGCAAACTGGTCATTAAGTTGCAAGCGGGGCTCAGTACCAAATTTTGATTGAAAAGAGCTTTGAGGCACACCAACATAAATATAGGTTACCAATGATTTCTTTTCAAGTTTGGTAACTTCTGAAGCCTCAGGATTGCGAACCCTCACCTTAAGTTCAACGTCACGCATGGAAGTACTTACCATGAAGAAGAACAGTAGCATGAATACGATGTCGGGCAAAGATGAGGTATTAAGTCCTCCTACCCCTCTCTTTTCTTTTTTCCTAAACTTACTCATAGTTATTTTCCTCCTTTCACGTTACGTGGTTCGGCTTCAGATATCCTTTGCGGATAAACTTCCTTACGGATAATATCCTGCTCTTCTGATGTTAGATCATCATAGGGAGCACCAAAATATGCTTTTGCAAATTCATTACGAAGCTCGTTATAAGCCTTCTGCAACTCGTTTTGTACCGCTAAATATGTCTGATACTGTGTCCCCCTGTCGTTTTGAAGTGAGATAGTTGCTCTGGGTGTAACCACGACAACGCCCAAACCAGGAAGCTCTTTAGCTTCTTTTTCCGGAAGATGAGCTTCGTTCATAGGATTCAGGATGAAATTCTTGGCTGCATCCTTAAGATCCTTGAGCTGCATTGGTGCACGTTCAACAAGTATCTGGTTCTGTGAGTTAATCAGAATTTCAAAAACGTTACGTTCCTTGATTGGGGGTGTATCATCATCTATTTTTTCCGGTACTGGGGGAGGAAGCATGCGTCCCAACCCCGTATCAGTATTCATGGTAGTAACCATCATAAAGAAACAGAGCAGCAAAAAGGCGATGTCAGCCATTGAGGCAGCATTAATTTCGCTAACCCTTCTTTTTCCTTTTGCCATACTACTTATTGTTTTTTATAATAGCACTCCTGATTTCAAATCCAATTACTGCTAATACTGTTACTATTCCAAGTACATAGAATGTGAATACTCCGGTATCTGTTACCTTTAACATTGACGGTACGTTGTCTGTTCCTTCGTAGCCGGGGATCTTCAGAGGTGTTCCGTCTGCACTCAGGTAAGCAATTGCGATTACAACCAAAATCAGCAGGAATGATATTACCGATTTAATTGACTTAGCTGGTGAGGATATGATATTTATAATTTCAAGTACCAGCACTAGTGCTGCACAGAATATCAGGATTCCATATGTGTAAAACATAATGGTATCCAAATATTCTGGAGTCTTGTGGGTAGCTCCTTCAACATCTCCACCCATCAAGGTCAGCAGTACCAGGAATATGGATACTGCGAAGAGAAGCCAAAGGATTGATGTTGTTATTTTTGATATTTTCATCGCTAACAGTCCTGATTAGTGTTTTACATTGTATTTTACAAGAATATCAAGCAGGGAGATAGAAGAATCTTCCATATCACCTACGATACCTTCAACCTTGTTGATAAGGTAGTTGAAGAATACTTGTAGAATCATCGCTACGATAAGACCGAATACGGTTGTAATCAAAGCGATCTTAATACCACCAGCAACTGCAGTAGGCGAAATATCACCCATGATTTGGATTTGGTCAAATGCTTGGATCATACCGATAACTGTACCAAGGAATCCCATTGAAGGAGCAAGAGCGATGAAAAGAGAAATCCAGGTAAATCCTTTTTCTAGAAGGCTCATCTGAACAGAACCGTAAGAAATAATTGATTTTTCTACTACTTCCATACCTTCATCCCAACGAAGTAATCCTTGGTAGAAAATTGAAGCAATTGGACCACGTGTATTGCGGCATACTTCCTTTGCTGCTTCAATACCACCTTCGTTAAGTGCAGCCTCAACTCTTTGAAGAAGCTTCTTTGAGTTAATGTCAGAAAGGTTGAGGTAAATAATTCTCTCAATACAGATAGCCAAACCTAATATAAGAAATATTAGAATAGGCATCATCCACGGCACGCCACCTTCTACGAATTTGATTTTCAACTGCTTGTGCAATCCGCCTTGTTCATCAGCAGCGGCCGGTTCGCTGACAGCAACCGGAGCTGCTTCAACAGCTTCCTCTACAGCAGCTTCGGTAGTGGTTACCTCTTCTGATACAGATTCTTCTTGAGAATAAAGTGTCGATGCGCCAAATGTTAGCATCCCGAAAACTGCTAAAAATGCAAAAAGCTTTTTCATAATCTGTTCTTAATTTGATTTGATAGGTTTGTTATTAACTCAATATTATACTAAATTAAAGCACTTAAAACAAAAATTAATAATGAAGACAAAAGTATATGTATCATTTGCGAAAAACAAATATTTTACTTCACAAATAAGCTGAATGTTCTGAAAATTCTCTGATTTCGGGAATCTGAACAATGTGTTAAATAATGTTGCTTAGATGTGCTTTACATATTGTACATATTCCTTCAAACATTAATTATCAGGGCTTTCAGGCTATGTTACAAATACTATTGGGTGCTAAATCTAATGCGAAAAATACTAAAAAGGACTGAAAAATCCAGTAGCTAAACAGATATTTCACCCCTTAATGACCTGCTCATATTCTCACGTATATCCTCCGGATTGTCGTAAGCTGCAAGTAGATACATCATCTTGGTTACGGCAGCTTCAGTAGTGCTGTCATGACCGCTTATTACACCAATGTTGGACAGGTGGATACCGGTCTCATATCTCCACATTTCTACACTACCTGCAAGACATTGAGTTACATTGACGAAGATCAGACCCTTCTTAATGCCACTTTTTAGTGCGTCTATAAACCATTTGTGTGTAGGTGCATTCCCAAGGCCATAGGTTTCCAGGATTACAGCCTTGATGCCTTCTGCATTAATAAGGGCGTTGAGTACCCAGGGACTCATTCCCGGGAAAATCTTTATAAGTGCTATAGAGGTGTCCATCTTCTTGCTTACAAAGAAGGGACTGGTTTCAGTGTTGTATCTGATAAATGGATAGTTGAACTTAATATGTATTCCAACTTCCGCCAGGGGCGGGAAGTTGTCCGAACGGAAAGGATGGAAATGCTCGGCATTGTACTTGGTTGTACGATTGCCTCTAAACAGTTTGTCCTGAAAGTAAATACAAACTTCAGGTACTATCGCCTGTCCGTTTTTCTGTGCCGATGCAATCTCAAGAGCAGTAAGGAGGTTTTCCTTTCCATCAGTTCTGATGGTGCCCATAGGCAATTGGCTTCCAGTTAATATCACCGGTTTGTTGAGATTGTGCAATAAAAAGCTCAGGGCGCTGGCTGTATAGGCCATAGTATCGGTTCCGTGTAGAATTACGAAACCCTCATATTTATGGTAGTTTTCTTCTATTATTGTCGCAAGTTTGATCCATATCTCTGGAGTCATCATCGACGAATCCACAATGGGAGAAAAGCTGATACTGTCAACATGAAAAGGGAAACGTTTCAACTCGGGTACTCTGTGATAGATGTCCTCAAAATTGAAAGGTACCAGTGAGTCGGTCTCCGGGTCTTTTACCATACCAATTGTTCCACCTGTATATATTATCAGCAACCTCTGTTCCATTTGCCTTTTTGCTTATGGTGTTAATCTAAATAATTGAGCAGCATTTTTGTCTGTCACCTCCTCGATTGTTTGGGATGATACTCCAAATATATCTGCCAGTTTATCTCTTACATGGGGTAGGTAGGCGGGTTCATTTCTTTTCCCTCTGTATGGAACGGGCGGAAGGTAAGGGGCGTCAGTTTCGAGTACCATTCTGTCGTAACCGGTTTCAGCTAGTACCGCAGGCAGAGTGTTATTCTTGTATGTTACTGTTCCGTTAATTCCCAGATAGAAATCAGGTAGCTGCAATACCTTTCTTGCGTCTTCGATGCTGCCCGAAAAACTGTGAAACACTCCCTTGAGTCGGCTGTCATAATGCCTTTCTATAACCTGGAATATTTCAGGAAAGGCTGACCTGGTATGTAGGGAAACAGGCAGCTGCATCTCGGCTGCCCAACGCAACTGAACCCTTAGGGCATCTTCCTGCTCTTTTTTGAAGGTGCTGTCCCAGTACAGGTCCATGCCTATTTCTCCAATACCGATATAATTTCTTTTTTCAAACCATTGTTCTGCAATCTCGAGTTCCTTTATATAATCTTCTTTTACCGAAGTGGGGTGTAGGCCCATCATGGGTAAACAGTATAAGGGATGGGTATCAGAAACTGCCAACATTGCTTCTACAGAACTGCTGTCTATATTTGGTAGCAGGATTTTCGAGAGCCCGTTTGCACGGGCTCTCGTTATTACCTGCTCTCTGTCTTCATCAAATTGTTCCAGATAAATATGAGAATGCGTATCTATCATTTTGCGGTTATTACACTATACCCTGAGCAAGCATGGCTTCAGCAACCTTTACAAAACCACTGATGTTAGCACCTTTCTGGTAGTTTATTTCTCCGTCCGGTTCTTCACCAAATTTTACACAGGTCTCATGGATATTTGTCATTATCTGCTTTAATTTGGCATCAACCTCTTCCTTTGTCCACCCTATGCGCATGCTGTTCTGGGTCATTTCAAGGCCTGATACAGATACTCCTCCTGCATTAACAGCCTTACCCGGGGCAAAGATTATATGTTTTAATGCATAGATTGTTGCATCTGTAGTAAGACCCATGTTAGATGCTTCGGCTATCAGCTTACATCCGTTTGCTACCAACATTTTGGCGTCTTCCAGATCAAGTTCGTTTTGTATTGCACAAGGAATTGCAATATCCACCTTTTGCTCCCATGGCTTTTTGCCGGGGAAGTACTGAACCCCGAATTTCTCAGCGAAAGGCTTCACTGTATCCATATTTGAAGCTCTGAGCTGTAGCATAAAGTCAACTTTTTCACCGGATATACCATCAGGATCATATACATAACCATCGGGTCCTGAAATTGTAAGGACTTTGGCACCAAGTTCAGCAGCCTTCTTAGCAGTTCCCCATGCCACGTTACCGAATCCAGATATAGCAATTGTTTTGCCGGTAATGCTTTCATTGTGGCGGGCAAGAATTTCGTTTATAAAGTATATTGCTCCATAACCGGTAGCCTCAGGACGAATCAGACTGCCTCCGTATTCCCTGCCTTTACCTGTAAGTACTCCGGTAAACTCGTTTGTGAGTTTTTTGTACATGCCAAACAAATAGCCTACTTCTCGTTGACCTACACCTATATCACCTGCGGGAATGTCGGTGTCTGGTCCAATGTGACGGAACATCTCAGCCATAAATGACTGGCAGAAACGCATGATTTCCATGTCGGACTTTCCGCGTGGATTGAAGTCGGCACCGCCTTTTCCACCACCCATAGGCAGGGAGGTAAGACTGTTTTTGAAGGTTTGCTCAAAACCCAGAAATTTCAAAGTGCTAAGAGTCACATTGGGGTGGAATCTTAGTCCTCCTTTGTAAGGCCCTATCGCTGAATTGAACTGTACTCGGTATCCACGATTGACGTGTACCTTCCCGGAATCGTCGACCCAGGGTACCCTGAAGATCACGCTTCTTTCAGGTTCTGTCATCCGTTCCAGGATAGCAGCCTTTTGGTATTGGGGATTTTGTATGTAAAAATCCCATATTGATTCTACAAACTCCTGCACTGCCTGATGAAACTCATCCTCTCCCGGTGTTCTCAGACGTACATTGTCCAGAAAATCCTTCATTTTCTTGTCCATGATCCTAAATGTGTTTTAAAACGACCAAAGATAACAAATATTTGTTTGTAATGGTTGCAAATTGTAAGCTTAAACGAGCAAAACAAAGGAAAGGTTAACGTTCTATTAATAAATATTTTAAGAAAGCATTCCAGGGATGTATCTTCCTGATATGTAAGTGTTAACTGCATGTGTGCTTACAAAATATAAGTTGGATAGCCGATAAAGAAAAAGGTGTTAGAGTAGGGGTTTTGATGAAAGGATTTATTTGAGTGACGAAGTTTTGTAAATTATTTGATTGAATTTTTTGCTCGTATTTAGTTGTTTACTATCTGATTTCTACCTTGACCTGATATTTTTGCATATCTTAACCCTGATTTTCCCGAACATTTATGTACATCTTGCGTATAAACTATGCTGGTGTTATAATATTCTTTTATTACTATTTGAAACTACATACGACGATATATGAGATCAAGATCTTTACTGCTGGTTATTCTTGTACTCATCTCAAGCTTTGCATTGACCATTCCGGTTCAGGCAAAAGATTATACTATAAATTATAACGGGGCCTGTGTAGGTGGAATTCTTTACTCCTCCCAATTGCTTGACCTTAATCCGAGTGTCCCTAATGAACTTCGCGATAAGGGCAGATGGGTTAATACCGGGG
>Ga0209510_1001406_pt1 | contig 27572 bp, 23 predicted proteins | sample BiotimSIPDNA_FD_185749 | JGI IMG/M metagenome (GOLD analysis project Ga0209510, IMG submission 185749) | Anaerobic biogas reactor microbial communites from Washington, USA - Biogas_R1 time_0 SIP DNA (SPAdes) (version 2) | ecosystem: Engineered > Bioreactor > Anaerobic > Unclassified | place...
TCTCAGTTTAATGGAAATCTATTCTAATTCGTGAAACTGTAAACTTTGGAACCGCCGTATACCGAACGGTACGTACGGTGGTGTGGGAGGTCTCCCGGTCAAATAATGACCGGGATCCTACCCGATTGTGTGCGAAGCCGGTATAAATCCGGTATAAATCTATCAACGTTCTGTAATTCTATTAGAATTCTATGCTATAATGACCGAAAAATATTATATAAGTGGAGTAAATATATATGAAAAATGATTTTTGCAGAAATACCAAGCGATTTTCTTTGCTGTCGCTTCTCCTGACTGTTTCGATTCTGTTTTCGGCATGCTCCTTTACTAATAGGGATAGGGATACGAAAGACATTGAGAAAGCAGTGGAGAGCTATTTAGACGAATTGATTGATGGAACGTTGGCAGATGAGAATTACGAGTCAGAATATGCCGATGATACACCTTTGGCGGAGGTGTATTTTGCGGACGATGCTGTAGTTTCGGTGATGCACAAGGTCTTTGAACTTGTTGATTATGAGATAGGAAAAGTCGAGGGCAGTGAAAAAGATGAGGAAGCGACTTGTGAAGTCATTTTGACGGCACCGGACGTTGAAGATATTCTTGATTCCCTAGATGAAGGCTTTTCGCTTGAGGATTTGGAAGAAGCATTAACGGACAAGAAAGCTCCGACTGAAGAACACGAGATTGAGTTCGAACTGGAGTTTGATGATGAGTGGATTATTATCGATACTTCCGAAATTGCAGAGATTCTTGCTGAGCCTTTTGCAGATATATCTTTTGGCCCCAATGTTGAAGACGCAGAGGCGGCTATGGACGCATACCTTCTGGCACTTGCTGAAGGAGACGTTGATACGATCAACCAAATCGGTGATTATTATGATGCGGATTTAATCTATAACTATGAGTCTACGCCTTCGACGAAGAGGCTTGCGTACTACAGCATGATCAGCTTTACATCTGACGGTTCGCCTGAGGCATACACAGACTATGTTAGTTTTAAGGGTACACTATCATATCCCGATTCACAGGCGATACTGAATGAAGTGGGATCCGACGTCGATCTCCTCGCAAAGATCATCAAGCCGGAGCTTAAGAGCGCTCTTGCCGGTGAGGGACCTATTGATATTGTAGAGGATCTGTCTGTAGCTGTTGAAGCACGAATGCTCGAACTTCTTTCGGATCCCATCTATATGTTAGAGAGTGAAGTTGAAATTGATATGTATTATGACAGCTCTGTGGATCAATGGAAGATTAGTTGGTTGCCAACGGAAGTCTATTCTTTGGCGACAGAAGCGAGTGATCTTGATTATTATCTTGAAGAGGCCAAGAAAGTTGCCCTTGAACAACTTTTTGCAGATGGAGAAATTGATGCCTCATTGTATGATGCATATATGTATGAGCTGTTTGGTATCGTAAACACGACGAATGCCTCCTATACTCTTGATGATCTGAAGACTTCTTTCGAAGAGATCGCGTTCTATTCTTGGGACTTAGGGGAGTATGTTGCTAGTTTCAGTGCAGAAGAAACCACTCAAATGAGTTCGGATTTGTATTTTTATGACAATATGACCGGAGCAAAACTCAATTATGAGTTCTATTTCAACGATGTGTTGATTGATTCGCAGTCTGGGGAAGTCGTGCCCCATGTCGATGGAGGAAGCTGCTTGTACTTTGATTTTCCGCTGTCTTCCGGTTCGTGGACTTTTGAGCCGGGTACATACAAGGCAGTATTTTATACAGAAGCTGGTGAACTGATTGCTGAAGCAACCGTAGAAATGATCTGATTTACATTACTCAGAGAACGAGCGACTCGGTAAGAAATTGAATCTCCACATTCTTGTCTTTTTGACGGATGTGTAAGACGGATTTAATTATGCCGGGTCGTTTTTCTTTGCCAACTAGTATAATGAAATAATGAAGCATGTCGTTTGCTTATGATTCTACATAGTTTGTAAATAGTGATTCAATGGATTCACGGGTAAAGACAGAGACATTTCTGTCAGGGAGGATCAAAATGAAAAAGATATATTTGGCCGGCGGTTGTTTTTGGGGTCTTCAGAAATACATGTCCCTTATTCAAGGGGTCAAATCTACGAGCGTCGGCTATGCCAACGGAATCGTTGAAAATCCAAGTTATGAAGAGGTATATACCGGAAGAACAGGACATGCAGAAACGGTTGAAGTTATATACGACGAAAGTCGAATTGGACTGGAGTTTTTGCTACGGTTGTATTTTGAAGCGATTAACCCGACAACGCTCAACAGGCAAGGTAATGATATCGGGAAGCAATACAGAAGTGGCATTTATTATGTTGAACCCAATGATCTACCCGTCATTCAAGAAGAGATCGGAAATTTGAATCGAAAAATATCCGGACAATCCGTCATAGAAGTCGAGCCGCTATTAAGTTATTATCTTGCCGAAGAATACCATCAAGATTACCTTGATAAAAATCCTAATGGATACTGTCATATCGGTCCCGATTTATTTCGCCGAGCGAAGAACGCAAAATATGATCAAGCCTTATAGCTTATGGATAACTCAATCCAGTATCTGATCAAGCAAATGATCTGCTTCATCCGCCAGACGTTCTGTAACTCCGTAAGGAGTGCGAGGTGTCGCGTCGAAAAAATCAAAATTAGTCATAAGATCATCAGATAGATCAATAATATAAGATCGCGATGGTGTTTCGGCGACTTCGATACGTATTAGTGCCCAACCTTGTTCGGCAAGAAGCCGGCCAATCTCATCTTTAAAATAAGAAGTGATTGTTTCGAGAGTTGGATTCTTCGAATCAAAAGGTGCGGTTTGGTTCAGGTTTCTATCTTGAAAAGCGAGCAAGTATGATTCGATCATCCGTTCGACGGCATCGAATTGCACAAAATCTTCTCCGCCTTTTATTGTATCTATAGAAATCTCCCAAGTGTGAGGATGGCTCTGTCCGAGTATTCCGGACAGGTATATTGCATGGCTTGCGTTTAGGTAAAACTTAAAATTATAACGACGAAATTTGTTGCCCATATTGTGACCTCCGAAGGACGAGTGATTATATCTTTTTCACAGATGCTTGTGCAGCACGAATAGCTATGTCCATAGCGTCAGAATTGTCTCGGTATATATACCCGGCCGCCAAGCTGATATCCGGGTCAAGGCGTCGCAAAGAAGCAAATAGTTTTTTTGAATGTAACGCCAGTTCATTTTCGCTGGTTTGGAGTTTAAGGATAACAAACTCGTTATTTCGCGTCTTGAAGCATAGGTCATTTTGTTCGGAGCTTCGCTCAAGTGTATCTGCGATACGGATGATCGTCTCGTGCATTTTAGTTGAGCCATGTAGGGATTGATAAAGATAATAATTATCAATCTGAATCGTAATGATTCCGATTTGGGTTACACTTCGTTTGATTATTCGGTCCAAAATCACATCGAAAAACGCCGGGGAATAGAGGTGTGTCGTGTCATCCCGAACCCTGGCTTGCGCTCCGGTCGAGCTGCTGCCGGCAGATTCGTCCAATAAAATCCGGTTAACTCGAACCAGTTCGGAGGATAAAGTATTACGATCCAAAATAAAACGGCGCCGACGAACGACATACCAAGCGGTAAGTGCGAGTACTGCTGCGGCAAAAGTGATGAAAATCAGTCGAATCAGAAGGTCGATTTCTCCGAATCGGGATTGAGTAAAAATCGATGATTGTGAAGTGGAAAAGGCGATGCAATAGGATATGCCGTTGACCTCAACATATTCGGCAGAAATGAGCTCGGCGCCAATCTCGATATTTTTGATTATGCTGACAGAAAAACTCTCTTTCTTCGAAATCTGTTCGATAAAGGCTCCGATATTATGGCCGCCTGATCTGAAATGGTAATCACGTATTTGATCAAAGTTCATGCCGCTGACAATAGACGAGACCGAATCGTTTTTTTCGAATAACACGCGATCTTCAGAAAACAGCATCCAATATCGAGTGCCGTCCGATTCGGCTTGACTGATGATTTGGATAATATCTGCTTCGGTTTCGGCTTCCATTTCGACTTGCTTGATAACGCGCCTGACGATAAATTCGTTGTTTGCTGCCGAGACACGGAGTACGCCGAGTTTAAACTCTTTGAGTTGGTGGTCCAAAATGGCAAAAAAGACGACACAAATGATGACCGCAAGCACAATCCCGGCTAATGAGATGATAGTTTGGATGTCGCCCTGTTCGTTGCGCGATTTCTTCATGTCATGACTACTCCTTCACATGGTCATTTATCATCAAGTATAAAGCGTTTCGAGCACGCCGGAAAAGTGAAAAGTCCTTAGAAATGGTCTGGTTAATTGCTTCTTTTTCTTCGCTGAAATTTCTCCTGCGCCAACCGCTTCTGTTGTTGATGCTATTAATTATACCTGCAAATCGAATCCAAAATACGCAAAAATTGTAAAGCGGCAATAGCGGAATAATATACCATTTCTTCGCATAGTAGCGGCGCAGGTCGGGTTGGTCCTTGAGGTAAGTCACAATATTGATGTAGTACAGTAGCGCAGATAGCACATATAGAGCATATAAGATTACGGTTGACCCGAAAATGAGATAAAATGGGTAGTTTAAGAACGCTAAGCATATAAGAGCAAAATACCAAATCATTCTCGGAAAAGCGAACGTGTGGTCAAACGTGAGCATTCTCACGACAAAATCCGAAAGAAAGCTTTTTGCTTGGAGTTTTTGACGCAAAAACATGTGGGATACTTCAAGCTCGCCGGTTTGCCAGCGCTGTCGTTGCGTGTAAAGCTTGTTGAGGTCATCAATCGGCTCGACGAAGAAATAGGCATTCTCGCATAAATGAATACTTTTCTTGAGTAATTTGCGAACTTGAAAAGTGACGTGCGTATCCTCGCAAACGGTTTCGGTATTGTACATTTGCGTCTTGAGAATCGTCGATTTGCGAAATGCAGAAAATGCGCCGGACAGCGTGTAGATACTGTCCAGCTCGGACTCGAAATTGCGGCCTGCCAAGAAGGCTTGGCAGTATTCAAAAAATTCGCAACGGCGTACCATTTTTAGAAACGTGCCCGGGGTCTCTTCGACAAGCTGCGGATTGGTGAGGATGACGCCGGTTAGACTATGAATGTGAGGGCTGCTTTCGAAGCGATCAACGACGTTTTTGATTGCTTGCGGGTGTAAGAGTCCGTCGCTGTCGATATGAATAATGTATTTTCCCTCGCTGCTGAACAGGGACATATTGAGTGCTTTCGATTTCCCTTGCCGAGCGCTCATCCATTGCATTGAGAGTTCAGGGAAGAGTTCCTGGCATTGACAGAAAACACGAAAACTGCCGTCGGTACTTTGGTTGTCGACTAACATGATATATATGCGATCCCTAGGATAATCCGATTCGTATACCGAACGCAAACAGGCTTCCAAGGTCTGATCTGAATTGTATACAGGAACAATTAAGGTGATTTCCGGATATCGGGTTGGGGGGGGTGTTTTTCGTGCGGCCAGTTTTTTACGTAACAGTATGAAAAAGCCGCCGATGGCCGGGATGATTTCCATGACCAATGGAATAATAATCCATGCCATCCAGAAAATGAGTTTTTCAAATATGATCTGAAGCATGCTGGCCATAAGTGAAATTCCCTACTTTCTGTTTGATGATTTGAGCACGCGTAAACACATAGAAGAATAGAATAATTGACAGAACATAAAATACGATGCGGCCCAAGATGGCGTGTGCAAAGAAAAAAATGTCGTTACCTGCCCAATATATTGCTAAACAAATGACAGTCAAGCGAATGATGTTTGCAACGAAGATATAAAGAACGCCAATTAGGCTGATAACTGTTTTTTCGATCCATGAGTATAACGGAAAAAACCATAGTAAAGATAAAAATGCGAATATTTCGATGACACCCGAACACTCATAGTCCACATATAAAGAAATGGACTCAGAACCATGTCGGATAAATATTAAGGAGTATTGGTAGTAAGAGTAGAAAGATCCGGTTATATTTCCGATTAAACCGGCGGCTGCAGCAACCGCTTTTGCCAAGGGCAAGGTGATTATAGGTTGTAATGTGATCATCATGAGAATAAAAAAACCGACACTGCCGATCAAAAACTTAAAAAATGGAAGCTTAGATCGATCTGTTAAGTGCAAGATGTAGATCCAAGCTAATGCAGCAAAAATGATGGCCGGTATCATGCTTTTTGCTTCCTCATCTTAATGATGTAACCCGCGGCAATTGCGACCAGCCCGGAAGCTACGAAGAAGATGGGCATGGTCGATACGCCGGTAGCGGTTATGGATTGAGTACCAAGGTTTGAAGAGCTGAATGTGATGGTCTTGAGCATGTTCGGTTGTCGGTAAAAGTAATCCAGAGGGATCATCATCTCCATCTCGTCAGGCTGTCCGGATTGTCGGTAAAGGCGAGCGCTGGCTACTGCGACCAATTGGTATCCGTTTGACCTTATAACATCCATATTGTTGAGACCGTTTTGGATTGATCCGGATGAAGCTACAATATCAAAAGTATAGTCTTTGCCATCTATCAGAAATTTGTACTGGTTTCCTACAAATGCATATCCCGGGTCTGACATTTTGATTCGAAGATATACATTATCTTCGTCACGGTATAGGGAGGCGGTGTGAGGTTGGGACGCGCTATAGTAGATCGGCGAAGAAGGTTTGTCGCTCCAGTCCGAAAATGAGCCGTCAATGACTATGGGCGTATACGCGTTGCCGGAAGCTTCGTCAAGCATAATGATATCGTCTTCGGCCGCATAAACCGCAATATTGAAAAATGCGAGAACAACAAAAAGAGAAACAAACAAAAATGATAATTGTCGTAATTTCTTCATATTGTTTCACATCCTTTCGGTTGACTTTCGGTGTTCCTTATGATAATTATACCACTTTATCATTTTGAATAGAATTCAGCTTCTTTGACTTTTTGAAAAGGAACCACAACACAAGCGCTTCCCCTGACAAACCAAATATCGTAAGCAGAATTCCCGCTGACAAATAGGGATAAGAGTATGTGATGACCGTCGTGCCTTTATCGACAAACAAGAAATTGTTCTGCATTCGAATGGGTTGCTCGCTATTGAAAATATCCTGATATGCCAGCGTCGTATTTACGTTGTCGTATTCCGAATAGATTTCAATCGTATGATCTTTATATTCGACATCAATCGGAACGACGGTTCTTACAGGAAGGTTACCTTCTTTCAAATCCATAACTTGGTTGAGAATTTCCTTGACCTCAAGATCGTCGGCAGTATAGGCATGAAAAAGAATGTTAAAGCCGATAAAAGTGATGTTGCTGTCGCCGGCTGTACCAATAAAGTCGAGTCGTGGTGAGTTTTCAAACCACGCATAACCGCTTGCGTCGTCTAGTCCGTTGAGATACACCGTATTCCATACGCTGTAATCCTCAATAAAGGGTTTTGGTTGTACGGTGGCGTGATCCGTAATTAAGATGGGATAATTATTCGTAAACGAAATCGGTTGAGCGTCGACATCCAAAAATGTCATCCGGTTTGTCAGTGGGTCGGCAGGAATTCGACTCATATCGATAAAGATCTCAGCACCTTGATCGGCTGCTGCGCGAACAAGTTCCTCGGCCTTCTGTCGGTCGTCATAGAAAAAGCCTGATAGATATATCTTCTCGTATCGTGTCAATTCTTCGAGAGAATAGTCATCGATAATCAGTTTGTCTCCCGGATGATAGTAAGGCAATATGCCGGGAACAAGTGCAGCTGTCGTTCCGATCGCCAAGCAACTGTAATCCGTGATAACACCAAAACGGCCTTCAACAGGATAGCGATAAAGTAACGTATAATCGGACTCCTCCTCTAACTGATAACCAACGATCGTTGCGGCTTCTTCGAGAGAAATACGGTCGGCTTCGCCTTTAATTTGGTTTTTGTTAATTAACACCACATCGGCGCCGAGTTCTAAGTTTCGGTCGAAAAGATAGAGATAATTGCCCTTTTCTAATGATTCATTAAGATAAGCGATATTCTGAGCCGTGACAGCGCCTTGCCATGCCCAACCGAAAACATACTCGGTTTGTGGTGCAAGTGTTCCAAAAGTATAGGAAGGCATGGGTCCCCATAGACTTAGATCCATAAGGGATACTCGCTGGAGTGATTTTTCCTTGGCGGATGTAAATAAATATTCTTCGGACGTCCTATCCATATCATGTATAGTTGCAGGAATGTTCATTCGGTAATCGAAGCGATCGAGTGAAAATGAGATTGCACCGTCTAGAGCAAGAATAATGCAAAATGAAATTAGCAGAGGACGCTTGAGGCTCTTCCACTCCAGAAATCCCAACAGGAAAAATGCATATACAACCGGTGTAAATCGACTCACCCAAAGTAATTGGCTGAAGGGGAGAAGGAGAATAAGCGGAGCCAATGCAGTTGTCGATGCAATCACAATGATTAAGAAAGAAATAAAACCCGGAGAGGATTTTTTGTTGGATAAAATCAAACCTACAATAGATATGATGAGTATACTTAATCCAAAGTACAAACCTGTGGAATTCCCGTAAAAACGAAGCATCGGATTAAGAGATTTAGAAAGTGTGACACTGGTCAGCAGCATGACTTCTGAAGTCGCTTCCGAATTCATCGAAGCGAGTCCGCCTACCAATGCGGGAAACAGCCAAACACCGCAGAGGAAGAATGACAGGAACATCGAGAATAGCGCAATTATAGAATAGTAGTATCTTTTGTTTACAATAGAATATATTGCAAGAAAAATTGCAGATGCTATGCCCAACATGGCGGCAATCATCAGGTGCCCCATGACCGCTAATGGTGTTAATAGTACCAAAGGAAAAATAGCTTTTTTCTTTTCGTAGTAGACGAATTGCCATAGGGAATACACGATATACGGCAGGACCATGGCGACAAACATACGCGGCACGTTGCCTTCGCCAAAAAAAACGCGTAGATTTTCCGGCATAAAAAACCAAAATGCCGAAATAAATAATCCGAGATAGGGTCGATTGAGCTTGCGGGCGAATAATAGCCAACCCAATCCGCCGACCGAGAATGAAAGCCATATGAATAGGAGATACGAATTAAAGGGCGTTCCGCCGATAAACTGTAAAAAAGCAAGTGAATAATAAGGCAGCGGTGCCCAATATCGAAAAGGCTGAACACCGTTGTACCAGTAGGGCGTAAATAGGGGAAACAATTTGCCGCGAGATAATTCGCTGTGTAATAAGTCGGATTTGAACAAATGACCATGAATATCAAGACCTAAGGGGTATAACCCGGTTGACTTGACGTAGAGCATCAAGAAGTATCCGGCAATAATGATGAAACCGGCACAAATGAAATAAAGATATGAGGGTTTGGAATGATAAAACCGATCCTTTGACCTCATAATACGTGGCGGATTCCAATCTGTTGAATTACCGTGGAAAGCGCCGGATAAGGATTTTTTAACAGGAGAATCCTCGGCTGATTTGGTTATATTATCAGATAATTCTTCAATATTCTTGAAAGCGTCGAGTATCAATTCAAACTTCTCTTGAGTCACAGTGTCCGTAGAAGCCTTATAAGTCTGCTCGGGCGACTGGCTGATGGTCAGTTGAATTAAGCGATATCCGGACTCTTCGACTAAGCTTCCGACTCTTACGAACAGGGCGTCGCCGACATTTTCGAGTGTGGGTGGCAAGTGGTCGAAAGGTGGACAAGTGTTGAGCGATTTTCCGTTGTATTCGCTGAGGATGGCATTAATTTGTTTTTCGGTCTGGTCGAAAGGCCTAAAGTTGTCCGGCTGTGTATTGAGAAGAACGCTGATTTCAAACGTGTGTGAGTGCACCCCGGGACCTGCAAGGTTCTCGTGTGAAGCGTTAATTCTAAAGGTCAGTCTGTAAGAGCTGACGGCCACGTCGCGTCCTCCGAAATTTTTAACATAACTATTCAATATAATTTTATCGGCATTTCTTCTAACATGCAATTAATCTCATATTAACCTGATATGGAATTTATAATTCAATCACGTTACAATGATAGTGTGGCGCCATAATTCGGAGAGTATTTTATGAATATAAGAGTCAAAGATGTGATCGCCCGACACAGAGACTTCCTGTTTTATGTTGTCATCTCCGTATTGGCAGCACTGATTGATTATGTTGTTGGATGGTTTTTTCTCGATACTGTTGGTGCACATATTTTATTAGCTAACACATTTGCAGTATTTGTCAGCGCTGTATTTCATTTTATTCTTACGTCGCGATTGGTGTTCCACGTGAAGACGGATTTGTCCGGGATTCTCGTTTATGTTATTACGTTTGTAGTTGGTATAGTGCTTCAAAACGCTGTGATTTATATTTTTTATAAGTACTTGCTCTCGAGTCTGGATAATAGATTGAATTATTTGGTCAGTAAAGGATTCAGTTTGACGCTCCCATTTTTAATTGTGTTCCTTCTAAGAAAGCATTTGAATAAAAAATTAGCGTCGTCAGAGGAGAAAATGCAATGAGTAAGGTTTATGTTATGCTCCCATGTTACAACGAAGAAGAAAATATTACGCCTTTGGTTGAAAAATGGCTTTCAGTTTCGGATGAGTATTTGAATAATCAATATGAATTTCTGATTCACTGCATCGATGATAAAAGCCAGGATCAGACCTTGTCAAAGATAGTCGCCTTAACAGAGAAGTATGCGGGTCGGGTATTTCTGATTGCGCATCATCAAAACAAGGGTTTGGGGGGGGCATTAGAAACGGCCTTCTCAACTTTTGTTGAGCGTGCCATCTTTGGAGATTTATGCGTCTTAATGGATGGTGATAATACTCACGATCCGAAATATTTCATTAGTATGTTGGAACATATTCGAAAAGGAAGTGATGTGGTTATTGCATCCAGATATCGAAAAGGATCCAAAATATATGGGGTTAATGCATTAAGACAGCTGCTCAGCATTGGCGCACGGCTCTATTATTCTATGATTTTGCGTGTCCCCGGTGTCCGTGATTATACATGCGGATATCGAACTTATACCTATAAAGTCTTGTCTGATGCGTATCGTCGTTTTGGTACACCCCTGGTTACGCGTCGTTCTTTTGCGTGTATGATGGAGGCCTTGTATAAGCTATCTTTAGTTGGCGCCAAATTTTCGGAGGTGCCGTTTGAATTGAGGTACGATCACAAGCTTGGTGAGAGCAAGATGCGTATCGCAAGAACCACAAAAGACAGTTTGAAAACAGCCATTGAATTGCGCAGGGAGAATAAAAAATGACGGATATCAAAGCAAAAACAGTAATGGTGGTGTTTGGAACGCGTCCGGAAGCGATAAAGATGTGTCCCTTAGTTCTTGAACTTAAAAAACATAATGATTTGAGGACTGTTGTCTGTGTTACAGGACAGCACAGAGTAATGTTAGATCAGGTGTTGGATGTATTCGATATCAAGCCGGATTATGATTTATCTATCATGAAAGAACATCAAACACTTTTCGACATAACCACTTCGGTAATGCTCCAAATTAAAGACGTATTTATGGATGTTCGTCCGGATATTGTCTTAGTTCATGGTGACACGACCACTTCTTTTTCTGCTGCTTTGGCTGCCTTCTATCTTCAAATTCCGGTTGGCCACGTCGAGGCAGGATTAAGGACATACAGAATCGACTCGCCATTTCCTGAAGAATTTAATCGACAAGCAGTTGGCGTCATTTCGGCAATCCATTTTGCTCCCACCGAGCAGGCAAAAATCAACTTAATTCGCGAAGGCAAAAATACAGAAGACATTTTCGTGACCGGAAATACCGGAATAGATGCTTTGAGGACAACGGTGAGACCGGATTACCAACATGAAGATTTAGCTTGGGCGGCAGGTTCCAGACTCGTTTTGATGACGGCGCATCGACGCGAAAATCTTGGAGAGCCGATGAGACGAATGTTTCGAGCTATTCGGCGAATTGTTGATATGTTCTCAGACGTTAAAGTATTATACCCGGTTCATCTGAATCCGCAGGTTCGCCAAGTTGCTGAGGAAGTACTTGGAGAACACCCGCGAATCCGCTTGATTCGACCTTTAGATGCATTTGATTTTCATAACTTTATGGCCGCTTCTTTTCTTATCTTGACGGACAGCGGTGGAATTCAGGAAGAGGCACCGGCTTTGGGAAAGCCGGTATTAGTCATGCGTGATACCACAGAAAGACCGGAAGGTATAAGAGCAGGTACACTGAAACTCGTCGGGTCGGATGAGAAAGCAATAATTGATACTTGTTCTAAATTATTGTCGGATTCTTCTGAATACGCATTAATGAGCAAAGCAATCAACCCATATGGTGACGGACACGCATCTGAGAGAATTGTCAAAATACTAAAGCGAAACCTTTCGCTCTGATTTTCATTGAAATTGAGAGAGAAATCACTGATTTACGTGGTATCATATTTGTTGTTAGTTTAGTAATATGTTTTTCAAGTAGTATTCAATTAAGGAGATTATGAGCGTTATGTCAGAACAGAAAGAAACAGGACTAAAGATCACCATGAACAAGCCTCTCGTTGAGCACATTTATACGGCAGACCCTTCTGCTCACGTTTTTAACGGACGGATTTATATATACCCGTCGCATGATCAGGACATAGATTTTCCTTCGGATGACGAGGGCAATCAATATCAGATGAAAGACTATCATGTTTTATCAATGGGTATCGGTGATACAGAAGTCACAGATCATGGTGTAGTGTTGAGCCTTGAAGATATCCCGTGGGCAAGCAAACAGCTTTGGGCTCCTGATGCCGCCTTCAAGAACGGCAAATACTATTTTTACTTTCCTGCCCGAGACAAAGAAGGCATTTTTAGAATCGGGGTGGCCGTCGGCGATCGCCCGGAAGGACCGTTTATTCCTCAAGAGAGCTTCATTCCCGGAAGCTACAGCATCGATCCGGCTGTTTTTGTAGACGATGACGGACGAGCATATATGTATTTTGGCGGTCTTTGGGGCGGACAACTTCAAAATTGGCAGACGGGTACCTTTGACAAGACGGCGCAACCTCCGGCAGGAGACGAATTGGCTTTGGGGGTAGTCGTCGCAGAACTATCGGATGACATGCTGACCTTTAAGGCCCCGGCATCCGAGTCTAAGATTTTAGATGACACCGGCCGGGCTTATAGTGCTAAAGAAGAAGGGCAACGCTTTTTCGAAGGTCCTTGGATGCACAAATACAATGGCCTTTATTATCTTTCCTATTCTACGGGAACGACACACTATTTGGTGTACGCCACATCTGAAAGCCCGATGGGGCCGTTCACATACCGTGGCCGTATTCTCGAGCCGGTGCTGGGTTGGACTACGCATCATTCTATTGTTGAGTTTGAAGGCAAGTGGTATCTGTTCTATCATGATGCATCGCTTTCCGGTGGCGTAGATTGTAAAAGAAGCGTCAAGTACGCAGAATTGACTTATGCTGAAGATGGTTCAATCCATTTAGTTAAGCCCGAATAAGTTACAATTTCGGTATATAGTGTATCTTTTTGTGGCGATAATTCGTTTCGAAAAGATACGCTTTTTTTATTCTTTTGCGTGTGTAATAATCGTATAGATAAGAATGATGTATTTTAGCGGAGGATATTGCAATGAGGCAAGATACTATATTAGTTATTGATTTGGGCGGCACGGATAATTCAGTGATTGCTCGCATGGTTCGTTCAATGGGTGTTTACAGTGAAATTGTCGCACATGATATCACAATGAATGGTCTTCATACATATTCGGGTTTGAAGGGGATTATTTATACCGGAGGCCAGAATCGTTTAGTTGACGGTGCGGATGTCATGGCTGATGACGAAGTGCTTCACAGTGATTATCCGAGCATGGCGATAGGGTGTCCGGAAATGGCCGGGATTAATGTCGATTTTATTGATGAGGGCGTTGTTCGTCACTTTGTTTTTGACAAGTGCGGATGTGAAGCGACTTGGAATATGAATGCTTTTGCTCGCGACCAAATTGAGGAAATAAGAAAGCAAGTTGGCGATGAAAAAGTGTTGTTGGCTTTATCCGGTGGTGTAGACAGTTCAGTCGTCGCAGCGTTATTAATTAAGGCGATCGGTAGCAATTTGACTTGCATTCATGTCAACCATGGTCTGCTTAGACAGGGTGAGCCGGAAGAAGTTGTTCGTGTCTTTGGTCAGGAGCTTGGTGCGAATCTGATTTATATTGATGCAGTTGACCGTTTCCTGGATAAACTCGACGGTGTCAGCGATCCGGAAGAGAAGCGCAAAATAATCGGCAATGAGTTTATCCGAGTATTTGAAGAAGAAGCCTCAAAGTTAAAAGGCATTCGATTCCTGGCGCAGGGCACAATATATCCTGACATTGTGGAAAGCGGCACGAAAACAGCGAAGGCTATCAAAGCTCACCATAATGTGGGTGGGTTACCTGAGGATATGCAATTTGAGTTGGTTGAGCCGGTCAAATATCTATATAAGGATGAAGTTCGCGAATGCGGTACGGTTCTCGGATTACCGGATTCAATGGTCTATCGTCAACCGTTCCCGGGGCCGGGACTCGGCGTCAGGTGTCTCGGAACAATCACACGCGACCGTTTAGAAGCCGTACGCGCTTCGGATGCAATATTGAGAGAAGAATTCCGCTTAGCCGGCCTTGAAGGTCGCGTTTGGCAATATTTTACGGCGGTTCCGGACTTTAAGTCCGTCGGAGTCCGCGATCACTCCAGGTCATTTGAATACCCGGTCATCATTCGTGCGGTGAATACTGTGGATGCGATGACCGCAGAAATTGAGACCCCGGACTGGGATTTGCTTAAGAAAATTACTTCGCGAATCATTAATGAAGTTCCCGGAGTTAACCGCGTTGTCTATGATTTGACGCCTAAGCCGACGGGAACGATTGAGTGGGAGTAAATAGAAAAACGCTGGAAACCCGCATAAATACTGGGTTTTCAGCGTTTTATTCTGGCTTTTGATTGCAAATTGAGTACAAGAAAGATATTTTGAATAAATTATTATGAATTGAGTTTAGCAGAAAAAAGATCTTATATATCAAGAATTTCTTTGCCTAATTCTTTTCTTAAATCTCCTTTTATTTCAGTTAATTCGCGTTTTAAATCCTTAATATACTCAGTGCAAACTTCAATATACATAACACGGTTATATTCCTTATTAACAGATAACACAAGCTCTATATCAAAATGAATCAAATTTTTAAGTAAGACAGCAAATATATCTTTCAAGGAGTTTTGACATTCAGGGCTGTTTAGATTTACATCAAGAGGCTCTTTGTCAAAATTAAAACGAAGAATATCCGTATCGGGATCAGCTGATAATAGTTCGACATTAATTGTTTTTTGCTTCATAAATATCTCTCCTTTCATAAAATGCATCATACCCACCTTCTAAAGAATGAATACTTTCTTTTGTCCAGCTTTTAATTTCATCTTTTTTATCAATATTAATAAGAAGATCATCAAATGGATTTCCGACATAAGTTTTATAAATGCCATTTTCATGTATTCTAAAAATGGAAGAATATGGTAATGTTCTAACAGCAATATTTGCATTATGTGTTGCAACAATAACATACTTTCTTTGTTTGGCCAAAGCGCTTATTATTGGTCTAATACTCGTATCTATGTATGAGTTTCCCATACCAAGTTCAGGTTCATCAAGGAAGTAAGCATCGGCATCTTCATAAAGAGTTCGTTGAAGCAAAAGAATGCCTTTTTCGCCATTAGACGGAGAATATTCGCTTCCATCAGATGTCACAATTTGTTTTGATCTTCCAAGAAATGGCTTTATAGATTTAATTGAGTTTTCTACACATATATTATTAAATGCATCTAAATGTGTAGCTAGATTGTCATCAAAAATATGTTCTTGAATGTATTCTAATTTTGATTTTAAATCTCTTAAAATAGTGATATTATAACCAGGGAAATTGTATCTTCGTTCTTCTGGACATATCATACGATACTTATAATTGACATAAATATCACCCTTTTCTTCTAATGTACCTATTCGAACCATTTCGTTGTATTCTTTAACAGACAAATTGTATAATATCGTTTTGATAGCATGTAATAATTGAAGTCTTCCTTGAGCAAATAATTTTAATCCTGCTGTGGATGGTCTAGAGACGGTATCAGAATTTTTGTCAGCAAGAGATTTCATCTTATCAATGCTCCAGTTTGTCATCTTTGAAGAGAATTGTAATATCAAATCAATCTCTCTAAATGTAATTATTTCATTATGCAATTTCTTTATTAATAGCAATAGTTGCGTATTATCCTCATCCGAAATGTATTCTTGTAAATTAATTTTCTCTAGTGATGTGATTACCTCTCTAATATTGTTTCTATCATTTATATGTATGTCGTATTTATCATCCTTTATAAAATGGTCATGAATCGCTTCAGTAATCTTCATTCGGCTTTTGTTATTGCTATTACCCTTGGTTTTATTCCATTCGAGATAATTTGAAAATTGAGTAGGGTTACAGTCTGTCCATTTTGATAGAATTTCAAATTCTTCTTCACAAGGTAAAGCATGAAGTTTGTCCAAATCGGGATCCATATCTTTTAAACTTAATAGTGCCGAAAAATCATCACTTCTTTCAGAAGCAATATATTTCTTACAGTTCATCCCATTTGAGAGCATTTCTAAATATAAAGATTTTAAGATTTCTGATTTACCAGTACCTTTCTGACCAAAAATTATATTAACATCAGGATAGATATTCAATGGAATATCTACAGAACTATGAGGCTTTCCGTTTATCTTAACAGGTTGTTTTTTACTAAGTAAGGTATTAACAACATTCTTGTCCCGCTTTGATAATAAAAGAAACTCTGAAAAACTTCCAATAGGCAACCGTAGCTCTGCAAATGTGCATTCTTCGTATTTATTCCAATCTTGTACATCACTACCAATCAAGACACCTAAATCTTTGTTCGCTAGTACCCCTAGCGTTCTATGATTTCGTGGTTCAATAAACACGCGCGAGCTGTCACCAACAAGTTCTATTAGTCGATTTCGATCATCGTCAGATATAGCGGGTCGCTTATCGTGAAAATGAGGAATATATATAGTATCTAAATCTTTAAAAGCTTCATAAACTTCGTCCATAGTATGCTGACAAGTATCCATATCATCACCGTTGAAAAGTTTATCTACGCACAATGAAAAAAGTTCGGAAGTTTCTGATTTAGTAACCACAATTAAGTGAAATTTACTTTCTCCGATAACGTCAATCTCAATACCAGGCCATACTTGACAGGACTCATTTACGATTTCTTTTAATAATATATATTGATTATAGTCAAAGGCATTGTGATTGGTTATTGCAACTATTTTTATTTCTGCTAATTCAATTTTTTCTTTAAAAAGCTCAGGAGAAACATTACGCAGTTTGCTGTCTCCACTTTTAGTTTTTTTAGTATGACAATGCAAATCAATTTTCATATTATTAAAGCCCTTTCTTAAATATTTTAAGAAACATATATAATTTATTGGCGAGTCTGCAGTATATCATTAAACATATATCAGAATAGATGCCTTATATATAATTTGATTATAAGTAATTATTTGTTCTCCACTTATAAGATGGTTCAAACCTACCACCATCATCACAGGTGAAAGGCCAATTTAATTTCCATTCGAGGTATTCCGCATCGGTTATTTCTTTCCTTTGCCGCTCTTGAAAATGTAGTGCCCATTCGCGCATAAAATCATTAATTTTATTGTAATTAAAAGCCATGGCAATGGGTGGAAAAACACCATCATACTGGTAGTCATTGAACATGCCATGAGCGATACGGTCATCCTCCTTATCGTTATATTTTTGCAATTGGAAAATGTATAGCGAGCCGCTCATACTTTCTTCTAACCAAAAAAAATCCATCATTATACGTTCTGCTTCACTTAAATCAACGCCATCGTAGAAGTTAATGTAATTGCATTGAAGTATCTTGGAGATTGCTATTGCGGTCTCCTTTTTTGGCATTCTTGAGCCATTTTCATATTGTGCGATACGAACAGCGGCACTGGTAGCGGGAAAACCAATGGCAACGCCTAAATCTTTCTGTTTAATATTTCTATATTCACGCACTTTCTTAATACGTTCACTTATTTGCATAACTATCCTCCAAATACCTGACAAAATATGTACAACTGCTTAATAATATACCATAAAGTTAAAAATAAAGCAAATTAGATTAATAGAAGCATTGACATTAAAATATGTAATAGAGTATAATCAAAATAAATTAAGCAATATTGTTTAATTTAAAACATATAAGTGAAAGGAGAAATAATATGATTACAGAAAACAAAACTTACATTACTGCTTCTGAACTTGCAGAAACTCTTGGTGTTTCACTGGGACAGGCTTACAAAATCATTCGACAGTTGAACGGCGAGCTTGCGAAAGAGGGTTATATCACTGTATCTGGAAAGTGTCCACGCCGATATGTAGAAAAGAAGTGGTACGGTTATGGAGCATAAAAATAGCGGCAAAGGAGGAATGACAGTTGGCGGCTAGAGCAGAAAAGGATCCTAAGACGGGCAAGTGGCTTATCCAATACCGTTATACAGATTGGCAAGGTAACAGAAAAAATCAACAAAACGAGGGTTTGATACTAAACGTGAAGCAGACGAATGGCTGCGCAAATTTCTTGTAACACAGCAAGCTGATTTCAATATGCTGTTTGAAGATTTTTTGAAAATTTATTATGCCGATATGGAAACAAGGTTGAGGGAGCATACCATGAGAACAAAAAAGTACATCATTGATTTGAAAGTATTGCCCTACTTTGGCAAGTTAAAGATGAATGAAATTAAAGCACCCGATATTCGAAAGTGGCAGAACGATTTATTACAGCAGGGATATGCTCCAACCTATCTTAAAACAATAAACAATCAAGTGGCGGCACTCTTTAATTATGCAGTTAGGTATTATGACTTGCCAAACAACCCATGTAGAAAAGCTGGAAGCATGGGAAAGAGCAATGCTGATGAAATGAACTTTTGGACGCAATCAGAGTTTTCAAAATTTATTGACAGCATCATGAATAAACACCAGTCTTATATGGCATTTATGACATTGTACTGGACAGGTATGCGATTAGGTGAACTTCTTGCGCTTACTGTTGGGGACATTGATTTTGAAAGACGTACAGTAAGTATTACTAAATCATATCAGCGTATAACAGGTAGAGATATCATAACAGAGCCAAAAACACCGAAAAGCAAGCGTGTTATTACTATTCCTCAATTTATTGCTATTGACTTGCAGGATTATATTAATAGTATGTATGGGGTGCAGAAAAAGGACAGGTTATTTCCCGTTACAAAATATTATTTGGAACATGAAATGCAAAGAGGAATTAAAGATGGTGGGATAAAGCGTATTCGTCTGCACGATTTAAGGCATTCGCATGCCTCCATGTTGGTAGAGATGGGATTTTCTCCCTTAGAGATTGCTAATCGCTTAGGGCATGAAAAAATTGAAACAACACTTAATACATATTCCCATTGCTTGTGCCCGCGTAACATGTCCTTGTGCTGACGGAGTTGCCTGTCCGTCGTTAGCCGGATATACTTGTCAATGACATTCTAACAGAAAGGCGAAAGCCCCGGGTGTTGTAGTCCTTTTTGAGCAGGACATCCCGAGGCTTTCTTGGTCATTGTATCAAGTTTTACAAGAAAATGGGAGAAGGAATTTTTGTTATTTCGGGGACGGAGCCTCTGAGTTGTCCGATTTGCGGCGGAAACCTTGCTGCCTACGATCGGAAAACGCGCAAAGTGCACACGCGCTCCGGCGGAAAAATCGTCCTTCTCCTGCGCCGATTGCGCTGTACACAGTGTAAGAAGCTCCATACGGAACTGCCGGATTTCCTTTTGCTCTACAAGCGATACAGCCGAAAAAGTATCGAAGATGTGCTTTCCGGAAGCCGAACCGGCGCTCCGGACGATGAGCGGACCCGCGGCAAGATTCGCAGATGGTATCGCCAAATCCGGAGCTATCTGGACGGCATCTGGAAGCGACTTGTAAACCAGACACTTGCGTCCCCGAAGAAGATCCCCAGCTTTCTTGCGATGGTCACCGCTGCCGTAAACAGCGGATTCTGGACCACCCACCCGAACGGGCGTGGTCAACCGGTAACGGAACCGTTAGCCTCCTCTTAGTAAAGATAAGAAGGAGGCAAAAACCATGAATCGATCAAAGAATGCAGAAGAAATTGCCTATACCCGATGTCAGATCTTAGGTCCCTTGCTCCAGTCGGAGATGGATCCGGCGAAGCGCGCCTATGAGATCCGAAAGATAGCCGAACAGCATCAATTGTCAGAAAGAACCGTAAGAAGGTGGTTGTCGCGTTATGCGGAGGACGGGTTTCGCGGCCTCATGGCAAAGTCCAAACCCGCACACGATCGTTCGAGTTCCGTATCGGAAGACATCGTGGATGCCGCGGTGATACTGCGCCGGGAAGTGCCGACAAGAAGCGTCGCCGACCTGATCCGGATTCTGGAGCTGGAAGGAAAAATCCCTTGTGGTCAAGTGAAGCGTTCCACGTTGCAGGATCACCTGGAGAAACGCGGATACGGCGCCAGACAGATCGCGATGTACCATACCGGGAGTGCGGGCGCATCCCGGCGATTTGAACGAACCGGACGAAACGAGTTATGGCAGGCAGATATTAAGTACCTTCTGGTCCTTCCGGCCACAGCCAAACGTCCCGCCTTACAGCTTTATACCTCTGTCTTTATCGATGACGCGACACGCCTGGTCACGGGACTTCGCGTATATGAGAGACAGGATATCCGCTGTGTCATGGACTGTTTTCGTCATGCCATCGAGACGAACGGTGTACCGGAAGAACTCTACACGGACAATGGCCGACAGTATATCGGGAAACAGCTCCGACAAACCTGTCACAAGCTCGGCATCCGCCTGATCCACGCCAAACCCTACGCCGCCGCATCCAAGGGAAAAGTCGAGGCGTTGAACAAATACCTCGATAAGTTTGTTGCGGAAGTGAAACTCAAGCATCCGCAGAGCGCGGCGGAAGTCCAACACGAACTGGATCTTTGGCTTTCCGTATTCTACCAGCATAAGATCCACAGTGCGCTTCATGGCAGGACACCGGAACAGGCTTTTCGGGAGAACCGGAAAGAATTGCGATTTGTTACGCCGGACACCTTGAACTTCGCCTTCACCACCACCGAAGAACGACTGGTCGACAAAACGGGCTGTATCTCTTTCCATTCGAGGCTTTGGGATGTGGGGCCGGATCTGATCGGATTAAAAGTAACAACACAGTACAGTCCGGATAATCCGACGACACTGATTGTCTCTCATCCGAATATCGAGCCCCGCGTGATTCACGAACTCCGCCCCAGTTCCTTCTGTTCCCGGAAGAAGAAAATCCTCAGCGACACCACGGTGACCACGTCCCGGGTTCTCGATGCCGCGGCAAAGAAATACAAGCAACAGAAAACTCGACTGGGCGCGACGAATTTCCGCGGGTTTATGGAGGATAACGGCCATGTTTGAAGCATACTATGACTTTACCGCCACACCGTTCACACGCAACCTTCCGGTGGATCGCCTCTTTACCACACCCGCAACAGGAAGAAGTACTGGCGCGTCTTGCCTATGCGGCGGAGCGACGCTGGTTTGGTGTCCTTACCGGCGATTGCGGAAGCGGGAAATCCACGCTGATTCGCAAACTGACGAACAAGCTGGACAGCAGCGGATATCGGACCCTCTATCTTGCAGATTCGCAGCTGACACCGCGACACTTCTACAACGGCATCCTTCGACAGCTCGGCGCAGAAGGTTGTTTCTATCGCGGCGACGCCAAACGAAGACTGCACTGCGAGATTGAGCTCTTGCAGAGCATTCAGCACGTCAAACCGGTCGTGATCGTCGATGAGGCGCATCTTCTGGATCGCGAGACGATGGAAGAACTGCGATTTCTCTTGAATTTCAAGATTGATTCCGACAGCCCTATGGCGTTACTTCTTGTCGGACAGCCGGAGTTAATCGACAAGCTCCGGCGTCAGGCGTATCTTGCCATTGAGCAACGCGTGAATCTCAAATGCTACAACCCCTATCTGGACGAAGCACAGACAAAAGCCTATATCCTGCACCATTTGGCTTATGCGAACTCTTCTTCCGAGATCTTCTCCGATCAGGCGATCAGCGAGATCTTTCGATATTCCGCCGGTAGTGCACGCCTGATTAACAAGGCCTGCACACATTGCCTGATGTACGGTTCGCAGCAGAATAAGAAAATTCTGGACGACGCACTCGCGCGGTATGTCATTGAACAGGAACTCGTTTAATGAGGGAAGGCGATCTCTGGATCGCTTTCTTCATGCTATACTATGGACAATCCTATCGGCTGATGAAGGACATTTTCTGTCGGCTATTGTAGGACAAAATCCATCGGCACAAGCAATTAGCTTGATTGAAAGAATATGGAAAATTGTCCCAATGGTGTTCAAGGCTTGAAGATTCTATATCATTGACTAATTCATATATATTCAAAATGACTCACCCCATTTCTTGTTGTTAATAAGCGACAACAACAGAATGCTGATCGCTACAGTTTAATTATTGTTATAAGGTTTTCTCATAATTATCTCCAACACGATTATACGATAAGAGAACACATATGTTATACCAACTAAGTTCTTTGATGTTTAGGAAACGGCAAAAGATGTGAGTGTCCGCAGGACATGAGCTTTGTGGTTCGAGCAACAATCCATGCGGGTCTGGGGAGCAAAATCCCCAGCAAGATGCCTGGTGCCAATCTTTCGAAAAATGAAAGTTGGCAGCCAAGGCGAATCTTGCTCTCAAAAAATATGGTGCATAAATGCAACATTTGCTAGCACTCTACACACCGGCCGATTCATCAAAGGTTCATATAATGCGAGACGGATTGAAAAATCTGTGTGAGGAATTTCATAAATTCGCTTGACAATTGTGGTGGTGCAAAGTAAATTGATGGTCGGAAGGGCAGTATATTCGTTAGGAGTGTGTGGAGGTCGACTATGGTAAGTAATCGATGGCTTAGGGTTCTTTGTTATTTCTTGTCTTTTGCAATAATCTTTGCGTGTGTTTCCAGTGTTGTTCGCGCTGATTCTCAGAATGTTCCTTGCTATTCTGTAACAGATGGTCTTCAGTATGAGGTGAATGCTACAATTGTATCCGCTTGGGATACATATGCAAATCTGGAGTTTGTTATCACGAACACAGGAAATGAGATTATTCACAATTGGTATTATACATTTGATCTTCCCTATGCTATAGAGGGAATATGGAATGCATCTGTGTATGACACTGATATAACTGGAGTGTATACGATTAAAAACTCCGGATCAAACCAAGATATTCTTCCCGAAAATTCTGTCAGTTTCGGAATGACTGTTGCTTCGCTAAATGGACAGCCAGTAGAAAGTCTGCCAGCATTCTATTTGTTAAACACATCGGAGAAGATAGTTGATTCTTCCAACTATTCCTTTACTTATCAAGAGTACTCCAACTGGGGAACTGGGTTTAACGGGGCACTTGTACTATCCAATAATTCATCTGAAGACATAGAAGACTGGAAATTGTCCTTTTCTTCAAACAGAGGAATTCTCGAGGTAGCCGGTGTTGACTTCAGTGCAAACGAGAGTGAATATGAAATTTGCAATAATGGCTCAAATCAAAATATTGTTGTTGGATCTAGTGTGAATATGACCATTACTGGTAATGATCAAAACATTAGTGAAGGATTAGAAATAACCGATGCGACTCTTTACACCATAGGATGTGTATTTGGTCTGACAGACGACAATGATTTGAATGGTATAGCCGATTATATCGATTATATAAATGCTCAAACCGAAGATCCTGATATTACGCCTACGCCAACTCCTGTTCCTACAGAAACACCAACTGTTACCCCAGTGCCGACGACTACAGAGGCACCGACTCCTTCTGTAACTGTTACACCAACCGCTACTCCGACTCCGGATATTACTATTGTTCCAACTCCAGAACCGACGCCTACTCCTGATCCTATTCAAGACTCAGATGAAGATGGAATCCCAGACTACTATGAAATTCAGATTGGGACTAACCCTGAATCTGCGGATTCTGACGAGGATAGAATAGATGATGGAATTGAGTTGCTTCTCGATATGGATCCTTTATCTGAGGATAGCGATGGAGATGGAATTCATGATGCTCTAGAGGATGAGGACGAAGATGGATTGACTCTTGAGCAAGAAATCTTAATTGGCACAAATCCAGCTGTGACTGATACTGACAGGGATGAATTATCAGATTTTGAAGAATATGTAACCTTCAATACCGATCCGTTGGATTACGATACTGATGATGATGAAATCGGAGATGGGGATGAAGTTAGAATGGGAAAGAACCCCAATGACCCTTCTGATAAAGACACAATCTTAAATCAAACGAAAAGCATCTCGACTGATAGTGAGATTAATGATGTAAGCGTAAGTATTGATCTTGCAAAACCTATAGATATAGTTCTACAAATTAAAGACATGTATAATGTTGACGTCTACACTATGGATTTGGTTGGTCGAGTAGGAAGTCCAATATCTTTTGAATGTGAAGAAGATTTTGAAACAGCTACAATTGTTTTCCATTATGACGAAGCAAAATTGGGAGAAACGCAAGAGGAAAACCTAGAAGTGCTTTGGTATGATGAAGAACATGGTGTCTACATTCTTCAGGAACAAGCAGTATTGGATACAACAAATAATACAATTACCATGGTAGTTGAACATTTTAGTACGTATGTGCTAGTTGATAAGTTGATATGGGAGAATATTCCTAATATTCAATATGAATTCCAGACAGATCAGTATCATTTTGATTATTATGTTGCGATAAATGTCTCAACTTCAATGGATTCTCAGGATCGCAACAATGCCGTAACTGCTGTAGAGAATCTTATGAACAGCATGAATGATCAAGATCGTATATGCATTATCTATTTTGATACTGATTATACAACCAATGCACAGTTGATATCAAAAACCAACACGGCAGGAATGAGTGAAACTTTAAGTCAGGTTAGGCAAAATCTGACAAGTGGGGCCTCAAATGGCGGAAGTTATGGTTCATATAGAATGGCATTCTTGGTTACTGAGGCTATTATTAATCAAGTTGCTACAGACGTTGGCAATTATAGAACGCTGTTTATCTTGTCCAATGATGACGAGATGATTCACGCTGGCAATTATCTATCTGATATGCTTTACTGCATGGATAGTGGTGATTTTACTGCTAGTTTTGTCATGCTTCAAGATGGAGGAGAAGGCCCTTGGGAATTTGGGTGGAAGTACGCAGAGGAAACCGGATCTGACTACTATAAATATCCTTCATTTGACAATTTACAAGAAGATTTCACGAGCAAATTTGCATACAGAAATGCGTGGAATAACGACATGGATTTTGACAATATTCCTGATTTCCTTGAAATGCAAGGAATCATGACTTCAAATGGACGGATATACTATTCCGATCCTGAGAACGGAGATTCTGACGGTGACTTGACCGGTGACTATGAAGAGATTGGGTTGATTTATGAACTTTCACGTGAGAAGTCTTCTCCGCAATTAATTACAATCAAACTTAATAATGTGCCTGTTTATACTAGTTCATCATATGCAATTTCACCATCTTCACAGTACTATTTTCTGCAGACAGCCATGAGCAAAGTTAATCCGGGTGATATTATCTATGTCTGTGTTGCTAAGTCAAATCCTGATATGCCTGACTCGGATTATGATGGAGTGAATGATGCTAATGATGCGATGCCTACTGTAGTAAACGGAAAGATAAACTATATACTGATAGGTCAAGATAATGCTGGTAGTGATACGTTAGAGTTGATGAGACAACCATATGTAGATGCATTCAAGAAAAAAGGGGAAGACGTTATAGTTCTTGACATATATAAGGATTCCGATTATTGCAAGAAAATAAAGGATTTCGGGTTTGATTTTGAGGTGCCTGGAATGATTTTATTTACATTTGCTGCACTCCCGTGTGATCTTGGAGCAAACAAAATCTCCAACAAAAAGAAGTATTCCTACGTTGATAAGATGATTATTATTGCACATGGAGATTACGACATTTTACAGTTTTCCCCATCGAACGGACAAATCTATTTATCAGATATTAGTGATTATATTACGCCCGCATGTGAGATAAAACTGTTGGATATTCAAGCTTGTTACTGTGGTGATATGAGGTTTGATAGTGAGATGAATCGTGAAACCTGCATTGCATATGAATTTGCTAGCAAGGCTCAGATAAATAAGGTATATGCTTGGACAGGAAAAGCAGTTTATTATGGTGGAGTCAACAGTTCTATAAATGGAATATATGTTTTGTACTATCAAGATGATGGCGTTGTAGAATATAAAAAGGTCGGGATTATCAGCAAGTGGTTTGCCCCTTTGGAGTACTAAAAATGAAGAATAATAAATTTACTAGTTCTTTCGGCACGGCTTTGGTTTTTTTCTTAATTTGGCTTTGTTTGCTTAACATGATTTTTGTAATACCTGAGCTTCGAAGGAATAAAGAGCATCCCCGCGTTCAAATTCATCTAAATAAACCAATATTTGGTGCTTCAGGATTCGAGACGGGCGAGATAAGGTGGGAAAGAATTGATGAATGTTATGCTATTACAAGGATAGAAGGTCTAGTTTCAGTTACTCGACACCATCAAGCGTATCTTTCTCTAAAAAAAACGAAGATTAGGGATACAAAAAACAATCAACATATCCTTTCTGAGCAGGAATTATGTAATCTTTTTACAGACTTATGCGATGGAAGAACACAACCATCAGATTTGATATTTGAGATGACTAGCAATGTTGGAAAGACTTTTAGTATTGATGGAGAAAGTCAAGAATCTTTCTTTCTGCCACACGAGTTTACTATGGGAGTAACTGGTAGATATGAAGGAGATATTGTGATGACTACTCAGTTCTCTATTTCTGAGGATGAAACTGATATTGATAATGTGTGGAAAACAATAGATCATTTACCATGGATTACTATATGTGTATGTTTTTTGATTTCGGTATCCGTTGCATTATTGGTATTTGCTATTGTATACAAAGTGAACAATCTAAAGATATGCATCATTTGTTCTGGTGGTATTACTATATTAATTATGCTATTTCTATATGCTTACTCAAGCAGAGGGAATATATAGCAAATATATTTAGAGGACGAAACATGTGATAACACGCCGCTGATAACAATTTGATAACAGTAGTTCGGAGACCCTGTGGACACAGGATAACAGAACGGAAATGGAATCAAATGGTATCAGATGGCCTATATTGAATATGCCGCTGAAAAAGTGCACGCTGACCGCTGACAATAGTGCATCGATTCCGCGTAAATAGTGCATGGCGACCGACGCATAGTGCACAGCCGCCATGCGGTCAGTTTACTCGCAGAGCCCGGTGCGTTTTCGCATGGAGTCTCCCTCGATTTTAATTGTGTAGGAATCATTTACGATCCGATCGCATACTGCGTCAGCCACCGTA
>Ga0209510_1001408_pt1 | contig 27535 bp, 50 predicted proteins | sample BiotimSIPDNA_FD_185749 | JGI IMG/M metagenome (GOLD analysis project Ga0209510, IMG submission 185749) | Anaerobic biogas reactor microbial communites from Washington, USA - Biogas_R1 time_0 SIP DNA (SPAdes) (version 2) | ecosystem: Engineered > Bioreactor > Anaerobic > Unclassified | place...
CATAACACAAGACTCACAACAATTGAAGCAGGTCAAATCACGTTGACAAACACAGTCAACAACAAGGTTGGCATTGGTGTCGATTACAAAGGTGTCACTATTGATGCGGTGAATGGTTTTAAATCGACTGCGACGGTTGGTGGGAAAACCATTATAACAAAGGCTAATTCTATTGATGGTCTATCAATCTACAATGGTTCGACAAAAGTATTCGGTGTTGATATTAGCGGGCGTGTATTTACGCAGTCAATAAGCAACTTGGAGGACTCGTCATGGTATGCCACAATGGGCGTTCTCGGCACAGAAGAACAAGGACTTGTGCTTTATAGCCGTACAACGCCTAAATACTTGCAAATAACCGAGTCGAATGGTGCTGTGCTTTTTTTAGACAGAAACTTTAAAAATAGAATAACGCTAGAAGTATATGGTACAAGGTTGCATGACAGCAGTGGCGTTAGTAGATTTTATGCCGATAACGATTTAACAATTCTAAGTGACAGCAGTGATACTTATAGATTTTATGCCGATAATTACACAACATTGTTAAAAGACAGCAGTGGCACTAATAGATTTTATGCCGACAGTAATTTTACTCAACTTGATTCTCCTGCTGGAGGGGCAATGGCGATTGGCGTAGATAACGGCGGCCCATACTATGTTAAGTCTGGTACAAAAACTTACTTTTAGGGAGGTACACGATGAACGGAGACGCGATTATTAAAAGAATGGCAGACCGAATCAGCCAACTGGTCGTAGAGAATGAAATTCTACGACAAGAATTAATCGAAGAAAAGGAGAATGCTAAAAATGGCATCAGCGAACAAAACACCGAACTATGATTTACCACAATGGGTAGCGACAGATAAGCCAGAGAGAACAGACTTCAATCAGGCAATGAGTGATATAGACACTAATCTTAATTTGGTGCAGTCGATGCTAACACAAACTACGGCAGGACGATTTGTTTTGCCTGGAGGTCTAAAAATTTGTTGGGGGAAAAGTACTGTGGATTACGCCAATGCAAATGTCGCACAAGGTGCAATTGCGTTTCCCTTCACTTTCTCAGCCGTACCAATTGTCGTAATTGCTGGTCAAACAACCACAGGCAATTCAGCAGCTGAGATTCCAATTAACCATAAAGTCAGGAACATTACTACTTCAGGTTTTGTAGGGGTAGTACACTCCCCTTCTGAATTTTTTACATCAGGAAACATAGGCAACTACCCACTAAACTGGATAGCGATTGGCTATTAAACCAAATTAAGTAAGCGCACTACATTCTTTAAATAAAAATAGAGTAAATTTCATATTAGCCAATTGACCATTATTGAGGGGGATTAAAGGAGAAAGTATGATTAACGACATTATAATCAACATTGACTTGCTACAAGTGCCATCTTCTAATTCTTTATTTGTCATGCAAAGAGAAAAGGATTCTAAAAGACTCGTCTTTAACATCACTTCAAATGGACAATCGGTGGGGCTAGAAGGCAAGACTGTTATTTTCTGTATGCAAAAGCCAGACGGTGAAGTTATATTCAACAATTGCACAATTGACGAAGAAGTGTCAGTTATTTTGACATCTCAATCACAAGCGGTCAATGGTACATGTGGTTGTTGGCTCAAGGTTGTTGATGGGGAAACAATCACATATTCCCCAGGATTTTATTTGAAAATTCTTGGTGTCGCTGATTTTTCTGGGGCTGTAGAATCAAGCTCTGAATTTACAGCGTTAGAATCTGCTTTGGTTGCGGCTCAAAAAATCGAAAATTTGAGCGCGAACGCAACAACACTAGCACCTGGGTACGACGCTACAGCCGAACTCATTGACGCTGGCGAGACAATAGTGTTAGAGCTTGGCATTCCACAAGGAATTCAAGGCGCGACAGGGAACACAGGCGCATCGGCGTATGATGTTTGGCTTTCGCTAGGCAACAATGGCTCGGAGCAAGAGTTCATTGATTCGTTAAGCCCAGTGGTCACGTATGGAACATTCACTCCCAAATTAAACACCACTAATTCAGATTTGACAGCAGTTTATACGTCTCGGTCAGGTCAATGGGTTAAAATTGGGGGATTGGTGTTTATTGACATATTTATGAATATATCTTCAATAACATCAATTGGTTCTGGTTTTGTCGTTATTGAGGATTTGCCTTTTACCTTTTCAAGATATACTACACGTGGAAATGGTTTGTGCTTTGGTTTGCGCTCAATGCTTTCGGAAAACGTTTATTCCGCAGTAGTAAATTCATCGGTTATTAGATTTGTTCTGGGGCAAGGTACTTCGGCAACTGTATCAGAATTAAATGCGTCTGGTTACATTGGTTTGACTGGTTGTTTATATGTTGGGGAGTGATAGTGTGAAAGATTTAATATTAATAGGAGAATTAATATGTACAGAGCACGCGCCGCCGACTTTGGCGGCTTTTTAGTTTTAACGGTTGGCGGGGTCAAATATCTGATCGGAACACGCGGCGAGATTATCACGATCGATAAAATCAAGAATGTCTTGAGCAATCAAGCATACGCGGCGTATCATGCGAACGTCAAAAAATACGCCTATGCAAATGTAGGCAAGATCGGCGCAGACTGTAACGGATGGTTCGAGATGTTTCTAAACGGTGGGCGGCTGGATAATCCGCTTAGAACGTGGAAATATCCCGATACGACCGCCAACGGCGTGTTTGCCGAAGCAAAAAAACAGGGCTTGCCGCATGGCAAGATTAGCACACTGCCGCGAGACTGTCCGTATCCGATAGCGGTCACGTATTCTGGGCATGTTGGGTATTTTTATCAGGGTGTTGTGTTTCAAAGCGCCGGGCATTCGGTCGGCACGATAAAGACGGAGCTGACCGACACGAGCTACAACAAGGAATGGCAATATTGGTATATGTTGCCGTGGCTAGATTATGAGGGCTATGCGCCCGGAAAGGGGGCAAACGTGGCAAGTAATCCGTACACAGAACCGGCGGTCAACTATCCGCAAGGCGTGACATTCCGAGGCACCGGCGCGAGTTGGTTTCAATGGATGCTCAAGAAAATTGGGCACAACATCGCGGTTGACGGTATCGCGGGCGCGCAGACGTGGGAAGCGCTGAGCTACGAGATGCGGCAAGCCGGATTGACCGGCGATGCGGGCGTACAGGTCCGCGAGTATCTCAAGCGTGTCGCGGCGCAGATGGACGCGCCGACGATTACCGTACCGCCGGCACAGGACGCGAAAGAAAAGCAAATAGCGGATTTGATTCAGCAGAATTCGGATTTGTTGAAGAAAATTGAAGCGGCAAAAAAAGCGTTGGGGTGATTTATGGAGTCGATTATTGGAAGTATTATTTCGGGGCTGATTGTTGCGGCGGTCGTTTCGTTCGTTTTTGCGAAAATTTCGAAAAGGCAAGAAAAACACGAGCGAGAGCGTACCGAGCTGCTATGTTCGATTTTGGAAATGTCAGATGCGCACATAGGACTGAGCCGCGCAATTGCAATTTCTGTCAGAGATCAAAAATGCAACGGTGAAATGACCGAGGCGATGTGTCGCGTCGAAGAAGTCAAACGGAAACAGTCCGCTATTGTGCGCGAGCAAGTAGCGGCGAATTTTTAGGAGGTCAAAATGGGTGAGGCGTTATTTTCTATACTGGTTCTGGCGACTATGGTGCAGTTTATCACGGAAATAGTAAAGGGGTGGCTGCCGGCTAAGGTGCTCAAGTACATACGGCCGCCAATTATTGCGGCGGTGTTTGGCGTATTGGTGGCGTTAGTATTTAACATTGACGCGTTTTCTATCGCCGGATACAGGGCGGCGGTGCCGTATGTAGGGTGTATTTTAACAGGAATTATTCTATCCGCCGGCTCGGTTGCCATACACGAATTAATAGCAAAAATCAGAGACACACGCGATACGCGTTAAAAGAACCGCCTCCCGAAAGGGGGGCGGCTTTTTTTGTGTCTATCGATGTGTTTTTTGCAACACTCTTGTATTAAGCAAAATATGTGTTTTGTTTAATTGGAATTTTGACTCTCTGGGATTAATTCCGGACAAAATAAGCGAAACGTCGAAAAAAAGTATAAAATAATCAAAAAAAGTATTGCAAAGTGCAAGCAAAGGGTGTAAGATATAGACATCGGACAACAGAAAGGGGGTGAACAAGTGAAAACAAACGAAATCTTAGGAAAGATCAAGGCGCGAGGGCTGACGTTAAGGCAATGCGCCGAGATGGTAGGAATGCACCATCAGACACTAAGTGAAAAGCTCAAGGGGACACGTAGAATTTATCTTGATGAGGTCATTGCACTGTCAGCAGTGCTCGGTCTTACAAGCGACGAGATGCAAAGCATTTTCTACGATAATTAAGAAAGGGGGAAGGCTGATGCATCAACTTGAAATCATGCGCATAAATTCCGGGTTGTCTCGATATCAAGTCGAAAAGGCAACCGGAATATCACGGCAGACAATCATCGATATCGAGAACGAACGTATCAAGGGACAGCGCAAGACGCTCGAGAAGCTCGCAAAATTCTATAGGGAGGCAACCAATGGAACCGTATGACGAACTAGCAAACGCAATCATTTTGAGGGCTATTGACGACTATAAAATCTGCTTAGACAGGCTCAAATATCTATTAAAAGAACCGTCATTTAACGGCAAGCGGATTGTCGAGACAAAGAGGGAAATCGACGAGATCGAAGAGTTTTTCCGCTCGGAGTGGTACGACAAAATGACAGATATATCAGGTGAGGACGTTATAAAAAAAATAAGAAGCGAGGTAGCACAATGACGTATTTTGGTTTGTTTGTCGGCGGTGCCTTGTGTTTTGCGGCTTTACTTTTCTTGGTCGCCTTTTATATGGATTGGGAAGAGCGTCAAGACGAAGTGATTTACATGCGCCGGCCGGATCTCGACTTTGATTTGAAGGAACTGGACAATCAGAACCCGCGCACATTAGGAACCGCGATTAAAGACCGCCCGAAGTTTGGCGATTGAGAAAGGAGAACGCGAAATGAGTACAGGAGTTACGATAACGGCCATGATCTGCTTCACCATTTTGGTATTGGCGTTTTGGGGAAAAATCAACAAGGAGGATTGACATGTTCGGGAAAAAAGAGAGCCGAGATACCAAGATCACAGCACACGCGTGGACGGTATGTGAAACGTGCGGAGAAATGATGTTTGTGCCCGACCATATAGGGCGGAAATATCGTTGCCAATTTTGCGGAATAAAAGGGCTTAACTATCGCACTACGAACATAAACGCCGCATTGGAGAAATCCAAGGAAATCAAGGAGCAAGGACTATGAATTTATTTGAAATCAACCAGAAATATATTGACATCCTAAGCATGACCGATGAGGACGGCTGCCTGTCTGAAGACGCTTTTGCGGCGTTAGCAGAGATAAAAGGCGAAGAGATCCAAAAGATCGAGAATGTCGCGTTATACATAAAAGACACCGAAGGATTTGCAACGGCTATTCGAAACGAAGAAAAAGCGCTTGCAGAGCGCCGCAAGGTGTACGAGAACAAAGCGGAGAGGTTAAGAAAATATCTATCTGATTATCTGTTAGCAAAAGAAGAGCCAAAGTTTGAAACGCAACGCGTCGCGCTGTCGTTCAGGCGGTCAGAAAAGGTCAACATATTTGACGAACAGGCGATCATCGCAGAGCATCCGGAATTGACATCAACAGAAATAAAGGTCAAGGCGGCAGATGTCAAAGCGGCGATTAAGGCCGGGCAGACTATTCCGGGCGCAGAGATCGTTGAGAATCAAAATCTGCAAATTAAGTGAGGGAGACGACATGAGTTTAGAAATCTATAACAAGGTGCGGAGCGTGCCGGAAGAGGCACAAACGAAAATAACAGGCGGTCGCCTGATCGGATTCACCGACGTTAATCCGATGTGGCGCATCAAGATGCTGACAGAATTGTTCGGCGCGTGCGGCATCGGTTGGTATGCGGAGATTATCGACAAGCGAATCGAGGTGGGCGTTGATACAAAAGCCGCGTTTGTGGATGTTGCCCTGTACATCAGAGAGCGCAATGTTGATGATAGCGGTCGCGTTCTCAGTGACGGATGGAGCAAGCCAATAGTAGGCACCGGAGGAAGCGAGTTTGTTGCCAAAGAAAAGAACGGATTGAGAATGTCTGATGAGGCGTTCAAGATGGCATACACCGATGCACTTTCGGTCTGCTGTAAGATGCTAGGCTTTGCAGCTGATATTTATTTCGAAAAGGATCGGACGAAATACGACGCGCCGCCAAAAGAGGAAAAATCAAGTCAGAATTCTGAGTTAATCAAGTCTATCGCGGCGATTGTCGAGAAGCATCCGGAGTTTTTGCCTATTGTTGATCTGGCGAAAGAGGACAAGCACGTAAAATCTATCAAGGAACTCGGAGAGCCTGAACTAATTGCTCTACATGATGTTCTAGCGGAGGCGATAAGGGCGACATGATTAATCTATCAATCGATTTTATCCCTTGCGAATTGTGCGGGCGCAGAGCAACCGAGCATCATCATGTTTTTGGCGGCGCAAATCGCAAACACTCCGAGCAATATCATCTGGTCGCGTGTCTATGCGCCGAATGTCATCGCACCGGGGAAAATGCCGTACATCGTAACGCGGCGGTCGCTGAAGATATGAAGCAGAGATATCAAACACTATTTGAACTAGTACACGGTCACGAGAAATTTATGCGGATATTTGGCCGCAACTATCTATAGGAGATATATATGTTAGCGACAGCGATAAAGTCCGAAACTATCTTCTCGAACGAATTAATTCAACGAATATCGCTTGAGTTGGTCGGGCACCATGAAATAGACGCGTGGGCGCAAGCCATTGAAAACGGCAAGAAACTAGATGTTGAAATCAAAGTCCATCGCGAAAAGAGAAGTCTCGACGCTAACGCTTATTTCTGGGTATTGCTCGATAAGTTGGCGCAGAAATTGGCGTTAAGCCGCAATGAATTGTATCTTCACTTTCTCCAAGAATACGGAAAAGTGTTTGATTATCTTTTGGTTGTGCCGGACGCGGTTGAGCGAATCAAAAAAGAATTTCGCACGGTCGTCGAAATCGGCACCGGCAAGATCGGCAATAGGGACGCGATCCAATTACAAGTGTTCTACGGCTCGTCGAGTTACAACAGCGCAGAAATGGCGCGGTTGATCGATGGAGTGGTCTATGAATGCCAACAACAAGGGATTGAAACCATGACGCCTAATGAGATAGCGGCGATAAAAGAAAGGTGGGGCGAGTAGTTGGACACAAGAAGCGAGTGGGAAAAGTCAACCAAATGCGAATTATACAACGACCATTTTCAGAACTACAAGCGATATAACATTCAGAAGGCGCAGCTTGTCATTGCAGACATTCCGTACAACCTTGGAAATAATGCATACGCCTCAAATGTTTCATGGTACGTGGACGGGGACAACAAAAAAGGAGAGAGTGAGCTAGCCGGCAAACAGTTTTTTGATACTGATTCAGATTTTCGGATTGCCGAATTCATGCATTTTTGTTCGACAATGCTCGTAAAAGAACCGAAGGAGGCCGGCAAAGCGCCTTGCATGATCGTGTTTTGTGCCTTCCAACAGATTCAGATGGTCATTGAGTACGGCGAGAAGTACGGATTCAAGAATTACATTCCGCTTGTCTTCTGCAAAAACTTTTCGGCGCAAGTTCTAAAAGCAAACATGAAGGTTGTAGGAGCGACGGAATACGCCATTTTGCTTTATCGCGGGAAGCTACCGAAGTTCAACAACAACGGCAAAATGGTCTTTAATTGGTTTCCTTGGGAAACAGATTTGAGCTATCCGAAGGTTCACCCGACGCAAAAGCCGATACCGCTATTAAAACGTCTCATTTCCATTTTTACCGACGTTGGAGATGTGGTTATTGATCCGGTTGCGGGAAGCGGTTCGACTCTCAGGGCGGCGGCAGAACTTGGAAGAAATGCATACGGGTTCGAGATCAAGAAAGATTTTTACAAGCTGGCAAAAGAAAAGATGTTAACAAACATTCCGATGGCTATTCCGTTTGACGTACCAAGAGGAGAAGCGATAGAGGATAAGCAAATATTATTAGAGGAGGTTTAACGATGTGTGAAGAATGCAAAGACAGGCCATACAGGGATAGGGACAAGGGCAAATTTCAAGAAGACGTAAAAAGCGAGTGGCTCAAGAAGCTACTAGATGATGATGCCCAAAGCGGCTCACCGATGGATTTTTAAGGAGGATTACAAGTGAATCAAGTTATTTTAATCGGACGATTGACAAAGGATCCGGAGATCAAGGCAACGCAGAGCGGCAAAGAGGTATGTTCTTTTACATTAGCAGTTGACCGCAAATTCAAAGATGCTAACGGCGAGCGCGGAGCGGATTTTATCTCGTGCGTGGCATGGGAACAACGCGCGAAATTGTTGGGGCAATACTGTCAAAAAGGCTCAAGGATTGGGATCGTTGGGAACATTCAAACGCGATCATACGATGACAAGGACGGCAAGAAGGTATATGTAACCGAGGTCATCGTCGATCAAATCGAATTTGTCGATACAAAGAATGGTGAGCAGAAACAAGAGAAGAAACAAGAGCATCAAACGTATCAATCAATAGATGACGAAGTCGCGTTGCCGTTTGATTTGTGATTGATTTGTGAGGTGATAAAAATGGAATTGAAAGATAAGATTTTGGAACATCTTCAGTTTTTTCAAAAGGGATCTAAAATGCTCGACTGCGAACCAACACCGGCACTGCGCGATATCATGGTTATACTATTTCACGCAAACGACAGAGCGGTCAGGCGGGCGATACACGAACTTCGCCGCGAAGGGCACCGTATCATATCGAATCCTGGACGATCCGGCTATTGGCTCGGCACGGCCGAAGAGTGGGATGCCTTCTGCGACAGAGAGCGACAAGCTGCCTTGAGCCGGATGTATCGCAAGACTAACGAATATAACAAGCAGATCCGGATCGCCGTCGATGAGTAAGTACAGAAACATCAAGACCGTCGTGGATGGCATCAAATTTGACAGCAAAAAAGAGGCTGCAAGATATTGCGAGTTAAAACTATTAGTTAGGGCTGATGTCATCCGCGATCTTCGTTTACAAGTACCTTTTGAACTTTGCCCAAGCGTCACCATCGGCGGCAAAAAGCAAAGGCCGATAATCTACAAGGCGGATTTTGTTTACACAGAAAACGGCGCACAGGTCGTTGAGGACACCAAAGGCATGCGGACAGCCGAATATGTTATTAAGCGCAAGCTGATGAAACACGTACACGGAATTGAAATAAAGGAGACCTAGATGGACTGTTGTCGAACATGTGAATACGAAGGCGGTTGCTCGCTTTGCGAGACGTGCGAAGAGGGCATCCACCACAAAAGCAGACAGGGAGAAATTGGAGATGAAGACGAGAAGAGAAATTGTTGAAATTTTGTGCGATGAGTTTGTTGAATTGTCATGCGAAAATTGCGAGTACAAAAACACAAAATACTGCGCGGACTGTGATTTAGAAAACTGCTATTGGGAACTATCGAGGAAAGCGGCGGCTCGGATTGCAGACCAGATATTGGAGGACTAGATGGCTAAAAAATATTACTGGCTGAAGATGAAAAAAGACTTCTTCAAGCGGCACGATATACGCATTGTCGAATCAATGCCGAACGGCAAAGACTATGTTCTTTTTTATCTCAAGCTTTTACTTGAAAGCATCGACCATGACGGCGCATTGAGATTTTCCGACACAATTCCGTATGATGAAAACATGCTGTCGATTATCACGAATACAAACATTGACATCGTTAGAAGCGCTTTGAAATTGTTCTGCGAATTGAGCCTCGTTGAAATCATGACAGACCAAACAATTTATATGCAAGAAGTCGAAAAAATGGTTGGTAGTGAGACGGAATGGGCGAAAAGAAAGAGGGCATTCAGGGAAAACAAAATAAAAGACGTTTTAGAAATCGAGGACAATGCGAGGACAAAAAAAGACAATGTCCGACAAGAGATAGAGATAGAGAAAGAGATAGATATAGAGTTAGAGAAAGATATAGATATGGGCGCTAAAAAGCGCCGATTCACACCACCGAAAATTGATGAAGTGGCTGAATATTGCCAACAAAGAAACAAAGGCGTTGACGCTCAACGGTTCGTTGATTTCTACACTTCGAAAAATTGGATGATTGGCAAAAACAAAATGATTGATTGGCAAGCGGCGGTTAGAACTTGGGAGGGAAAACAAAGAGAGCAACCAAAATCAATTTATACACCGGAAGAGATAAATTCTTTTGCAGACGACGCAGGCGAATTAATGAGAAGAATTGGAGGCGCAACATGACGAACGAAGAAATAAAAATAGCAAGTGAATATGTGGAAATGAAAATGAAAATACGAGACAAAGAACCATATATGTCAACTCTTTGGTTGTATTTCGATGGAGAGATTCTAGGAATAGAGAGCCTTGTGCACGAGTTTGGTTATGCGTGGAACGGCGCGGAGTTTGTGGAGGCCCGATATGAATGAAACAGAAGTCAGATTTATGCTCGAAAACCGCGCCGATATCATCAAGTCTATTGCGGTCATGTCAAAAATGCACAGAGAAACAAAAGCGGAAGTCATAGAGGCGGTCTGTTTGTCCGCGACATGCTATGACAAAGACCGCATCCAATCCGGCGGCGATGGCGACACCGTGACACAGACGATCTTGAGAGCTGAAAGAGAATATCGAGACTGCTTGAAATCGCATAGCGACATCCAGTTTTTATGTGAGACAAGAGAGCGGCAGCTGAGAGATTTAGACATGTGCCGCCGGAATCTGCTACAAATCGCGCAAGAGATACTCAGGCTGAGGTTTGATGAACACTACACGGTAGCGGAGACTGCGACGTACACCGGAAGACCGAGCCGGGCGATAGGTAAGATAACAACGGAGTCGATTAAAACAATAGCGGGGCTGATGAGCCGGAAGGGGTGGTGACATGAAAAAAGCGTTTATATGTTCCGCATACCGCGGAGACACCAAAAAGAACACGGAACGAGCAAGGCGATATTGTTTGTCCGCGATCGATCATGGGTACGCACCATTCGCGCCGCATCTGCTGTATCCGCAGTTTTTGTGCGACGAAAGCGGAGAGGATCGTTTTATAGGGATTCAGTGCGGGCTAGAGTTTTTGAAGTGTTGCGATATCATGCTAGTATTCGGCGCGGTGACGGCCGGGATGCACGTGGAAATTGAAGCAGCAGAAAGGTTAGGGATGGAGATCGAATATATCGGCGGGATTAAAGACGAGATGCTTTATATGTGCGATCCAGAAATAAACACCGAGTGTAATAAGAGTGGATGTCATATCAATGGCGGCAAGTGTTTTATGACAAAGAAACATGAATATCGAAAGATTGAGGGGGATTGAATGAACGAATGGTATGAGATTAACGATGGCTGGTTCACCTATTATGCCAATAAGTCAACTGGCAAAAAGAAGTTTGAGTTAGAAGATGGCGACATTCTTGTTGAAAGAGAGTTGGATGATTTCGCAGAGTTGGAGGAAAAAACAATGACGAACGAATATTTAGAAGAACTACCAGAACCACCGAAAGGAGAATGAGTGATGAAAGAATTTACTGTATTAGAAATAGTAGATTTTTTGATAGGTGATATTGGGGTATATGGTGAAACTAACTCTGATGAACGGTCATTAGAAAATTTGAAAAATGTTGACCAATTACTATATCACTATTTATCAAAATTATTATTTATCGCTGATTATGAAAATGATTATAGGGCATCGGTTCAGGCGTTGGGGAAAAAAAGCAAGCAAATACTCAAATATATAAAGCAATTGCTGGAGGAAGAACTATGATATATCAGTTTGAGCACGACGAAATCAAACACTGCTATGAATGTCCGTTGGTTGATTCAGAATACGGCGATTGCAATATTACCGGAACAGAGGGAGTTGATTGTGCTATCCCTGCTGACTGTCCGTTAGTGGCTATTTCCAATTGCGAATGGTGCAATGGCAAAGAATATATTATAGATTCTCGTGATTATACTTGCTTGGGAATAACCGGCAATAAATTAGCAGCGTGGGGCGAGGGTGAGGCTACAGGTTATGTTAACTACTGTCCGAACTGCGGCAGAAGATTGGAGGGGAAGGAATGAAGGCGTACAATCCGGATGACTTTGAGTGCTCAAAAGAAAACACGAACTACATCAAGCTCCAATGTATCTCATGCAACAATCCGGTTATATTGATTGCGAGATTATCGGACGGTCACAGATGCCGGTTTTGTAATGGCTACATGAGGCCGGTTAGCTATGTAAGGAGGAAAAAACATGAGACCTAATCGCTGTATAGATTGTCCGCATAAACAAACCGGATTCATGAACAGAACGTGCGGTCTGACCGGAAAGACCATTCCGCTGTTTTCGGCGCCTGCCGATTGTCCGTTAAAGGAGGAAAACAAATGGGAGCAGTAAAAAGAACGCATCCATCTGCGGTTAAGCGGCAGAAAAACTATAAGTCTCTTAGAAAACTTCCACGGGTAACAAGAGAAGCTGCCGAGGCATGGATTAACTTTATGCAAGGAGTTTTTGCAGAGGCAGAGTTAGATGATTTAATATTGAATGGTACATCACCGAAAGAGCCTGTTGGCATAACCGCGGAACACGTTGATCGCTCGATATTGCCCGAATGTGTTTGGGAAGGATTGGAGGCACACGATGAGAGAGATTAAGTTTAGAGGAAAGAGAACAGATAATGGCGAGTGGGTGTTTGGATTTTATGTGTATATGGGGGTGAGCAGGCAAGGCAAATCGCATTTGGAGTTTGCTCACATGATTTTAGATAGTTCAAGCAAAGACGCAGAGGGGTTGGTGCAGTATGAAGTAATGCCTGAAACCGTCGGACAATTTACGGGACTGCGCGACAAGAACGGTGTGGAGATTTATGAGGGTGATATTGTTCTGTGCGATAGGAACATAAATGACGCATTTGATAAAACTACATTCTTGATAGGAGTTGACGAGTATTTCCGTTATCAAGGCGTAAGCAAGTTTGAAAACGAGATAAGCGCTGAAGAATTCGAATATGCAGAAGTCATCGGCACAATACACGACAAAGAGGAGGAACGACATGAACACAGCAATAATAATAACGGGTATGATATGCGCGACACTGATTGTCTTGGGGATTTTGAAACGATTTGATAAATAGCGCTTGACAAATGCACTTGACAAGTGTACATTAGTATTAGAAGAAATGGGTCTAAGCCTCAACGCTATATTGTGTTGGGGCTTTTTCTATGTCCACTAGAGCGGCTTTGGTTGCTTTGTTGGTTCCTCCTTTGTTTTGGGGTGCGTCGGTTTGGTTGGCCGGCGCATCTATTTATTCAGGTGAATATATGGCGAAAGCATTTGCTAAACGATTCTATAACAGTAGGCAATGGAAGGCCGCAAGGCAAGCGGCACTACGTAGGGATATGTTCACATGTCAACGATGCGGTGGCAGAGCAGAAGAAGTACATCACATCATAGAGCTTACGCCACAGAACATAGCAGACGATCTTATTTCATTGGGGATAAATAACCTTGAGTGTCTATGTCACAACTGTCACACGAAAGAAACGCAAGGCAGTGATGTTGCTGTGATAGAGGGGCTTGTATTTGATAGCGATGGCTATGTGGTTAGGCTGTAATCCCCCATAAAAAAACGCTTTTGAGGGGTGCCCAAAGACCGACGGTGAATCTGCTTTAACACTGACCGACGCATACGAGACACCCTACCCGAAAAGGAGGATAAAGAAATGGCGAGAAGAAAAGAATTGTCGAAAGAAGAACGAGTTTCAAACGAGATGAAAAGACTTCTCGACATATTCTCTGACTTGGATGGAGTTTCGTTGGCATCTATTGACGGGCTGCTTCGGCGTGCGGCATACATGAGAGTTACGCTCGAAGACTACGAGAAAGATTTAGACAAAGGCGGATACGTCGAGATGTTCACGCAGTCGACAAACACGCCGCCCTACGAAAGAGAGCGGCCGGTTGCGAGGCTTTATAATTCCATGAATCGAAACTACCAACTAATCATGAAGCAGCTTGTGGAATCATTGCCAAAAGAAGCGGCGTGCGAAGCAAGCGAAATCTTGAGTTTTATAGGCGGCTCAAAATGAACTGGGCTAAAGCCTATTTGGAAGCTATCCGATCAGGGCAAGAAGTTGTTTCGTTAAAGGTTCGCAAGGTATATGAGCGCGAATGCGCATGGATGGACGACCCTAACTTTGAATTTCGCTTTGATGAAGAGAAAGGCAATCGTCCGATAGAATTCATCGAAAGATTCTGCCGCCACTATGAGGGCGAATGGGCAGGAAAAAAGATTGAGTTAGAGCTGTTTCAGAAAGCGAAGATTCAGTTAGTCTTTGGATGGGTTGACGATAACGGGTTCAGGCGATTCCGCGAGGTTATTGACGTTCGCGGCCGCAAGTGTGGGAAGTCAACAGAGACCGCCGCAGTTGAGCTGTACTGCTTAGTCGCAGACGGTGAGGGCGGTGCGCAAGTTTGTTGTACGGCTAACAAAAAAGATCAAGCCTCAATCATATTCAAATCGGCCGTTGCAATGAGACAGCAGTCTAAAGAATTGAGATTAATTACACGCAAAAGGCAAAGCGATATATATATGCCGTCGACGATGTCGACGCTTGTCGCGTTGGCGGCGGACTCGAAGACGATGGACGGACTGAACGCTCATTTTTTTTCGCAAGACGAATGGCACGAGGCGAAGACGCGCAAGATATACGACGTGATGAAACAGTCTCAAAGCGCAAGGCGACAACCGTTAGCCTGGTTAATATCAACAAACGGCTTCCTTCGGGAAGCTTTTTTTGATGACAGATATGACTATGCCTCGAAAGTCGCCATGTGGGAGAAAGGGTTTCATGACTTACGAGTGCTGCCGCTAATCTATGAACTAGATCATCGTGACGAATGGATGGATGAGAAGTGCTGGGCCAAAGCGAATCCGGGACTTGGAAAGATTAAGTCAATCGAGTCGCTTCGCCAATGGGTGGACGCGGCCAAGCGAGATCCGACCGCATTACCGACACTACTCACGAAAGATTTTAACATCGCGGAAAACTCGAGCGAGTCATGGTTGCCGTTTGACGCATGCGTGAATGAAAAAGTCGTTGGCATGGATTACCTCCGGAAATCTTACGCTATCGGAGGGTGCGACTTATCGTCAACGACCGATTTGACATGCGCGACGCTTTTAATCGTAAAACCCGAGACGGACGAACTTTTTGTTTTGCAAAAATATTTCTTGCCTGAAATGCGAGTCAATGCGGTCGAGGCGAACTCCGCAAGAGAAGCACCGTACAGGATATGGGCTAAAAACGAATGGCTGCACATATGTGACGGCGCAAGCGTTGACTATCGAGCAGTGACGCAGTGGTTTGTTGACATGGTCGAGATTCACGACATCCGACCACTTTGGGTTTGCTATGATCGGGCGTTGGCCGGATATTGGGTTGAAGAAATGCAATCATACGGCTTCGACATGGAAAAAATAGCTCAAGGTCCGTTTACGTGGACTTATCCGATGAAGCGGCTCGGAGCGATGTTATCCGAACACAAGATTGTTTCTGAAAATAATCCGATGCTTCGTTGGTGTTTAACCAACACCGCTCAAAAAACGACAAACAAAGACGGCATTCAATCCATTCAGCCGGTTAAGACATCGGCAAATAAACGTATTGACGGAATGGTATCACTGCTAAATGCGTTTGTTGGATACTGTAATCACGAGGAAGAGATACGAAAATTTGCGAGGTAAAAAAATGAATCTTAGAGGGGCGATGCAAGTCCTGTTTGGCAAGCCTAAAGCCGTAGCGAAGTTGTCGAGCTGGAAAGAAGTAGGGAATTACACCTCCGTTTTTTCGAACGTGAGTTCCGACATATACGCGTCGGAAGTGGTTCGCTCGTGCATTCGGACATTGGCTGAACATACAAGCAAGGCAAACGTTCAAGTTTTGCGCGGTGGTCAAAAAGGCGATTCTAGCCTACAGCGCATGATTCAATATCAGCCAAACATGTTCATGAACGGCAAGGATTTTCTCTATAAAACAAGAGTACTGCTTGAAGTTAGCAACATTTGTTTTATTTATATTCAGAGAGACGATACAGGAAGATGTATTGGGCTTTATCCGATGCCGCCGGCCATTTATGAAGCAATTGAAACGGTTAAAGGGCTGTACATCAAATTCAATTTTTTGAATGGAAATTCTACTGTTCATCCGTGGAAAGACTTGGCGGTTCTGAGAAAAGATTATTATAGTTCGGATATTTTTTGCGAATCAAACAATTCGATACAAACAAGCTTGGATTTGTTGAATGTGACAAATCAAGGTATGGCGAACGCGATTAAGTCAACATCAAATCTGCGCGGCGTGCTCAAGAGCACAAAAGCGATGCTGTCCGACGAAGCGGTGAAGAAAACAAAAGACGATTTCGTTCGCGATTATCTTGGTTTCGACAATTCGTCGGGGATTGGGTCGCTTGACGCTTACACCGATTTTATTCCGGTAACTTTACAGCCGATGTTGGCCAGTTACAAAAGCGTTGAGGAATTAAGGCTCAACGTGTATCGCTATTTCGGAGTGAATGAAGATGCGATAATGTCTAAAATCAGCGGCGATACTTGGGAAGCATTCTATGAAGCGAAGATTGAGCCGGTGTTGTTAGCGTTAGGGCTAGAGCTTACTAACAAGATTTTCACGGCCCGAGAAAAAGGCTTTGAAAATGAAATCGTATTCGAGTCGAACCGGATGCAGTATATGTCAACGTCAAACAAGTTGGCGTTGGTTCAGATGGTTGACCGTATGGCGCTCACGCCAAACGAATGGCGACAGATAATGAATCTTGCGCCGGTGCCGTGGGGCGATGAGCCACAAAGCTGGCAGAATCCGAAAGGGGCAAGCGAAGAAGAAAGCGAGGAAGAGGATGATAAGCAAGGATAGAAATTATCGCTCGTTCGAGTTCCGCATGGATGAGAACGAGAAGAAAGTTGACGGATATGCGGTGACGTTCGATAGGGAAACCGTACTATACGAATACGAAGGTGTCCAATTCAAAGAAATTATTGATAGGAATTCATTCGCTGGAACACAAATGTCTGATGTGGTGATGAATTTTAATCACGGTGGCAAGCCGGTCGCGAGAACAAAAAACAACACATTAACGCTCACGGTCGATGATGTCGGCCTTTTTGTTTCTGCAGATTTAAGCGGCACGGAAGAAGGACGAAAGCTATACGAAGAAATCAGGGGCGGGTATATAGACAAGATGTCCTTTGCTTTCACGGTTGCAGAAGAAGAATACGATCAAAAGAATCACACGAGAAAAATCAAAGGTATCAAGCGGCTATATGATGTGGCCGCAGTTGATATACCGGCGTACGAATCAACATCAATACAGGCTCGCAGTTATTTTGAGGCGGAGGCCGAGAGAGAACGCGCGGAGGCGAGACGAGCGGTAGCGGTTGAGAAGGCACGGTTCGAATATTTAACAGGAGGCAAGGTATGAATTTGGAAGAAGTAAACAAACGTTTGGCTGAAATTGACATTGAAGTCAGAGAAAGCGAAGACGTAGAAGAGATCAAAGCGCGCACGGCTGAAAAGATAGAACTTTTGGAGCGCAAAGCGGAGCTTGAAGATCTCGAGACTAGAAAACAAGAGGCAATAAGCATTCAAACAGGCGAGATCGTTGGAAAGACGATTGAGACCACTTCACAGGAGGCTAGAAAAATGACAATTGAGGAAATCCGCGCGAGCGCAGAATATCGTTCCGCATTTTACAAATCGTTACAGGGCAAGGAATTGAACGAGACAGAGCAGAGAGCATACACCAGCGCGGCGGCGTCTAGCGGCTCCGCAATTCCGGAAGCGTCACAGGATCTGCTTTTCACAAAGATGGTAAAGAAAGCGCCGATGCTTTCAGAAATCACTTTGCTGCGCGTTGCTGGTAACGTGACATTCTCGACCGAGGGCGCAAGAACGGACGCAGTACTGCACACCGAGAACGCGGCGATTACTGCGTCGACCGACACGCTTGTCAAGGTTTCTTTGACCGGTTACGAATACAACAAGCTGATTTATATCTCAAAGGCCGTAGCTACAATGTCCATTAACGCCTTTGAGGGTTGGTTGCTCGAGATGATCGCTGACGATATCGCAACAGCGATTGAAGACGCCATCATTAACGGCTCTGGCTCATCCGCACCGAAGGGCGTCGCTTATGCCGCCACTTGGTCAACCACTACGAACTTGGTTGTTGTGACAGGAACTGCGACGATCGCATATACCGATATTCTCAACACGGTTGCGAAGCTCCCGGCACGATATGATTCTAATGCTAAATTCCTCGTGTCGAAGCAGATGGCATATCAGGGATTAGCCGCTATTGTTGATACGTCAAAGCGTCCTATTCTCATTAACGACGTGGCAGACGGCTACTCATTCAAGGTTCTTGGGTATCCGGTAATTGTCTCTGACAAAGTCCCGGAAAAGACACTGTTCTTCGGTGACTTCAAGAAAGTCGTTGGCAACTTGGCGCAAGATATTGCCGTTGAGCGCGACGCGTCCGCTGGCTTTGCTTCGAATTCTATCGCTTACCGAGGCGGCGCGATCTTTGATTGTACCGTTGCACTGAACGATGCGTTCGTGAAGCTAACTACGAATACATACTGATGAACTGAGGAGGCGACCCGATGAACAAGATTTTGATAGCCATACCGACCACCGGACAAGTTGAGATTGAATATGTAAATTCCATATTGAGACTGTCGAGGACGGTCACGGCTGACATCATCCACTCATCGGGTTCTCTCGTTTACGCAGCGCGTAATGACTTTGTCAAAACCGCCCTGGATGGCGAGTACACGCACATGCTATTTATCGATTCCGATATGGTGTTTAACGCCGATGCGCTCAACGTTTTGTTGAGCCACGACAAAGACATCATTTCGGGGTCGATTTTTAGCCGTGTTAAACCTTACAAACCTTGTTTTTATAAAAAGCTGAAGCTAGGCGAGCAAGGCGAGGTTGAATGTGAACGTGTAGAAGAACTACAAGACGGACTGCAAGAAGTCGAAGGTGCTGGAACGGCTTTTCTCTTGGTTAAGACAAAAGTCTACGCGGATATCATCGAAAAGTTTGGAACATATCCCTTCAATCCGTTGACTGGGTACGGAGAAGACCTGTCATTTTGCCTACGCGCAAGAATGTGCGGCTATAAGATCTTCGTTGACAACGATCTAACGATAGGACACATCGGAAAGACGATAGTGACGAGTGCGGACTATGAGGTTTAGCGTTATTGTTCCGTCAAGAAACGGCGCGAATCGTATTCATCATGCGCTAACGTCGATTCGGCAGCAGACATTTTCAGACTACGAATTAATCGTAGTTTGTGATTCATGTTCCGATTCTACGGCTGATGTCGCGAAGACATTCGGGGCGCAAGTCCTTGAGGTCGATGTTAAAAGTGCTGGATTAGCAAAGAACGAAGCGCTAAAAGTCGCGCAGGGCGATTATTTATTATTCTGCAACGATGATGATTTGTTCGTTCACGCGCAAGCTTTCGAGATTGTTGACGTTTGGCTAGAAAAATTAAAGTGCGACGTCCTTTGCTTTGGCTTCATCATGGGCAAGCTTGGATATCGACATCCGTTATCAAACGGCGGCAAATTTTTTCCGGGCGAAACGCTCAAGGCGTGGCGGCGGTCGTTTGTTGGCGAAACAAAGTTTATCGCAGATCAAATAACTCACGACTCGCATTTTATGTCGGACATTTTCAACAAGAAACCAAACATCGGGATTCTTGACGCGCCGATTTATTATCACGACTGGATGCGCGAAGGTTCCTTAACGTGGCAGAGAGCAAAGGGGTTGATTTAATGGTTACTGCTGATTATTTGGCCAAGATAAGAAGAGGGGTTCGAATCACGCAAGACGATGATTTTGACGAAGAGTTGAAAGACATCATCGAAGAGTGTCGGCAAGACCTCGTTCAGCTTGGTGTCATCGAAGAAAAAGCCAACGATGAATCCGACCCTGTGATTCTTGGGCTGGTGCGATGTTTCGCGCGTTGGAAGTTTCCAATAGACGAAAAGGCGGCTGAGCTGAATCGGGGCGACTATATGATTCTTCGGGATGAGATTCGGAGGAGGCTTGAATATGTGGTCGACTAAGATTCAGTTGGGCGACTGGTCAGAGACGATTGTTGAAGGCGTTCCGACTAGGTCTACCGCGTGGCGTACTGTTTTTGCCGATAAGAAAAGTATTCGCCAATCAGAATTTTATGCGGCTGACAATGTGGGGTTAAAGCCGGAGGTCATGTTCCTTGTGCATGCGCACGAATACAAAGGCGAAGAATGTGCAAAGTGGAACGGCGTCGAATTCTCGATATTAAGGACGTATGAAAACAAGGCCGTGACGGAGTTGGTTTGCGGCGCTCGGGTTGGTGATTTGAATGGCTAAGAAGAAAGAGCCATTTACCTTCGAGTCAAACCTGCACAAGGTCGTGCCTAAGATAGAGGAAGCACCGTACAGGGTGTTAAACGTTATCGGCCAGAATTTGGTCAAGGAAATAAGAGGCACGCTCCGGCAGTACTATAAAAAAAGGTCGGGGAACCTGGACAAGTCGCTGTCGTATTGGGCGCGAAAAAAAGAGAAAGATTTGCAAATCGGGTTCAAGATTTTTTATGCGCCGTTTGTGATGGAAAACGACGATCCATTAAGGCCGGTCGTTGTAAAAAATGCAGAACTGATTAAACAGATGATCGCTAAGGCGATAGAGGAGATTAATAATGAGCGATAAAGTCGAGAAAGCAATGTACACGCTGATAAAAAGCGTATACACGAATGTATATCGTCAACGCGCTCCGCAGTCTCCGACATTTCCGCATGCGGTTTGTTTTATATCGAGCGCGACGCCGACAACACCATCCACTGACTATTATTTCGAAGTCAACGTATACGATTTGCCGTCATCGTCTGCAAAGGCGATAAGAGATATCGCGGATTCGATCGCTGATTTATTAGACTGTCGAGTCTTGATTCAAGACGGACTGAACATTCATTCGGTTTTAGAACAGCAGCAATACGTGTCATCTACAGATTTAGTAGACGCACAAATGATTAACATGCGCTTCGTTGTGAGGGCATACGAAATTGGAGGCTAAAAAATGAAAGTAACAGGAGAGAAAATCATGCTGGGATGCGGTGTCGTTTCCGTTGGGGGTTTCCCGATTGGGTTGACACGCGGCGGTTCGTCATTTGTTGTCGAGCGCGAATATCGAAACATTGAAGCGGACTGCGACCGTGGTCCGGTTAAGGGCCGGGTTGTGATTGACACCGAAGTGTCAAAGCTGACCGTGAATGCGCTCGAGCCGTTTGCTATGGACGAGATCAAACGATACTATCCGGCGCTGGACTTGGACACGTCAAATGAGAATTACGACTCGATAACAGGCACGCTTTCTGTAGTCGCCGGCGACTATAACGATGTCACGTTTGTCGGCAAAACAAAAGACGGCAAAGCGGTCACCATTGAGGTTGACGACGCATTGAATCTTTCGAACCTCGAGCTTGGGCTTGAGGAGAAATCTGAAGTCGTGGCAAGCATGGAATTCACCGGACACTACGACGAATCGGCAAGGGAAACACCGCCGTGGCGCGTTAAGTTCGCTAAGACCGCGTCGTACACAGTGACATTCACCGTTGGAGACGGTTCTAATGTAGCGGGCGCGACTGTTAATTTCTATGGGCGCGAAGTGCTTACCAACGCTTCGGGAGTAGCGGTTTTCGCATCTATCCCGGCCGGCACAAACATTCCATTTAGTGTCGTAAAGGGCGGCTATGAAACATTCTACGGCGCGGTCGATGTCGCTTCGGCTGAGACAGTGTCGGTTACTATTACAGCACTGTAAGACGGTGGAGCGGGGGTTTCCTCGCTCCGCTATTTTTCTATTGAAAGGTGGAAATATGAAAGAGTTTGATTTGGACTCAGTTTTTATAATGTCTGAAATATTAGACAAGACTGGTTTTATGGTGGATCTGAAAAAAATCGTCGCATCAATGAAAACCGAAGAGATCGAGAATCTCCGCGACGCACAAAAAGTAGGTCGTGAGGTCGGCGTGGGCTTGGTCGTGCAAATCATGGGCGATCTGTCAAAGTCAATTTATAAGGCACAGCCGGAGGTCAAAAAGCTAATAGCACATATGACCGACAAAAAAATCGAAGAAGTTGGCAAGATGAGCCTTAAAGAGATCATCTCGTTTTTTAAAGAGCTTGTAAATGTCGAGGGCTTTGAGGATTTTTTCAAGCAAGCAGTGAGCTAGATCAAGCGAAGACGGTCGGCTTACTGCTTTGCCATTATCACGACATAAATTATATTCGATCGCTGCCGTTGAAAGTCGCGGTCAAGATGATTAAGAACGCTAAAGAAAAAGACCACAGGGAATATTATTATCGTCAATGGCTGATGGTTTTCCCTAATATGACGAAAGAAAATTTCGTAGGATTTGAGGAATATTATCAAGACCGCGTTGCGCCGAAAATTGACATGCGTGCGACAGAGGAAATCATGTCAGAAATTCTTGGGGGGTAGGCATGGAATTATTCAAACTGTTTGGTTCTATCCTTATCGACAATAAGGATGCGATAGACAAATTAAATAAAACGGACAAAAAAGCGTCCGGCATCGGCGCTACGCTAAATAAAATGGGATCGTTTGCGGCCAAGGCTGGAACGGCAATACTTACGCTTGGAACGGGCGCGGCTACCGCTATGACTAAACTAGCGACAAACACAGCGAGTAGCGCAAAAGAAATCGACAAGTTTTCAAAAGTAACAGGATTTACAACTGAGGCATTCCAAGAGTGGGATTACATCATGAAGCAAAACGGTTACTCGATGGAACAGGCTTCCGGCGACATGGCAGCTCTTGCGGAAAAAGCTATGGATGCCGCAGCCGGCGCAGGCGAGGGTGCTGAATTATTTGGTAAACTTGGTGTTCAAGTGACTGATTCTTCTGGCAAGCTTAAATCTCAAGAACAGTTATTCGAAGAAACCATAACCGCATTGCAAGGCATGAATAACGAAACCGAAAGAAACGCGATTGCCTCTGCCTTGATGTCGACAACGGGCGAAGAACTGACACCTATCCTAAGCAAGAACTCAGACGAAATTGAACGCATGAAACAAGAGGCACACGACATGGGCGGCGTTATGAGTGAAACAGCGGTTTCCTCTGGCGTTGCTTTATCTAACACAATTTCTCAATTTCAAACAATGGGTGCAAGTCTCATGAACAGCTTGGGGTCTACTTTGATGCCAGTATTTCAAACTGTCCTTGATTTAATTCTTGAAAATATGCCGATGATTCAGTCGCTTTTTCAACAACTTGCGCCGATTTTGGCAGATGTTTTTTCGAAATTATTGCCGCCTTTATTGGACTTGGCAACGGCTTTGCTCCCTCCGATTCTCGACATTATCACTATGCTCATGCCTATTTTGGGCGATTTGTTAAAATCGATTATCCCGGTCCTGATTACGCTTTTGGAGACGCTCTTGCCGCCAATCATTGAAATTGTAGAGAAGTTGCTCCCTGTGCTGTTGCCGCTTATTGAATCACTCATGCCGTTGCTTGAGCCGATTTTGAGCCTTTTGACACCGCTATTGGATGCGATATTATTGGTGCTTGATCCGTTGATTGATTTAATCAATATGATATTGCCGCCATTGATTGCGATTTTGACCACCGTTATAAACACGGTTATCCCACCGCTATCTGCTGCATTCGCGGCTGTTGGCGGCATCATTTCCAACGTTTTCGCGGTCGCAGTATCTGCTCTGGCGCCAGTTATGACAGGGTTAATGGCATATTTTAGGACAGCGTCTGATGTCATTACCAACGTTCTGGGCAACGCGTTCAAGGGGATTTCCGGATATGTTGACGGAGCAAAAAAAGCCTTCAAAGGCATTGTCGAATTTTTGAAAGGCGTGTTCACCGGAGACTGGAAACGCGCATTCGACGGATTAAGAAACGTCGTGTCCGGATGGGGTGAGGCAATTGGCTCTATCTTCAAATTCCCGATTAATACGCTGATTGATTTAATCAATAAATTTATTGGCGGGCTGAACAAACTAAAGATCCCGGATTGGGTGCCAAACGTTGGCGGAAAGGGAATTAACCTTCCCAAAATTCCAAAGCTAAAAGTTGGTATGGACTATGTTCCGTCTGATGATTTCCCGGCGCTACTGCACAAAGGTGAAGCGGTTTTGACTGCCGAAGAAAATGCCGCGTACCAGTCTGGTAAGGGTGGTGCGACTTACAACATTTATCTGAACAACATGCCCGCTTCGGACGCCGAAAAGAGAAAATTAGCACAATACATCGAAGAAGAGCGCAGACGCGGGCTAATGTCTAGGGGGGTCTTCGCATGAACACAATCAATTCTGTCGACATAGCAACATACGACCTTTTAATTCTCAAAGTTCCTCCTATCATAAGCCCACAGCGCCGGGTGCGGAATATTTCGGTGCCCGGCCGCAGTGGTGTCTTGCGAGAATGGTCGGGCGACTACGAAGCGTACACCAAAAAACCGGAATTTTTGTACAAAGGCGAAAGCCTTAGCGATGCAATGGATTTTTTGAGAAATGCAACATTGATATCTTTCGAAAACGAGCCGGAATACTGCTACGAAGTGTCTGCAGATGAAGTCGTTGAGAGCGAACGCGGCAAGGCCGGGGAAATGTATATCAAATGCAGATATCTGACTCAACCGCTCAAGCGTTTAGTCAATGAACCAACTCTCGATGAAGAGACAACCTACACTGTCACAAACATAGGAAACGAGCCGGCACTGCCCAAGATCATTGTCACCGGTTCCGGCGAGCAGACCGTGACGATAGGGAGTCAGACATTGACGATTGACTTTGCTATCGGCGGCGAGACCATTACGATTGATTCGCTAAACGGTCAAATCTATGATGCATATGGCGCGAGTGCGTGGAGCAAAGTCACTGGAAACCTGCCGACGATCCCGGTATCCGAGTCGAGCATCACGATTTCAACGACCGGAACCGCTTTGACTGTTTATCCTAACTGGAGGTGGACTTGATGCTGATTTCAGACGGTACGATTCGCGGTCAAATTAATCCGATCTCTGCGGTTATCCGTCAGGAGATCAACGGTGAATATTCTTGCGAGGTTCAAATCGCTCAAAGCGACCCGCTCGCGCAGTATTTCGGCATTGACGCGATCGTATATTTAGATGATGCGGACGGCAAGGTTCAGCAGTTTCGACTTGAGCGGCCGGAAAAGACGCTTGATTCTCTGCGTGCGTTCGGCTGGCACATCAGTCAAGACTTAGCGCATGACATGATTATGAATAGCGCATGGATCACACAGACAGGCGCGGCCGTGTTGCCGGACTTGCTAACAAAAGGTATTTCAGAAACAAGGTTTTCCGGCACGTCAGACATCACTGCGGAAAATTCTCTCCGTATCGTCAGAAAAAGCATTCTTAATGCATTAATCGGCGACGATGACAACACGTTTCTCAACCGTTGGGGTGGAGAGATTGAGCGAGACAACTTCACGGTCAATATGAAACAACGCTTGGGTGCAGATCGTGGATACAGAATTGTTTACAGAAAGAACTTAACAGGTATTGAGATCATCGACGACGCATCAACTATCGTCAATCGAATCGTGCCGACATTCTTGAACGCTTCGGACGCTGCGGTGTTGCTTCCGGAAACCTATATTGATTCTGATCGCATTGGTGACACAGCGATTCCGCACGTTCAGGCGATCCATTACGGCGACATAAAGGTCGGCGCAGAAACAGACGGAGAGATTCCGTTCCCGACGTTGGCATCCGCATATGCAGAAGTCCGTGCGAGAGTTCAAGCGCTGTACGATGGCGGGATTGACAGGCCGATGCTGACCGCAGTCGTCGAGTTCGTGCAGTTAAGAAACACGGTCGAATATGCGGATTACACAGCATTGGAAACCGTCCTATTGGGCGACACGATTAGAGCTGACTATGAAGATTACACGATCATTAATCGGGTTGTCGCTTATGAATGGGACGCGGCGCTAAAAAAATACAACAGCATTACACTGGGCGCGGTTCGACCGTCTGTTGATTCAATGACTGCATCTATCGTGACACAGGTATCGGATTCCGTTTCTGCCAACGTCGGAGAACGGTTAGTGTCCTCAATCGTGTCTGAATTGGTCAAGATCAATGAGCACATCAACGGATCAATGGGCTATTACTCGACCACCGTAACCAATGCGGACGGCTCAAGGTTGACCTATCTGCACGACGAGGAAGATCTGGAAGAGTCCCTTTATATATCATACGTTCCCGAGCCTGGCTCGTATGTTTGGACGGATACAGGGTGGAACTCTGGCTCCCCATCGTGGCACTACGGATTCACGCAAGACGGAAACGCCGTTTTTCGCCTGCTATCAACAGTCGGTATAAATGCCGATTGGATTAACGCCGGTTCGATTGACACCGATGTCATATATGTTGGTGATCAAACACTAACAACGGCGTTAGCGAATATGCAGACGCAGATCACAGGGCTAGCGTCCGGTTCGTCTAATTACTTATTAAATTCCACGTGGGGCACATACGACAATCCGGCCTCAAATTTCTGGGGCGAGGGCTTGACATGGGAAATGCTGGAGAAACGCGCGGTCGATTGGGCGACGATTGAGGCATCGATAACAGATTGGAATGACTTTGAAAGCGGTGACTGGTAATGGGGATAGACACGACTATAAGATATAACGACCATAATTCCTACAAAATTACTGCAAATCTATTGGGCTATCCGTTCGGTGTTCAAGACATGTCACATCTAACGCATTCGTTCGCGGCGTATGCCACCGCAGGGCTAGCACAGGCGACGCGTGCGAAGACGCTATTTTTTGATGCCGATGGCGCGAAGCTGTCGGAAGTAAGCCATGATTTCGCGGTGACGACGATTTTCGAAAAGGTTGAAATCACCGTACCGGTTCCTTCGACCGCGATGCAAGCGCAGTTGATGCTTATTCGTGGTGCGTCGGACTGGTGGATAGCAGAGCCGAAATCAGAACAAGGCGAAATCGCGACGCCGTACAACGTCAATTATGCCGGACAAATGACCTATATTACACCGAATGGCGTGTACACCGGATTCATCGCGGCACACCAAATTGTTGTTTCCGGAACGGCATCAAACCCAGACGAAACACTAGAAACAAGGTTAGTGACGATTAACCAGAACGCCATTAACGTTAGTGCGACGGTATCAACACTAGACAGCACCGTTTCTGGATATAACACAAGAATTACGACGATTGAAGCAGGTCAAATCACGTTGACAAACACAGTCAACAACAAGGTTGGCATTGGTGTCGATTACAAAGGTGTCACTATTGATGCGGTGAATGGTTTTAAATCGACTGCGACGGTTGGTGGGAAA
>Ga0209510_1001410_pt1 | contig 27519 bp, 22 predicted proteins | sample BiotimSIPDNA_FD_185749 | JGI IMG/M metagenome (GOLD analysis project Ga0209510, IMG submission 185749) | Anaerobic biogas reactor microbial communites from Washington, USA - Biogas_R1 time_0 SIP DNA (SPAdes) (version 2) | ecosystem: Engineered > Bioreactor > Anaerobic > Unclassified | place...
TGCTGATGGGCAATTACATCACCCTCACCAATGTGGGAGAGCGCGAGTTTTCCCGTATCCTCAAACGAAAGGCCAGCCCCTTATATATTTCCGTTCATGCCACAGACATGGAGCTGCGCAAGCAGATCCTGGGCAACAGGCATGGCGGGCTGCTGTTAGAACGGCTTCAGCGCCTAAAGGATCACGGCCTGTCCTTTCATGCCCAGCTGGTGCTGTGCCCTGGATTAAACGACGGGGAACACCTGGAAAAATCCCTGTATGACCTGATGGGCTTCGCACCAAACGCACTGTCTGTCGCCGTGGTGCCGGTGGGCTTGACGCGGCACCGGGACGGCCTCCCCCCCATCAGGCCCTACACCCGGGAGGAAGCCCTGGACGTGCTTGACATCTGCGCGCGCTTTCAGGAAAAAGCCCTCCAGGAACTGGGGACGCGGTTTGCTTTTGTTGCTGACGAGTTCATCAGCATTGCCGACCGGGAAATACCTGAGGACGGGTATTATGAGCATTATGCGCAGATTGAGAACGGCATAGGCATGCTGCGCCAGTTTGAGGAAGGGCTGCGGACTGCCGCCCAGGAGACGGCCGATAACAATCATCAGGAAAACGTACAGGTGCTGCTCCCCTGCGGAAGCGCGGTATTCCCCTACCTTTGCCGTTGGGTGGAACAGTACTTGCCGCAGCGCATCCAGGCGCAGGTTGTGGCCGTCAAGAATGACTTTTTCGGGGACAGCGTCACCGTCACCGGCCTTTTGGTGGGGCGTGACCTGGTCAACCAGCTGAAGGGACACAGCGCAGACGCAGTCTTCATATGCGAAACCATGTTAAACAGCGACGGTGCCTTGTTTCTGGACGACATGACGCCGGAACGCCTGCAGAATGAACTGGGAATGCCTGTTCACGTGTTCCCCAACGACGGAGAGGCTTTCTATCATACGATTGTGAGCATTCAGCCTGCTATAAAGGAGAAACCATGAAACCCCTTGTCGCCATCATCGGCCGCCCCAATGTGGGCAAATCCACCTTTTTCAACGTCATCGCCGGCCAGCGCATCGCCATTGTGGAAGACATCCCGGGCGTCACCCGGGACCGGATCTATGCTGACACCCTGTGGAACGGGCGTGAGTTCACCCTTATTGATACCGGCGGCATCGATACGGAATCCGAAGACGTCCTGCTGTCCCAGATGCGGTACCAGGCGCAGATCGCCATTGAAACAGCTGACCTGATCTGCTTCTTCACAGATGCCAGGCAAGGGATCACCCACCAGGATCAGGACATTGCAGACATCCTGCGCCGTTCCAAAAAGCCGGTGTTGCTGGTGGTGAACAAACTGGATTATGAGGGCTTAAACGACGCCCTGTATGAAGGCTATGCCCTGGGCCTTGGGGACCCCATCGGCATCTCCAGCACCAACATGCTGGGACTGGGCGATCTGCTGGATGAGATCGTCAACCACCTGCCGGAAGAGCGGGAAGGCACGGCCGCGGAAAGCGGGGTCATCAACCTGGCCATCGTAGGCCGGCCCAACGTGGGTAAAAGCAGCCTCACCAACAAGCTGTTGGGCCAGGAGCGGGTGATGGTGTCCGACATCCCGGGCACCACCAGGGATGCTATTGACACCCTCTACCATCATCCGCAAGACGGCAGCGTGTATAATATTATTGATACTGCCGGCATCCGCAGGAAGCGCAGCATTGAGGACCAGAGCCTGGAGCGTTACAGCGTCCTGAGGAGCATTGCAGCCATCAAACGGTGCGATGTGGCCATCCTGATGATTGATGCCCTGGACGGCGTCACCGAGCAGGACATGCGCATTGCCGGGCTGATCCGGGATGAAGGCAAGGCGGCCATCATTGCGGTCAACAAATGGGACGCCCTGGAAAAGGAAACCGGCACCCTGGAATCCTACCAGATGGAGGTGCTGGACAGGCTCAAGTTTATCAGCTTTGCCCCGGTTCTGTTTATCTCAGCCTTGACCGGGCAGCGGGTGCAGCAGGTGTGGGACACGGTGTCCCTGGTGTACGCCCAGGCTGGCAAACGGGTCTCCACCGGCATCCTGAACGAATTGATGGGCGAAGCCCAGATGGCTTTGCAGCCGCCCATGGAAGGCGGACGGCGCTTGAAGATTTTCTATGCCACCCAGCAGGGCGTCTTCCCCCCCACCTTCATCCTGTTTGTCAACGACCCCACCCTGATGCATTTTTCCTACGAGCGTTATTTGCACAACCAGCTGCGCAAGTCCTTCGACTTTACCGGCACCCCCATCCGCATTTTCCTGCGGGAGCGGGGCCGCGAGGATGCATGATGACGACACCGCAATACCTGATTGTTGCCCTCATTGCTTACCTGATTGGCAGCGTGTCCTCCGGCATCATCATCTCCACCCTAAAGGGGCGGGATGTGCGCAACGAGGGCAGCAAAAGCGCCGGCGCCACCAACGTGACCCGGGTGTTGGGTCTATCCTATGGGATGCTCACTTTTCTGGGTGATTTCATCAAAGCTGCCCTGGCAGTGCTGGCTGGGTTTCTCATCGCGCGGATGAACGGCGCCATGGTGGCGGCCGTCTTTTGCGTCATTGGGCATAACTGGCCGCTGTATTACAACTTCAAGGGCGGGAAGGGCATCGTCTGCTCGGTGGCAGTGTTCATCCTGCTGTGCCCCCTGGAAGGCCTGATAGCAGGCGCCGCAGCCATCCTGGTCATCTGGCAGACCCGCTATGTCTCCCTGGGCAGCCTCACCTACCTGGCTGTTGGCACGCTGTTGATTATGGTGCTCAGGGGCCCCTATCCCCTGGGCTGGTGGGCGCTAATCCTGCTGGTGATGGGCATATTCCAACACCGCAGCAACATCCAGCGCCTGCTGGCAGGCACAGAAGATAAATTCAGCCCGAAGCGATAAACCGCATCAGGCTGATTGTGATACTAAACACACGAGTTAATGCACTCATGGATCGAGGATTTATGATGGCTCTGCTAAGTCGAAGGAACGAGGCGTAGCCGTAGCCTACGCTGAGTGAATGAGACGACGCAGAGGCGCAATAAGACCGATTCATGGAAGCATTAAAGAGTGCGTTTAGTATAAAGGTTGTTTGGCGGGTCAGGCCTGTGCCTTGACCCAGTCTGCAAGCCGGATGTCCTCCAGCGTATCTGCCCGCAGATGCGCTGTTTTGTTTCCGGCAGCAGCGCCCACGGCCAGCACCTGCATCCCGGCATTCAATGCCGCTTCCACCCCTGCATCCGCGTCTTCCACCACCAGGCATTGTGCAGCAGGAAGGCCCATCAGTTCAGCTGCCAGCAGGAAGACATCCGGCGCAGGTTTGCTGCGTTTGATCTGGTTGCCGTCGGCCACTGCATCAAACAAATCCGCAATGCCCACCTGGGACAGGATGGTTGGCGCATTTTTGCTGGAGGAGCCGATGGCGATTTTGATGCCCATGCTCCGCAGGGCATGCACCGTGTCAAGGGCGCCGGGCAAAAGGGCCTGAGGCGTCAGTTGCTGAATCAGTTTGACATAATACTGGTTTTTCCGGGTGGCCAGGGCAATCTTCTCCTCCTCGGAATAGGTTTTATCCGCCCGTTCCAGGATGATGTTCAGGCTTTCCATCCGGCTGACACCACGCAAACGCTGGTTGATCTCCCGGTCGAAATAGATGCCTTCTTCATCCGCCATCTGCTTCCAGGCTTCATAATGGCTGTCGTCCGTGGTCACCAGCACGCCGTCCAAGTCAAAAATCACTGCTTTGATCATCCTGTCCTCCTAACCCAGCATCGAGAAAAAGTCCACCTGGTTGGTATCGTTTAAGCCCGTGAGGGCGCCGCACTCCCTGAGCAAATCAATGGCTGACGTGCTGAGTTTGGCCTTGTTCTTCAGGTCTTCTATGGATATATACCCATCCTCCCGGGTCTGCATGATGGAAATGCCTGCGCCTTCTCCAAAACCGGAAAGGGACGTGAAGGGACAGCGCAGGGCTTCCCCTTCGATCAGGAACTGGGTGGCATCGCTTTTGTACAGATCAACCGGCAAGAAGGAATAGCCCCGAAGCCCCATCTCATGAATGAGTTCAAGAACCGTGATTTCGTTTTCCTGTTTGTCGGAGCGTTCACGTTGCGGCAAATCATACAGGGCTTGAAGATCCTGCCGGATAAACTGGGTCGGCCTGGTCATGGTCAAGGCGTTGAAGCCCTTTCCTCGGATGGAAAAATACGCTGCATAATACACAAGCGGCTTGTACACTTTAAACCAGCCCACACGCAGCGCCATGGTCACATAGGCAACTGCATGGCCTTTGGGAAACATGTAGGCAATTTTTTTACAGCTTTTGATGAACCAGTCCGGAACATCCTGGCTGCGCATGGCGGCCTCCATGGTGGGGGTCAGCCCCCGGCCTTTGCGCACGTTTTCCATGATGTCAAAGGCCATCTTGCTGTCCAGGCCCTTGTCCATCAGTGCAATCATGATGTCATCCCGGGTGCAGATGCATTCTGACAGGGTGGCGGTTTTATCCAGGATCAAGTCCCGGGCGTTGCCCGCCCAGACCTCCTGCCCGTGGGACAAGCCAGAGATGCGGACAAGGTCAGCCATGGTGGTGGGCTGGGTGTCCTCCAGGATGCCCCGCACAAAGGGCGTGCCAAACTCCGGGATGCCCAGGGTGCCGGTGCTCCAGCCCAGGGCCTCCCTGTCCAGCCCAAGGGCCTCGGGCGTCCTGAAGAGGGACACCACCTTTTTGTCGTCCAGGGGAATTTGGGTGTGGTGAATGCCGGACAGCTCCTCCATCCGCTTGATCATGGTGGGGTCATCATGGCCCAGCACGTCCACCTTCACCAGCACATCGTGCATGGAGCTGAAGTCGTAATGGGTGGTGATGGCCGCCTTGTCCTGGTCGTTGGCGGGGCGCTGGATGGCGGTGAACTGGTAGATCTCATATTCCTTGGGCAGCACCACCATGCCGCCGGGATGCTGGCCTGTGGTGCGTTTCACACCGATGCAGCCGTAGGCCAGGCGGGTTTTCTCTGCATGGGACAGCTGCAAGTCCCGTTCTTCCGCGTATTTCAGCACATAGCCAAAGGCGGTTTTTTCCTGCAAGGTGCCGATGGTGCCTGCCCGGAACACATAGCCTTCGCCAAACAGTTCTTCCACATGGGCGTGGGCTGTGGCCTGGTATTCGCTGCAGAAATTCAGGTCGATGTCCGGCACCTTGTCCCCCTTGAAACCAAGGAAAACCTCAAAGGGGATGTCAAAGCCATCCTTGATCATGGGCTTCTGGCAGCCGGGGCAGGCCTTGTCTGGCAGATCAAAACCGGTCTGGCAGGGTTCCTGCAGGTCAAACTCGGCAACATGGCAGGCTTCACAGCGGTAATGGGGCGGCAAGGGATTGACCTCTGTAATGCCGCACATGGTGGCTACAAAGGAGGAACCCACCGAGCCGCGACTGCCCACCATGTAGCCGTCATCCAGGGACTGTTTCACCAGCTTCTGGGCGATGCTGTACAGGGTGGCATAGCCATAGCCGATGATGGCTTTGAGCTCTTTCTCCAGCCGGTCATGCACCAGTTGCGGCAAGGGGTCGCCGTACCAGGCCCGGGCCCTGTCCTCGCAGATGCGGCGGATCTCATCGGCTGCTTCTTCCCAGACCGGGGAAAAAGTGGTCTTGTTCTCTGGGTGCCTGGGGTAGATGGAAACCTCCCCGATCATGTCCGCGATCTTTGCCGGGTTTTCGATGACAATTTCCCTGGCCTTCTCTTCGCCCAGCCAGGAAAACTCCTCCAGCATCTCCTGGGTGGTTCTGAAATACAGGGGCGGCTGGTCCTCGCAGCCTTCCTTTTCCATGGGCAGGCTGTTTTTGATGATGGTGCGGAAAATGGCATCCTCCGGGTTGAGGAAATGGACATCCCCCGTGGCCACCACAGGCTTGCCGCTCTTCTCCCCCACCTGAATCAGCTGCTGGTTCAAAGCCCTGAGGGTGTCCCGGCTGGTGATCTTCCCAAGGCGCACCAGGGGCTCGTAGTTGCTCTCCGGCTGCACCTCGATAAAATCGTAGAAGTCTGCAAGCTTTAACAGCTCGTCCATGCTTTTGTTGTTCAGGACGGCCTGGTACAGCTCCCCTTCGATGCAGCCGCTGCCCAGCAGCAAGCCTTCCCGGTATTTGATGAGCATGTCCCTGGGGATCAGGGGAATGCGGAAGAAGTACTGCATGTGGGATAGGGATACCAGGCGGTTGATGTTGGTCATCCCTTCCTGGGCTGCCACCAGCATGGTGACATGGTGCTGGTTGTTGCGGTTGTAGCCGGTGATGGTCTCATTCAGATCACGCAGGGTCTTGGCCCCCAAAGCAGCAGCTTCCTTCAGCATCAGGCTCAGGCACTGGGCGGTGGCTGTGGCATCATGCACTGCGCGGTGGGCATTTTTCAGCACCACGCCCAGGTGCCTGCACAGGCTGGCCAGGTTGTAGCGCTTTAAATCCGGGTACAGTTTCTGGGCGAAGGCCAGGGTATCGATCTGGGGCAGGTTGAAGGATTGGTTCAGCCGGGCCAGCTCCGATCCCAGGAAGGCCATGTCAAAACTGGCGTTGTGCGCAGCCAGGGGGCTGTTCCCGATGAATGCCATCAATTGAGGCAAGGCTTCCGCAGCCTTGGGCTGATCCCGCAACATATAGTCCTGAATCTTTGTAATCTGAACCACCTTGGCCGGCAGAGGCACCTCCGGGTTCACCAGCATGGAAAAGGTATCCATCACCTGGCCGTTTTCCAGTTTTACTGCGCCGATTTCGATGATGCGGTCTGCAAAGGGGTTCAGCCCGGTGGTTTCAAAGTCCAATACCACCACAGGGCCATCAAGGGCAGCCTCTGTGGCAGCTTTCACAATGCCTACATCGTCAATGATGCTGCCTTCCATACCGGGAATCAGCTTGATTTTGTGCTTCCTGGCAGCTGCGAAGGCCTCCGGGAAGGACTGCACCACCGCCTGGTCGGTGATGGCGATGGCTTTGTGCCCGAAGGACGCAGCCTGTTTGATCAGGTCGCCGGCAGACACCAGGCCGTCCATATAGCTCATGAAGGTGTGGGCATGGAGTTCGATGCGCTTTTCTTCTGCCGTGTCTTTGCGCCGGGGCAGGTCAAAGGCGTTGATGTCCTTGGCCATCAACGTCAGGATGTTGTCATAGCTGTCCATCTGGCAAAAGCCCCGCACCCGGACCCCGGCACCCGGGGTGATGCGGCTGACAATTTCCTCAATCTTGCGCTTTTCTTCCTCGGGGTCTGCCGCCATATCACCGTTATAGGCATTCATCCTGCCCCCCAGGAAAATCTTGCAGACCATGCTTTCCGTGTTGTCGCTGACCACAAAAATCAGCAGCACGGATTCGCTGCGCTGGATGTTGCGCCGCTCCACGCTGATGATCTTTCCCTCGATAACCACCCGGCCGGACAGCTCCGTCAGCTCCCTGATTGGCGTCGCCTTGGCTGCGATCACCCCGCCGGTGATTTTTTTGCTTTTCTTTTTTTCTTTGGGCTTGTTTTCCGGCACCAGAAGGGCAGGCTGTTCCGTCAGCAGCTCCTGTTCCCGCTGGCGCTCCTCCTGCTGCTTAGCCACCCGTGCCTCAAAATCATGGGCCAGGCGCATCTGAATGGCAGGCGTGATTAAAAACAGGTCATGAATGGCCCGGCTCAGCTTCTGCTTGACCTCCTGTTGGTTCATGTATTCGTAGGAGAAGGCGCTGGGCAACTCCAGCATGATGCCGTCATCCTCCGGCAGCCAGCGGATGTCCTGGACGTGGGTGGTCATGGCAGGATAATGCTTCAGCAAAATGGCTTCGATGGTCTGCCGGTAGTTTTCCGGATTGGACAGAAAATCCTCTGCCAGCTGGGGAGAGGCAATGCGCAGGGCCATGTTCAACTGGGGAAAGGCCCGTTTCAGCAGCCGCCTGATCTGCGCAAACTGCTTTTCACCCACCAGCACATCCGCGGTGAAATGCGCCACAGCCCGGCCTTTATCGGCATAATAATCAACACACACCAGGTGCAGCTTGTCCTTTAGATCTGGCAGCTGGTCATATACTGTGTTTAAAAACTTCTGTTCAGGCATCGGTGCTGTTCCGTAGCTTTTGTTGTTGCAGGTGTTCATCAATCATGCGCAAGATGTCTGGCACTGGGTCCTCCGTGATTCGTTTGACAAACTTGCCCTGGCGGTACAGGGCGCTGCCGGTTTTCCCGCCGCAAAAAGCAATGTCAGCGCCTTTTGCCTCCCCGGGGCCGTTCACCACACAGCCCATGATGGCCACCTTCACAGGCTCGGTGATGTGCCGGGTGGCTTCCTGGACACGCTGGGCGATGTCCTCGATGTCCACCTCGGTGCGCCCGCAGGTGGGGCAGGAAATGAGCTCCAGCCCGCCCCGCATGCCCAGGGCTTTCAAAATGTTGATGGCGGCCTCAGGCTCCGTCAGGGGGCTGCCGGTGAGGGACACCCGCAGGGTGTCTCCAATGCCGTCCAGCAGCAAAGCGCCGATGCCGATGGCAGACTTCAAGGTGCCCTGGCCGGGCAGGCCGGCTTCTGTTACCCCCAGGTGCAGGGGATAATCAAAGGTCCTGCTGGCCAGGCGGTAGGCCTCCACCATTAGCCGCACATCGCTGGCCTTCAGGGACAGCACAATCTGGTCGAAACCGGCCTGCTCCAGCAGCCGCACATGGCCCAGGGCGCTGTCCACCAGGCCCTGGGCGGTCACTCCCCCATCCCGCGCCAGGATGTCTTTTGGGACCGAGCCGGAATTGACCCCGATGCGGATGGGAATGCCATGGGCCTTGGCGCAGTCAGCCACAGCCCGCACCTCCTGCTCATTTCGCAGGTTGCCGGGGTTGATGCGCAGCTTGTTGATGCCATTTTCCATGGCTAAAAGGGCCAGCTCATAATCAAAATGAATGTCCGCCACCAGAGGAATCCGGGTGCCGTCTACCAAAGGGCGCACAGCCCGGGCACATTCCTTGTCATAGACAGAGACCCGGACAATGTCGCAGCCGGAAAGGCCCAGCTGCCTGATTTGTTCGCTGGTTGCAACCACGTCCCGGGTGTCGGTGTTGGTCATGGATTGCACTGTCACCGGGCTGCCGCCGCCAATGACCAGCTTGCCCAGTTGAATTGCTCTTGTTGTTTTCATCTTAAAACAGCCGGACCACATCACGGAAGGTGATGAGGATCATCAGGGCGAACAGGAAAATCATCCCGGCAGCATGCACATAGCCTTCCTTGCTGATGGGCTTGCCCCGCACCGCTTCCAGCAGCAAAAACAGTATGCGGCTGCCGTCCAGGCCCGGGATGAACAACAGGTTCATCAGCCCCAGGTTGATGGAAATCACCACCATCAAATACAGATAACCCTGCAGTTTGGTGCGCTGGATTTCGTCCACAATCATCTTGGTGATGCCCACCACACCGGCCACTTCCCCGGCGCCCTCCCCCCGGGTCAACAGGTTTTTGATGGCGTTCACCACCATGCTGCCCGCCCGGTAGGCCATGTCAAAGCTTTCCCGGACAATTTGTCCCAGGGAGCCCGGCACCATCTTCACCGGCTGGGAAATGGCCATGATGATGCCAATCATGTTGCGCTGTTCCACCGGGTTGTATAAAGGCGTGATGGGCAGGGAGAGGGCGGTCTGCCGGCCTTCCACCAGGCGGCTGACGCCGATGATGCGTTCCTGCCCAGCCTCGCCCTGGTTGAGCAGCTGTGTCAGGTTGTCGGTGACAGGCTGGCCATCCAACGTCAAAATGGTGTCGCCGGGCAGGATGCCGGCCAGCTGGGCGGCGCCGTCCTCTGACACCGATTGCACCGTGGTGGTATGGGGGCCGTCAGGCACCGGGATGCCGGACAGGGCAAACAGCAGCATGGCCACCAGAACTGCCAGCACCAGGTTCATCACCGGACCCATGATGATGGTGAGCAGGCGCTTCCACACCTTGAATTTGCTGAACGCCCGGGGATCGTCCTTGAACTCGCCGGTGGTATCATCCTCCCCGTAGAAAGCGCAGTAGCCGCCCAGGGGGATGGCCCGCAGATAAAACTCGGTTTCATGTTTTTTGCTGTTCCATTTGACCAGTTTGGGGCCAAAGCCAATGGCAAACTCCCGGACCGGAATCCGGGTCAACCGCGCAGCAAAAAAATGCCCGGCTTCATGCACCGTAATGAGAATGCCAAAGAGCAAAATGGCAGCGAAAATGTAGAATAGGGTCATCGGTCCTCCCGTGAATAATGTTTGATGTGGACTGCCGCGGTCTGCCGGGCAGCCTGGTCTGCATACAGCACCTCTTCCAGGGTATCGGCAGGCAGGGCAGCGCTGATTTGCAGCGTCTCTTCCACCACCCTGGCGATGTCCAGAAAGCCGATTTCCTGCCGGAGGAACGCGGCCACAGCTTCCTCGTTGGCCGCATTGAGAACCGCCGAAGCAGCGCCGCCTGCCTCCATGCACTCCCTGGCCAGCCGCAGAGCTGGAAAGCGGGTTTCGTCAGGTGCTTCAAAGGTCAATTCCAGCATCTTTTCCAACTGAAGGTGCGAGGTGCCGTTTGTGATCCGCTCTGGATAGGCCATGGCAAAGGCGATGGGGGCGCGCATGTCCGGCATGCCCAGCTGGGCCAGTACTGCACCATCCTGGAAGGCAACCAGGGAGTGGATGATGCTTTGGGGATGCACCAGCACCTCAATCTGCTGGGCTTTGGCATCAAACAGCCACCTGGCTTCAATCATTTCAAGGCCTTTGTTGAACATGGTGGCGGAGTCGATGGTGATCTTCTGGCCCATGTCCCAGTTGGGGTGGCGCAGGGCATCCTGCAGCCGGGCGTGCTGCATCGCTTCCAGGGACCAGGTTCTGAAAGGGCCGCCGGAAGCGGTGAGGATGATGCGTTCAAATGGGTTTCCTTCAGCCGCCATCAGGCACTGGAAGATGGCGCTGTGCTCGCTGTCAACGGGAATCAGGTCCAAGGGGCCACAGGCATCCATCACCAGCTGTCCCCCGGCCACCAGGGCTTCCTTGTTGGCCAGCAGCACCCGCCTGCCGGCCTTGCGAGCAGCCAGCACACTCTTTAGACCCACCATGCCCACCACGCTGACCAGCACGTCGTCACAGGGTGCATGGGCGGCAATCTCCGCCAGGGCATCCGGGCCAAAGCGCCAGTCGCAAAAGCGCAAATCCTCCGGCACCGGGACCTCGCCCGCAGTCAGGGCTGCCATTACAGGCCGGTGGGTGCGCACCTGTTCAAACAGGGCGTCTGCCTGGCTGTGGGCGCTGAGGGCAGCCACCTTGAAGCGCTCCTTATGCTGCGCTGCAATATCCAAAGCCTGGGTCCCGATGGAGCCGGTGGATCCCAGGATGGCGATGCGCTTTTGCTTCATGGTTGATTAAAACCAGGGCAGGGCCTGGTAGATGTACACCAGGGTGCCGCTGAAAAGGATGCTGTCCAGCCGGTCCATCATGCCGCCATGGCCCGGGAAGATGTGGCTGTAATCCTTAATGCCGCAATGGCGTTTTACAAAGGACGCGAACAGGTCGCCTATCTGGCCGGCGATGCCGCCCAGGATGCCCAGGGCGATGAAGTTTGCAATGGTGGGCACCTGAACACCGGCCCATTTCCCAATCAGATAAATCATCACAGCCGCAAGCACGCTGCCCAGCAAGCCGCCCAGGGAGCCTTCCAGGGTTTTATTGGGGCTGATGGCCTCGTTCAGCTTGTTTTTCCCGTACTTGGAACCGATGAAAAAGGCCAGCGAATCCCCCAGCACCGGAATAAAAAAAGCCAGGCTCAGCAGCACCCGCTGCAGGCCGATGGGCTCGATCCGCGTCATGCCCAGCAGGCTCATGCCTGGCAACGCCACAGCAAACAATGGGATAATCGAGGTGGTTAAATCCTCCAGCCGGGGTTCATCCCGGAACATCACCAGGGTGAGGATCACAAATATGATGACCGCCACCAGCAAGACCAGCAGCAGCAGGCTTTCCACCTCGGTGAGCAGCAGGAAACCGGGGATGGCGATGATCAGCGCAAACCAGGTGGGCCAGGCCAGCACCTGGTGCCCGGCAGTTTTCAGGGCATTGAACATCTCATACAGGGCGATGCACACGCAGGCAATCCAGAGCAGGGAAAACACCCAGCCGCCAAAGTACAGGGCCAGGAACAGCAGAAGCAACAGGCTTGCTCCGGTGATGATGCGTGAAGTCATGTGGTTCGTCCTCCAAAACGGCGCTCCCGGCCGGCATAGGCCTTCAGCGCGTCCTGATAGTCACCTACGGTGTAATCCGGCCAGAGTTTTTCGGGAAACAGCATCTCCGCATAGGCTGACTGGGCCAGGAGAAAATTGCTCAGGCGCTGCTCCCCGCTGGTTCTGATAATCAGGTCCACATCCGGCTGGTTGCAGGTGTAGAGTTTACCCGCAATCGCTTCCCAGGTGACGGCGTCCAAGGTGGTCCTGCCTTCTTCAATGTCCTGTTGCAGCAGCCGGAAAGCCCGCACCAGTTCATCCCGTGCCCCGTAGTTAAGGGCGATGTTCAGCTGCATGCCGGTGTTCCCGGCTGTATGCTCCTGGGCTTTTTTGACCGCTTCCCGGGCGCTTTGGGTCAGGCCATCAATGTCCCCCAGGATGCGGATGCGCACCCGGTTTTCGTGGAGTTCATCGATTTCCGAATGGAAAAACTCCACAATCAGGCGCATCAGGGCAGCAACCTCAGGCTCGGGCCGGGACCAGTTTTCCGTTGAAAAGGCATAGAGGCTCAGCACCTCAATGCCGATGTTGCTGCTGTAGCGAATGATTTCCCGCAGGGCTTCCACGCCCTGCCGGTGCCCCCGCATCACGCTGAAGGCGTGCTGACGGGCCCAGCGGCCATTGCCGTCCATGATGATGGCTACGTGTCTGGGCAGTGGCTTGGTTTGCATGTAGCGGCCTCCGGATCAGCGTCACGAAAATAGGAGCACAGAAGCTGGTTGTTCTGGAAACGCACCACCCGGGGCGCCCGGCCTTCAGGCCCCGACATGGGGCGTTCAGGCATGGAAAACACCACCTCCGGGGTGATGCCCTGGTCACGCAAGCGCTGCAGGGCCTCCTCCAGGTGCAGGCCAATCAGGGAAGGCATGGTCAAACGGCCATGATCTCCTTCTCTTTTTCCTTTGCCAGCTCGTCCACATCCTTGATGGCGGCGTCTGTCACCTTTTGCAGCTCGTCCTCCGCCTTGTACTGGTCATCTTCTGAGATGACAGCGTCCTTCTTCATCTGCTTGAACTGTTCCATGGCATCCCGGCGGATGGCGCGGACCGCCACCTTGGAATCCTCGGCATTGCGCCAGACCAGTTTGGTCAATTCTTTCCGGCGCTCCTCGTTCAGTTCGGGAATCACCAGGCGGATGAGCTTGCCGTCATTAGCGGGGTTCAGGCCCAGGTCGCTCATCTGAATGGCCTTCTCCACCAGCGGAATGGCCTTGGCATCCCACAGGGAGATGGTGAGCATCCGGGGCTCCGGGGCGCTGATGTTGGCCATCTGGTTTAAAGGCGTCTGGGTGCCGTAGTAGTCCACCATGATGCGGTCCAGCAGCTTGGGGTTGGCCCGGCCAGCACGCAGGGCAGCCAGTTCCCGCCGGAGGACATCCTTGGTCTTCTCCATTTTTCCCTTTGCGGTTTCAATGACAGGTTTATACATCCTGGTAACCTCCTTGGATTGATTGTCGTGGTTTATTGTACAGAGTTTTGCCCATGTTTTCAACCAAAAAGCGGTTCAGTCCGCCTCCTCCTCACGCTTTGTGAAATAATCCCGGTCGATTCGGATGAAACTCACAAAGCTGGGGTCAATGGTCCGGACATAGGCGCTGATCTGGGGAATCAGCTTCTCATCATGATGATCGGCCGGCACCACCACGTCAAAAATCACTTTGGTGGTCCGCTTGCCCGCCACCATGCGGAAATCGTGCATGGACAGGGGCGGCGTCAGGCCTTCCAGGTAGGCGGTGATGCGCTGCTTGACCTCCTGCCCCGGGGCTGTGATGGGCAGCACAGGATCCATGTGGATGGTGATGGGCAGGTTCAGGGTGCGCAGGATTTCCTGTTCGATCTCGTCCACCACTTCATGCACGTCCATCAGGTTAAGCGAGGCGTCCACCTCCACATGGATGGAGGCCATGGTCTTGCCCGGGCCATAATCATGCAGCACAAAATCATGATACCCCTGAATGACAGGATACCGCATGATGACGTCCAGAATTTTGTTGCCGATGTCCTGGTCCGGCTTGCCGCCCACCAATACGGTGACGGTGTCCTTAATGAGGCTGATGCCGGAATACAGGATGAAACCGGACACCAAAATTCCCAGCCAGCCATCAGCCAGAATGCCTGCAAACTGCGACAGCAACAGGCCAATCAGCACGGCGCTGGTGATAAGCACATCGTTGAAACTGTCCTGGGCTGCTGCCTTGAGGGTGGACAGGTTGTAGGCCTTTCCCCTGTTCCTGTTGTACAGGTAGAGGAAGATCTTGGCCGGGATGCCAACGGAGGTCAAAGCAGCAATCCACCAGGAAAACAGGGGCGCTACCGGGTTGATGATGGCTTGGATGCTGGATTTGAGCAGGTCGATGCCCACGTACACGATCACCACAGCAATGGCCAGGGAGCCAATGTACTCGAAGCGGCCGTGCCCGTAGGGGTGGTTGTGGTCTTCCGGCTTGCGGGCCAGGTAAAGGCTCAGCCAGGAAATGATGACAGAGCCGGTATCCGACAGGTTGTTGAGCCCGTCTGCCAGGATGGACACCGAGCCTGAGATGCTGCCGGCAATGATCTTGGAGGCTGCTAAGAGGCCGTTCACAATCAGACCGATAAAAGAGGCGCGCAGACCAATCCGCGCGCGCTCTTCCTGTTGTTCCTGTATCTTGGCCTGGCTCATGGCTTAAGGCAACTGTTCAATACACTTGGTGGGGCACACCTTGACGCATGCGCCGCACAGGGTGCATTTGACCGGGTCAATCAGAGCCACAAAGTTGTTGACATGGATGGCATCATATTCGCAGGCGCGTTCACAGCGCTTGCAGCTGATGCAGGCCTTGTCGCAGGCTTCCTTGGCGTCCCGGGGGGCTGCAGTGTTCTGGCAGCGCACCGTCACCCTGGCCTTCTTGGGCAGCAGCTTGATGACACTGCGGGGGCATTCCTTTACGCACATGCCGCAGGCCGTGCATTTGTCCTCATCGATGACCACGATGCCGTTTTCAATCTTCATGGCGTCAAAGCGGCACACCCGCACGCAGTCGCCCAGGCCCACACAACCCCACTGGCACATGGTAGGCCCGCCGGCCAGGCCCACAGCGGTGTGGCAGGTCTGCGGGCCGGAATAATCATAGCGGGGTTTCACCACGCCGGTTTCACCCTGGCACAGCACCCGGGCCACCACGGGCTCCGTCTCCTCCGCTTCCTGGCCCATGATCTTGGCCAGCTCGTTTAAGGTTTTCTGGCCGCCGGGGGTGCACAGGTCAATGGGGGCTTCGCCCTTGACCACGGCATGGGCATAGGCATCACAGCCGGGGTAGCCGCAGGCTCCGCAGTTGGCCCCCGCCATGGCATCCCGGGCCAGGGTGAAACGCTCGTCCACCGGCACCGCGAATTTTTTGGAGGCAAAGGTGAGGATCAGTCCGAACACGACGCCCAGACCGCCCATGACCCCTGCAGCATACAGAATTGCTTGTGCGTTCATCTGCTGTCCCCCTTTCTTACATCTTGCCCAGGCCGGCAAAGCCCAGGAAGGCGACAGACATCAAACCGGCAACCACCAGGCTGATGGGAAAGCCTTTGAATGATTTGGGAATATTGGAAGCCTCCAGGCGCTCCCGCACACCGGCCATCAGGACAATGGCCAGCAGGAAGCCCAGCGCGCCAAAGACGCCGTTCAACACGGACCACAGCAGATTGTAGCTGTTGTCGATGTTCAGGATGGTGGCGCCCAGCACGGCGCAGTTGGTGGTGATCAGGGGCAGGTAGATGCCCAGCGCATTGTACAGCGCCGGCATGGATTTCTTCATGAACATCTCGACGAACTGCACCAGGGAGGCAATCACCAGGATGAAGGAAATGGTAATCAGGTAGGTCAGCTGCAGCGGCACCAGGATGTAGTGGTACACCAGATAGGTGAACAGGGAGGCCAGGGCCATGACAAAGGTGACGGCAAGCCCCATGCCTGTTGCCGTTTCAACCTTGCTGGAAACGCCCAGGAAGGGGCAGCAGCCCAGGTAACGGGAGAAGATGAAGTTGTTGGTCAAAATGCAGTTGACCATGAACAACAGGAAATTCGTCAGGGTGAGTTCCATGGTGCTTACACTCCTTTCCTGGTGCTGAGTTTGTTGGAGATGGCATTAACAATGCCCAGAAGCAGCCCGAAGATGATGAACCCGCCGGGGGCCATGACAGCCAGCAGCATGGGTTCAAAGGAAGCGCCGAACAAGGCGGTGCCGAAGATGGTGCCGTTGCCCAGCAGCTCGCGGACAGAGCCGATCAGAATCAGGCCCAGGGTGAAGCCCATGCCCATGCCCAGGCCGTCGGATGCGGCCAGAAACAGGGAGTTTTTGCTGGCAAAAGCCTCCGCACGGGCCAGGATGATGCAGTTCACCACAATCAGGGGGATGAACAGGCCCAGGGCCTCATACAGCGCGGGCACAAAGGCCTGCATCAGCAGCTGCACGATGGTCACAAAGGTGGAGATCACCACGATAAAGGCGGGAATGCGCACTTTGTCGGGGATCAGGTTGCGCAGCAGGCTGATGACGATGTTGCTGCCCAGTAGCACAAAAGAGGCTGCCAGACCCATCCCCAGGCCGTTGGTGGCGCTGGTGGTGGCGGCCAGCACCGGGCACACGCCCAGCACCAGGCGGAAAATCGGGTTTTCGTTGATGATGCCGTTTACGAAAACGCCGCGCATAGTCAATTTCTTCTCACGCATGTTTCTTCACCATCCCATATACACGTCGGCTGGTCCAGCGGTCAATGAGGGGAGTTAAGATGTTCATCAGCAAGATTGCGTAGGTGACCCCTTCCGGGAAGGCCTTGGTCATGCGGATGACCGATACCAGTACACCGCAGCCAATGGCGAAAATCACCTGGCCCACCTTCAGCATGGGGTTGGTCACATAGTCCGTCGCCATGAAGACAGCGCCAAACAGCAGGCCGCCGGAGAGGACAGAGCGCAGCGGATCGCCGCCCATCACCCAGGTCATCAGGGCCACGGTACCCACAAAGATGACGGGGATGTGCCAGCGGATGGTGCCCACAAACAGCATGTACAGGAAGCCGATGAGGATGGCAATCTTGCACACCTCGCCGATGGTTCCGGGGATGTTGCCCATGAGCAGGTCATACATCTGGTAGCCGCCCGGCCGGATCAAAGGGGTGGCAGCCGAGATGACGTCTGCGCCGGCAGGCACCACCTCTGTGACGCCCAGCACACGGGCGGGGAGGTGATACACGCTCATCCGTGCGGGCCAGGAGGCCAGCAGAATGCCCCGGGCCAGGAGAGCCGGGTTCATGAAGTTGTGGCCAATGCCGCCAAACAATTCCTTCACCAGGATGATGGCGATGGCGCTGCCGATGGCAGGCAGCCACAGGGGCGCTTCTGCCGGCAGGTTCAGGCCTAAAATCAGGCCGGTTACCACGGCGGACAGGTCCATTACACGGACAGGCCGACGGGCCAGCTTCTGGAACAGGTATTCACACACAACAGCGGAGATCACTGCAACAGCCAGCACCCAGGCAGCCTTAGTGCCAAACAGGTAGATGCCGGCGGCGGTGGTGGGAACCAGCGCGATGAGGACGTCCAGCATCAGCGTCTGAGTGCTCTCCCGATTCACCAGATGGGGTCCGGTGGAAAGACGCAGTTTCATTCCTTTACACCCTCCTCGCGGTTATTTTTTCTTTTGCTTCTTTGAAGTTTGCGCACAGCTCGATCTTGGCCGGGCAAACATAGGAACAGGAGCCGCAAACGGTGCAGTCCATCACGTTGTGTTTCTTCATGCCTGCCAGGTCTGCCCGGTCGTTGAGGACATTCAGATACTGGGGATTCAGGAGGGACGGGCAGGCCTCCACGCAGCGCCCGCAGCGGATGCAGGGGCTGGGCTCTTTTTTGACGGCTTCCTTCTGGTTCAAGACCACCACGCCGTTGTTGGCCTTGGTCAGGCTGATGGCGGTGTTGGGAATGGCCAGGCCGGTCATGCTGCCGCCGGCAAAAATCTTGCCGGGTTCCTCGGAAAAGCCGCCGGCAGCATCAATGGCATCCTGGAAGCTGGTGCCCACCCGGATGCGCAGGTTGCTGGGGCTGTTCACGGCCCCGGTCACCGTGGTTATGCGGCTGATGAGGGGCTTGCCTTCCGTCACAGCGTCTGCAATGGCAGCAGCTGTGCCCACATTGAACACCACCACATGGGCATCAATGGGCAGGCCGCCGGAGGGCACCTGGCGTTTGGTGACCGCATCAATCAACTGTTTTTCACCGCCTTGGGGGTATTTGGTTTTCAGGATGGCTACCCGAACCCCTTCCATGCCCTGGGCCGCTTCCTTCATCGCCTTGATGGCATCGGGCTTGTTGTCTTCAATGGCAACAACGCCGGCTGCAACCTGCATGGCCCGCATGATAGCCCGCAGGCCCTTCAGAATGCGCTGGGGCTCTTCCAGCATGAGGCGGTGGTCGGCCGTCAGGAAGGTTTCGCACTCCGCGCCGTTTAAAATCACCGTATCAACGGATTTTCCTTCGGGAATCATCAGTTTGATGTGGGCCGGGAAGCAGGCGCCGCCCAGGCCGCAGATGCCCGCATCCTTCACCTGCTGGACAATCTTGTCCGCAGGCGCTTTTTCCACATCGCCCAGGGGGCCCAATGCCACCCATTCATCCTGGCCGTCGCTGGCGATCTCGATGCAGGTGCTGGGTTTTTTGCCCAGCATCTGCCTGGTGACCACCGCGGTGACCTCGCCGGAAACGCTGGCGTGCACCGGGATGCCAAAGCCTCCCACCGGCGTGGCGATGACCTGGCCCAGCTTGACCTGGTCCCCTTTCTTGACACAGGGCTCTGAAGGCGCGCCGATGTGCATGTCCACAGGGATGCACACGCGCTCCGGCACCAGGTCTTTGATGGGCAGGGCGCTGGTTTTGCCCTTGCCCTCATGCAGCTCCTTCAGCGGATGAATCCCGCCTTTGAAACTTAACTTCATGCTGTCTTGCCTGCCTTTCTATTTCAATCGCCTTATTCCGGCTTGTTTGCAAATGCTTCGTTGATGGCGTCCAGGACGGCCTGCATGGTGACGGTGGCGCTGGTGGCTGTGTCCGCATTGCGCAGGTTCTCCACCTTGCTGTCGTCCATGGCTTCCTCAGCGCCGCGGATGGCAAGGGGCGGGAGCTTTCCGATGAATTGCTCCGCGAAGTTTTCCTGCAGCGCTTCTGCGCCATAGCCGCGGGTTTCCACAAAGCCATCCTTCAGGATTTCCAGGCCTGCGATGCTGCCGTCCTGAGCAAAGGTGACCTCCACTGTAATCGGCCCCATGAAGCCGGTCTTGGTGGATGCGATGGCATCCCCTGTGATTACAAGGGTCTGCTTGGGGAACTGCTCCTCGTGGAGCTGGTTGATGCCCTCCAGCACCGCACGGCTGGTGATGGTGGCGCCTGTGATGGCATCAATGGTGTCTTCACCAACCTCCTCATCCGCCTTCCGCAGTCGAAGCGGCGGCAGTTTGCCGATGAACTGGTCTTTGAACTCAGGCTCCAGGGCGGCCAAGCCATAGCCCTTGGTCTCCTTGAAATCGTCGTCCCCGATGTGCAGGAAGGTGATTTTCCCGCTCTCATCAAAGGTGACCGCTACAGCCACGGGGCCGGCAAAACCATCCTTCGCGGTCTTCAGGGCGTTTTCAGGAATCTCAACGGGCTCCGGCGTCGCAGTGGGCTCGGCTGTGGGCCTGGGCGTGGCTGCGGCGGCAGACTCGCTGATGATGTTTTTGTCTTCGTATGCCTTGTTGATGGCATCCAGCACCGCCTGGGTGGTGATGGTGGCGCCGCTGATGGCATCGATGTTGGCCTCGTTGGCAGCCTCGTCTTTTGCCGTGATGTGCAGGGGCGGCTTCTTCCCGATGAACTGGCTGGTGAAATCGCTTTCCAGGACGGCAGCGCCATAGCCTTCGGTTTCATTGAATTGCTCATCGCCGACTGTGAGGGCGGTGATGCTGCCGTCATCCTTGATGGTGACCTGGACGGCCACCAGGTTGTTCTTGCCGGCAAAGCCTTCGGCAGCGCCCGCATAGGTGGTGCCTTCGGGAGCTTCCGCTGCCACCACGTTCTGGCTCTCGATCGCCTGGTTGATGGCGTTGACGATTGCCTGGGTTGTCACCGTTGCGCCGCTGATGGTATCCACGGTGTTTTCAGAGGGGGTTTCATCCTTCTGCAGGATATGCAGCGGCGCTTTCTTGCCCACATAGGCGGCCGCAAACTCGGGCTCCAGGGCTGCAGCCCCGTAGCCAGCGGTCTCGTTGAAGCGCTCGTCCCCCACCTTCAAGCCGCTGATGGTGCCGTCGTCCTTGACAGTCACCACAACATAAATGGGATGGTTTTCACCGGCGAAGCCCACGGCTTCCCCGGCATAGGAGGTGCCTTCAGCCGCCACGGCAGGCTTGCCGGCATCCGGATCCAGGTAGTTTTTCACCTGCTTGGCCACGTTGTTCACAGCGCCCAGCACCGCATTGCTGGTGATGGTGGCGGCGGTGATGGCATCCACCGCGTTGTCCTGGCTGCTGTCGCCCAGGCGCACCGGGCTGTTTTTACCGGAGAACTGTGAAGTGAAATCCGCATCCTTGGCTTTGGCGCCCAGGCCCGGGGTCTCGGCAAAACTGCTGCCGCCCACGTTGATGCCGGTGATGACACCTTCTGCAGTGACACCGGTCACCACCTCAATGTCGCCGCCATAGCCCCTGGCTTCGCTTTTTCCCACATAGCCCAGGACTTCGTCGCCTTTTTTCGCCACGAAAAGCATGCTACCGTCATCCAGCTGCAGCTCTTCAAACAGGTCCGCCTCCGGCATCACCTGCTTTTTGGCAGCTTCCTCCGCCGCGATGGCCTGCTGCCGAATGGGCTCTTTGGTGACCCCGTAGGTCATTGCAAGGCCCAGGCCTGCCACAATGGTGATGGCCCCCAGGACAATCCATGCGTAAATGCGGTTTTTCATTCAGTCAAACCTCCGTTGTATGTTCATGGCCTTCCCCTTGCGCGGAAAGCCGCTGTTTGATGGATGGATCAATCTCCCGGCCCAGCATGTCACTGGCAAGCTGGAAATCCCCCCGGGCCAGGGCAGAGCGGATGGCGGAGCTGGAAACCAGCTGCCCTTGCGGGGTTTTCACCGGCTGGATGGCGGTAAACCCAACTTCCGCTGCTTCACAAAACAGCTTCAGCTGGCCGATGTCCGTTTTTGCCAGATAACCAAAGCGGTGGTTGTAGCCAGCGACGATGTGCCGGGCGTGTAGCTGGTCCAGAAGCACCTTGTTGAAGAAGTCCTTGCCGCTCATCTGCTGCATGTCCTTGTCGAACCTGCTGACAGCGACATGCTGGATGCCGTAGCGCTCCAACAGGGCGATGCGCTCCTGGGCCGGGCTCAGTTCAAACACCTGGCTTTCAGGATCCACAACGCTGACCGGCAGGGGTTCATAGGTGTGCACAACGGGCACCAGTTTTTCCGCTTCTGCAATCTGCAGGGCCTCTTTAATCAGCTGCTGGTGCCCCAGATGGACCCCGTCAAATACACCAAGGCAGACCACCGCCGGCATGACGAGCCTGCCAGGAAAAGATTCCAGACGAAAAACCTTCATTCAAAACCTGCCAATCTGAGCATAATCATCCACAATGAACAACAGAAATCTTAGCATGAAATGGGTTTCATGTCAATCGAAAAACCTTATAGTATAACCAGTTCTTTATACTTCAAACAGTTCAAATCCGTGATTAAATTCGCAAATATTCAGTTCTGCCATCGGGCAGGTTTTCAGGTGTCTTCCTGCTCCAGATAGCTCATATACTGTTCCCGGGTCATCAGGGTTTTCCGGGGCTTCGTACCCTCGTTGCCGGAGATGATGCCCCGGCGCTCCATCTCGTCAATCAGGCGGCCGCTTCTGGCATAGCCCACCCGCAACACCCGCTGGAGCATGCTAATGGACATTTGCCCTGCTTCCACAGCCATTTCAATGGCCTGGGGCAGCAATTCGTCAAACTCGCCGTCCCCGCCGTTGTCCATGCCATCCCCCATGCCATTGCCGCTGTCGCCGGATTCTGATTTGTCAACATGTTCCATCAGGTCCAGGTTATAATCCGCCTTGTTGCGGCTTCTGATGTAGTCCACGGTCTGCTCCACGTCCTTATCCGCCACAAAGCAGCCCTGGACGCGGATGGGCTCCCTCGTGGTGGAGCGGAACAGCATATCGCCATAGCCCAGCAACTTCTCTGCACCATTGCTGTCCAGAATGGTCTTGCTGTCAAAGGGGGAGCTGACCCGGAAGGCGATTCGCCCGGGAATATTGGCCTTGATAACCCCGGTGATGATATTAACCGAGGGCCGCTGGGTGGCCAGAATCAGGCAGATGCCGGCAGCCCGGGCTTTGGCAGTGATGCGTTTGATGTGGTCTTCAATCATTTTGCCGCTGGTGGTCATCAGGTCTGCCATCTCGTCCACAATAACGATGATCCGGGGGAGGGGCTCCTCATCCGGGCCCAAGCGCTTGTTGTAGGCGTCCAGGTTGCGCACGCCGGCTTCCACCAGGATCTGATAGCGTTCATCCATTTCCTGGCACACCCAGTCCAGGGCGGCAGTGGCTTTTTTCGCATCCGTGATGACAGGCATCATCAGGTGGGGAACATCGTTATAGGGCTGCAGTTCCACAAATTTGGGGTCCACCATAATCAACCGCACATGCCGGGGGGACGCCCGGTAGAGAATGCTGCAGATGATGCTGTTGATGCACACGGATTTACCGCTGCCGGTGGCGCCGGCAATCAGCAGGTGGGGCATGTCCATCAATTCGCAGACGATGGGCGTCCCGGTGATGTCCTTGCCCAGGGCCACCGCAGTCGGAGAGGGGTTTTCCTTCATGCGGCTGGACTCCAGCACCTCCCGTAAAAACACCTTGGTGGTTTTGTCGTTGGACACTTCCAGGCCCACAAAGGAGGTGCCCGGAATGGGCATCTCTGCCCGGATGTCGCCCTTGGCTTTCAGTTCGATGGTCAGGTTGTCCATCACGTTGCGCAGCTTGTTGACATTGATGCCCTCCGCCAGGCGGATGGCAAAACGGGTGACGGTGGGGCCGTGGACAATGTCGTGGAGGTGGGCAGTGATCTGAAAGCTTTTGAGCGTTTCAATCAATTTCACGCCACGGCGCTGGTCTTCCTCCGTGGTGTCGTTGATCTCGCCTTGCGGCGGCGCTGTCAGCAGGCGCTTGGGCGGTACTTCATAGTCGTCCAGGGCCAGCTTGATTTGTTTGGGCTCCGGCTTACGCGCCATGCCGTCCAGGGTCGCCGCCTCAGGGGCCGCAGCCCGGCGGGCGACGGGCGTGCGCTCGCCGCTGAGGGGCACTGCAGGCGCGGTGTGCACGGCTTGCGCCGGCTTGTTGACCGTTTTGAAAACCGGCTCTTTTTCAGGGGTGACAACAGGCCGCGGGGTCTCCTGCACAGGCTGCGGCATCGCTTCCTCTGCAGGCAGTTGAACCGGCGCAGTTCTTTCCTTGCGGGGAATGGCAGGTGCTTCGGGCTGCATCACAGCAGCCGCCTGCTGCCTGCTTCCGGTGCGCCGGCCTGCAGGCCTTTCCCTGGCTACAACTGGCTCAGAAACGGGCAGCTGCGCTGCTACAGGTGCAGGTGCAGGGACAAACTCCGGTTCCAACTGCACAGGTTCAACAGTCTGCCGTGCTCTGGCAGTTTCAAATACCGGCTCCGGCCTGAGCGCCGGTTTGGCGGCAGGCTGGGCCGCTGGCGGGAAATCCTCTTCAAAAATCGCGCCGGTTTGGGGGATGAAGCCAGGCTCCACCTCCGGCTGGGGCTGCACAAAGGGCGGCTGCTGCCGGTTGAGGCCGGCGGCATGGTTCCAGGAGGCGGAGGTTGCAGGATATGGCTCCATATCCACCCAGCCTGCTGCTGCAGGTTCCACGGGTTCCTGTGGCTGCCACTGCTGCTGCTCCGCAATTTGATAATCCTGATGGTTCAGGTCCTCGGGGTAGGCCTGCGCGGCAGCCATGTCGCCTCCCATTTGCGCCTGGACAGTTTGGGGCCGCTCAGCTGCCGGCCGCCTCTCGGGCGGCCGGTTGATTTTATGGCTGATCTGGGCTGCCAGCCTGGCAGGGCTCACCCGGGCCAGGGCAAACAGCAGGGCGATGACTAGCAGGACTGTCAGGGTGGTGGCGCCGAAATTGCCCAGGGTAATGAAGAGGGGGTAGGCCACCAGCATTCCCAGTACGCCGCCGCCAGGGTAGAAATTGTTGTCGCTGCGCAGGCCCTGGTAGCGATGATAGGCTTCGTGGAGGTATTCCCCCATGCTGTCCGGGTATCCGGCGCCCCTTAAGGAATTGAGGTTTTTGATGTAGTGCATCAGCCGGGGGTAGCTCTGGTCATTCACGCGGAGGGTGAGGGTCAGCAGGGCGCCGATGCACATGATGAGCAGCAGGCTAATCAAGAAAGGATAAACCGATACATAGCGTTTGGCGGATATCACCAGAATGCCGCCCAGCCAGATCACCATCACGGGAACCAGGAAGTAAAGCCCGCCCCCCAGGCCGATGGCCATGTATTTAAACAGGTTCAGGGCGCTGGAAGATGTCTGCAGCATGACCCCCAGCAGCAGCATGAACCCGAAAGCCATCACCATCACGCCTGCCGGCAGCAGCACGGCGCCGCCGCGGTCGGTGGATTGGATGACGTTTTTGGTTTTCTTCCTGGCAGCAGTTGTCATGCGGCGGTTCCTTTACTTGATGGTTTGCATCCAGATGGCTATGAGCTGGTCCTCCTGGTCATATACCAGGCGCAGCTCGTTGGGTTCAAAGGGATAGATGTCCATGTTGCCTTCAGGCAAGCCGTACAGGGCCGCCGCATCCTCCCCCAGGGGCAGGCTGACCGCGGGCTGGCCCAGCGCCAGAAGGGCATCAGCCTGGGTGGATGCCCCGGTGATAAGGCCGGACAGGTTCATCCGCCTGGATAGCACCCCGGCTATTGTATCACGGTCGAAGCTGATGAGCACACTGCCCCTGAAGCGGTCATCCTCCAACTGGTATTTCTCGCCGTCTGCAAAACCTTCCGGGTCGTACAGCAGGCTATGCCGCTTGATAGCGGTTTCCAGCTTCTCTCCCAGGGTCACTGCCAGGCCGGGCAGTTTGCCGCTGCGGGCTGCCTCTTCAATCGCTTTGCCGGTATGCTCATTGGTGTGCATGCGGTTCAGAACGCCCAGGCTGTGCAGGAAGGAGCCTTCCTCCAGGTTCATCAGGTCCTGGATTTCATGAAACAGAAAATGAAAAGACGCCGGCCGCCCGGAAAGCCAGGTGAGGCTATCTTCCGGATAAAAGAAACTGATGCCGGTAGCATCTATCAGCAAGCGCTCAAGGGGCAGGGGCCGCAGGGCGCTGAGGTCCAGGTAGTTGGACAGGTCATCCATGAACAGTGCATCCACCAGGTCTTCCAGGTGCGTCCGGGCCTCTTCCTTGTTGGTAAACAGCTGGTCGGCCGTCACTTCCTGGCCGTTGGCCAGGTCAAACTGCAGGGGAAGCTGCTGATAGCCTGTCCGGCCGTTTGGCATCCTCCCCTCTGCTGTGAAGAGGATGGACAGCAGGTCGTGCCCGTCTGTTGAGGGCAGGATGAAGGCTTCGCCGGACAGCACCAGCTGTCCCGGGGTGCCGGACTGAAGCACAGTGAAGGTGTTCAGGTGGGGCGTAATGTGTTCAACGATGGCCTGATTGATCTGATCCTGCACGAAGCTGTTGTCCATGCCGGTGATTTCAGGATAGTTCAGGGAAGAATCCCCAGCCGTCTTTGAAACCATGTCAATGACAGCTTTGCTTGTGGTGGCTGACGCAGCAGGCGCCAGCAGCACAAGGATCAAAAGACAGGCACAGGCTTTTATAATGCTGGCTTTCATGTCAATCGCCTCCTTGTGCCCATTCTACATGCAAGCCAAGAATATTTCAAGAATGAAACAGTTGGAAACAATTCCGTCATGAAATGCTGGAGGTCACTGCTCCGGCGCGTACCCTGGCTTTGCGCTCCTGCCTTCCTGGCGGGCGAAGTTCTCCGCATTCTTGTTCAGATAGATTTGGTACATCTCCTCAGCATCCAGGCCCGCTTCCAGGCACATGCTGAGGAAGAAGTGCAGGATGTCCACCAGCTCCTCCTTCAGCGCCGGGGTGTCAATGGCCTTGGGGTTCTTCCACCATTTGAAGTTCACCTCGTCCAAGAGTTCCGCCAGTTCGCTGATGATGGCCAGGGTATGTTTCTGAATCCATGTTTCAGGGGCAATGCCGTGCAGGTCCCGCTTGTCCCTGATGGCATCGTTCAGGCTTTTCTGAATGGTGAGCATGTGTTCCAGCCGGTCCATGTCCTTCCTCCTCACTTCAGCCGTCTGCTGATTTGTTTCCCCACCGCAGCCAGGACAGGCTCATGGCGGAGGGTGTCCCGCATGACGCGGTTGACGTCCCGAAGTGTCACCCTGCGCAGCCTGGCCATGATGTTCTTTTGATCAATTAACTGGTCATGCATCAGTTTCACGCTGCCCATGGCAGCCATCCGCTGGTAGGCGCTTTCCATGCCCAGGGCATAGCCGGTTTTCATCTGTGCCATGGTCTGCAGAAACTCTGTTTTGCTGAGGCCTTCCGAAATCAGCGCATCGGCCTCCTGCCTGACCAATTCAATCACCCGGTTCACCTTCTGGGGCGTGCATGCGGCATAGATGGTGAACTCGCCGCAGCCGGGGTAGGCGGTGGGCGCAGAATAAATGCTGTACACCAGGCCTTCCTGCTCGCGCACCTTCTGAAACAGGCGGGAGGAGACGCCGCCGGCAAAGGCGGTTGAGAAGGCTGCCATGGCAAAGCGGTCCTCATGCATGCTTTCCAGGCCGGGATAGCTCAGGCAGATATGGGTCTGCTCCACATCCTTGTTCAGGGTCAGCACCTTGCCGCTGTTTTGAAAATGATTTACAGGGAATGGTCTGTTTTCGTTCCCCTGCCAGCTGCCGAAGGCAGTTTCCGCCCAGTCGATGAGCTGCTGTTGGTCAAATCGTCCCACCACGGACAGCACGGCGTTGCCAGGCTGATAGTATTGTGCCCGATAGGCCTGCAGGCCCGCCAGGGTCTGCCGGCTGATGACCTGCCGCGTGCCCAGAATGGTCTTCGCAAGGCTTTGGCCCTGGTACACGCCCTCGTGTAGCAGGTTGAACACCAGGTCTTCCGGCGTGTCTGCTTCCATGGCAATCTCTTCCAGGATGACTTCCTGTTCTTTTTCAAACTCACCCTGTTCAAACCTGGGGTTGATCAGCA
>Ga0209510_1001416_pt1 | contig 27423 bp, 29 predicted proteins | sample BiotimSIPDNA_FD_185749 | JGI IMG/M metagenome (GOLD analysis project Ga0209510, IMG submission 185749) | Anaerobic biogas reactor microbial communites from Washington, USA - Biogas_R1 time_0 SIP DNA (SPAdes) (version 2) | ecosystem: Engineered > Bioreactor > Anaerobic > Unclassified | place...
ACGAAGAAGAACTAAAGAAGAGTGAAAATATTATACCATATCGGAGTGTTTGATGGAGCTATAACTTTATTTGTTTTAGATATGTCTATATATTGATTATACCATATCGGAGTGTTTGATGGAGCTATAACCGCAACTCATCTTCATACCAAATCGGATCTATTATACCATATCGGAGTGTTTGATGGAGCTATAACTTAAGAAATAAGACATATTGCGAGACGATGATTATACCATATCGGAGTGTTTGATGGAGCTATAACAACGTTGGGTGGGTGCTACTGATGGTGCTCATTATACCATATCGGAGTGTTTGATGGAGCTATAACATATTATCAATTATGTAATATTGATGCATAATTATACCATATCGGAGTGTTTGATGGAGCTATAACCAAACCCCGTTGTGCCACCGAGAGAAGAGCATTATACCATATCGGAGTGTTTGATGGAGCTATAACCTTTTTAGTGTCGAGCATCCCGGCCTTGCGATTATACCATATCGGAGTGTTTGATGGAGCTATAACTTGAACGCATCGGCATCCATTTTGATGTAATTATACCATATCGGAGTGTTTGATGGAGCTATAACTGACAGAGATATCTAAGGACTACAGACCACATTATACCATATCGGAGTGTTTGATGGAGCTATAACAAGGCCGGCGCAGAGGAGACACAGGCTGAAATTATACCATATCGGAGTGTTTGATGGAGCTATAACTACAGTTCCGCCATCTCACGAACATGACGCATTATACCATATCGGAGTGTTTGATGGAGCTATAACGCCACCAATGTCGGACTCGGCAAGGGTGTAATTATACCATATCGGAGTGTTTGATGGAGCTATAACTGGCGACAAACTGATTGCTATTGCTACATGATTATACCATATCGGAGTGTTTGATGGAGCTATAACTTCATCGAGTACAATAACTCTGCGCATTATATTATACCATATCGGAGTGTTTGATGGAGCTATAACAAAGTTCTACGCAGAGGCCCACGAACTCTAATTATACCATATCGGAGTGTTTGATGGAGCTATAACATAGTACACTCAAACAATTATGCCTGACGCATTATACCATATCGGAGTGTTTGATGGAGCTATAACCGAACCATATCAAAAGGTATTGAAAAGGGATTATACCATATCGGAGTGTTTGATGGAGCTATAACTCATCATCATCTAATGCTTCACTACCAACAATTATACCATATCGGAGTGTTTGATGGAGCTATAACGAATATCTACTGAACATGGAACGATGGGTAATTATACCATATCGGAGTGTTTGATGGAGCTATAACTGGGTGCTCCTTTCGTAGTGGTTGATATTAATTATACCATATCGGAGTGTTTGATGGAGCTATAACATCTCTGCTATTATAACTACTGTTTCTATTATTATACCATATCGGAGTGTTTGATGGAGCTATAACCTCACCTTTGATCCTCTCAATGAGAAAGGCCCTCACCCCTCCTTCGACGGATAATCCTCATCCTCCCCGTAATCATCCACCCAAATAAAATTGAAATCCTCCTTCCCCTTCCCGACATTCTCCCTTAAAAACGCCCCGTGCGACCTGGCCAGCGCCTCGGCGGCCTTGAGCCGCGTATTCGTGCGCACGATCCTCGTATACACCTCCCCGTTTTTACTGCGGCAGGTTTCCGTCTCCTGCCCGCGCATGACGCTCGTCCAGTATCTTTTGATCTCGTCGATATCCGCAATACGCTCCCGCGCCGCGGCCTGCTGCCGCTCGAGCACCTCCGCCCTGACAGCGGGGTTGTTCAATAGCCCCCGCGCCACCACAGCCGCATATTTTGTCGCATAGCCCGCTTTGCGTACCGCGTCGGCACCGTTGCCGCCGTTCGCCGTGTAATGCTCGATGAAGCTCTTTTCCCTTTCCGTCAATTCCGTTTTCGCTGCCATGCATCCACCCCTCTAAGCTCCGTGTGTGCTCCGCCGCCCCGGCGGCTATTCGCAGCCGCCGGCCCGGTCTTCATCCGCATCCGCCGCCTTATCCCCCGGAAACGCGCCCTGCGCTTTTGCCAGCGCCCCGGCCGCCTCGACCCGCAGATTGGCGCGCACCTGCCGGTGATACGCCCTGCCGCTCCTGTTGAAGCAGGTCTCGACTTCCTGCCCGCGCATGACGCTCGTCCAGTACTCCTCGATTTCCCCGAGGCCGGCGATGCCGTCCCGCGCCAGGGCGCGCTGCCGCTCGAGTATCGCGGCCCTGATCGCGGGATGCGCAAGATTGTCCTGCGCTATGGTTGTGACGCTTGATTCGGTATACCCCGCAAGCCTTGCCGCCCGGAGTTTCCTGCCGCCGGTCATGATGTAGTAATCGATGAATCGCCGCTGCTTCTCGGTCAGCCTGCCGTCTTTCAAAATATCCCCCCCGTCGCGATTTTGCGAGAACTCCTCAACTTAAGTGTAGCAGAAAAAGTACGCAGCGGTGCGCAAAGTTACGCGGCATGCCGGGCAAAAAGCGTCATACCCGGATTCTCCCCATTTGCCCCGCCCTCCCCTGTAATGCTATAATCATTACAGCATCCGCACAAACTTTTAAACATAACCGCAGGGTGAGGCTATGAAAAAAAAAATACTGGTCGTCGATGATGAAAGAAGCATCGCGGACGCGATCGTATATGCGCTCGTCAGGGAGGGCTACACGGCCGAAGCCGTCTACAACGGCGAAGCGGCGCTAAAAAGGGCGTCGGAATTCCGCCCGGACGCCATGATACTCGATGTGATGCTCCCGGGCATGGACGGCTACGACGTCTTGAAGAGCCTTCCGGGCAAAGCCCGCATCGGCGTTCTGATGCTGACCGCCAAAGAGGATATCGTCAACAAGGTGCTGGGCCTCGAGCTCGGCGCCGACGATTACATCACAAAGCCTTTTGACATGCGCGAACTGCTGGCGCGCATAAAATCGGTGCTGCGCAGAATGCAGCCGGCCGAAGGCGGCCGCGAGCCCTCCGGGATCGCGCTGGGCGGCGTGACACTGCACCCGCACCGGCGGAGCGCCTATGCGGGCGGCGACATGCTCGACCTGACCCCGAAGGAGTTCGATCTGCTGGCGCTGCTGCTCGCGCACCCGGACCGCGTCTACACGCGCGACCAGCTGCTGGATCTGGTGTGGGGCATGGAATATATCGGCGGCACGCGCACCGTCGATATCCACATGCAGCGGCTCAGGAAGAAGCTCGGGCCAGAACACTGCGATCTGCTGCAAACGGTGCACGGCGTCGGCTACAAGGCTTCGGGCGCGTACTGACATGAGAACCAGCATCCGCATCAAATTCAGCGTCTTCCTTGCCGCGCTGCTGCTGCTGACGGTGGCGATACTGAGCCTTCTGGTGCTGGAGGGCATCAAAAAGAACCAGCAGGCGCAGTACGAGCAGTACCTGGCGCAGCAGGCCAAGACGGCAAACATCTATCTGCTGCAAACGATTTTGTCCGAGCCGAACAAGGACCCCGACAGGTTTCTTGCGGCAAAAGGGCCGGAGTTTGCAAAGCAGCTCGAGCAGATCACCGGCCAGTCGGTCGTGCTGTTCGATCAAAACGGCGGCGCCGTATCGGGCAATGCGCCCGCCGCCGGGCTCAATGACCGCAAGACCGCGCTCGGGTATGCGCTTTCGGGCAAGATCGCCTATCAGGATGAAGGGGACGCGCTGTATTACATGGCCCCGCTGCGGGCCGGAAACGCGCAGATCGGCGTCGTGCAGTTTTATTACTCGCTATCGGGCAACATCGCATTCTACAATCGTATCAAAAGGCTGTTCACCGTGATCGGCGCGGGCGTGTTCGGCATAAGCTTCCTGCTGGCCTATTTGTATTTCAATTCGTTCGCCGGAAAAATCATCATGCTCGGCAGGATGGTCGACGGCATACGGCAGGGGCATTACGATGTCCGGGCGCTCCGACGCCGCGATGAGATCGGCGCTTTGAGCGAGGGCATACGCGCGATGAGCGGGCAGATCGATAAGACCATACGGGACATGCGGGAGGAGCAGCACAAGCTGACGCTGGCCGTCGAGAAGCTATCCAGGCTCGAAAAGCAGCAGCGGGAATTCATAGGCAGCGTGACGCACGAATTCAAGACGCCGCTGACGTCGATCGGGGCCTACCTCGATCTGCTCGAGATGTACCCGGAGGATCAAAAGCTGCTCGATACGGCCAGAACGACCATCAAGAGCGAGACCGGCCGGCTCTATGAGATGGTCGACAAGGTGCTGCAATTATCCGCGCTCGAAAAATACGACTTCGAGTTCGGCAGGGAGAAGATCGACGTGCGGCAGTCCATCGAGCGCGTGCTCGGCGGCCTGAAGGGCCGCATGGAGCGGTCCGGCATCGCGCTTGCGACCGACCTGGCCGAAGCCTGTATCGAGGCCGACCGCGACAGCGTGGCGCTGATGCTCGTCAACCTCTTAGACAATGCGATCAAGTACAACAACCCCGGCGGCAGCATATCGGTCAGGAGCTGTACCGACGGCGGCCGGGTCGTCATCGAGATCGGGGACACCGGCATCGGCATACCGCGGGAGCTTGCGGACAAGGTGTTCGAGCCGTTCTTCACGGTCGACAAGAACCGGACCCGGCAGACCGGCGGCGCGGGCCTCGGGCTGTCGCTCGTCAAAAGGCATGCCGAGGCGCAGGGCGGCTCGGTGTCGCTGATAAAAACAGGGCCGGGCGGCTCGACATTCAGAATTGTTTTCCCGGCTTATATCGGGTAGAGCCCGTACTTTATGCAATGGATCCTTGTCAGGCAGGGGCAGGGGCGGGCATAAAAAAATTTACATTTTGGAAACAATCGTAGATATTATCGATACAAACCCCTGGTAACATAAAAGCCAAGGAGGTCATGAATATGAAAAACAGATTATTTCTGACAGCACTGGCTGCCGCGGCGGCCTTAACATTGACCGCGTGCGGTGTTCCGGCAGGCGAAAACGACCCGGCGGCCCGGCCCGGCCAAACGGCGGACATCACAAACGACGGCGGGGACAGGTTTGTCGTCGAGGACACGGGCAAGGTCATTACCGTCATCGATGATCCGGGCAGCCATGCGCCCGCGCCGGGCGTGACGGTCGGGGACATCGTCGAGTATCAGGGCATCGAGATCTCCGACTGGCTGGATCAGGATACCGCGGTCGTTTCGATGGAAAACCAGTCGCTTCCCAGGATGAGCCTTGCGGAGCTTTCCGATTCCCATCCCCGGAGCCTGTATCTTTACCATCTGGAAACGGATGAATACGAACTGCTTCAGGCAAACCAGGATCTAAACCTGAGCGGTGCGGCGCTGTCGCCGGACAAAAGGCACCTGCTGTACGCGGGCAATTCGCTGGGCGATCCTTCGTACTATGTGATGGATATGGATACGCTCGAAGCCATGAATATTTCCGGCGCGTACAGCGCGCAATGGAAATGGGCCGACAGCGAAACGGTGCTCGGCGGCTCCTACAACGGCGGCGCGTATGCGGCGAACGTCGGCGGCGAGGCATCGCCGGTCGCGGGACTCGAGGATGAATCGCTGTATATCGTGCAGAAGGTCAAGGGCAGGGTCTACTACAACACGCAGTACGACGGCACGCTGATGGCGCTCGACCCGGGCACCGGCGAAAAAACAAGCCTCGGCATCGAAAATGTTTACGGCGTATATCCTTCGCCCGACGGAAACCAGATGCTCGTGCTGCAATACAGCGGCTCCAAAAGCATATTGATGCTCTACAGCGCCGAGGGCGGCAACATCATGACGATTGCCGAAGGCGCGGAGCTCGGCGGGGTATCATGGTCGCCCGACCAGCTGATGGCCGCCTACACGATGAAGGCCGATGAAAACGGCGCGGCGGCGAACGGGCTCTATGTGTTCAACATGCTGACCGGCGAGAACACGCAGATCGCGGTCGGCGTAGGCAGCGCGTCCACCTGCTGGAGCCCTTCGGGCAAGGAACTGGCCTATGCCGTATGGGACGGAAACGGGTACAGCAGCAGCATCATCCATCTGGATTACTCGCTGCAGGAATCCTGATGCGTGCCCGCAGCCATAAATAAGACAATGCCGACAGGCCGGGAGCCGCTCCCGGCCTTTTACTCCAAGCACCTTGAAATGGCGCGCCGCCGGGATAAGAGCAATCAGCGAATGGGAGCGCCCCGACAATCGTTTGCGAAGCAAACGATGACAGGGGAAATACACCAATCGAAGCAAAAATACGCCGCCGGGCCCCGCAATCTTCATCTGCTGCTAAAAAATTGCCGAAATATGTTATAATGATTCAAAAATGCCGCGAAAGGACGCCCGACCATGGAGAACAACCGCTTCTGTCCTTTTATCAACAGCGAGTGCAGATCCGACTGCATGTTTTTTACGCACAACACCGCCACATCGCGCGGCGTGACAAAGTGCCTGCTCGCAATCGGCATGGATGCGGTGAACCGCTACCAGCATGACGATCTGCAGAACATCACCGAAGCGATCAAAGCAAAAAAATAACGCCTTTTGGGGTAGATAAAGGCCCTGTCCCCTTGCACGGCGGACAGAGCTTGTTTCGGGCTGTCATGAATATCAGGCGGTCAGCATCGGCAGCAGCCTGAAGAGCGCGATCCCGAGCGCGCCGGCCGCCGCCATGACCAGTATCGGGTGCCATTTCCGCCAGAACAGCATCAGGAACGACACCGCGAGCACCAGCACCGCCCGCCAGTCGACCGACAGCAGCTCCGCGATCCCGGCAAAGGCTGCGCCCCCGTGGCCCGCACCCGGAAACAGCGACAGCGAAACGACCGGCCAGATCGAGTACGCGATCAGCGCGACGACAACCGGGCGTATGCCCGACAGCGCGCCCTGGACAAGCCTGTGATCCTGGAAATGGAAGAAGAAGCGCGCGACAAGCATCGCGATGATCAGCGAAGGCAGCATGACGCCGAATGTGCACGCCACAGCGCCCCCGACGCCCATTGTCTTCATGCCGGCAAACGTCGCGGTGTTCAGCGCGAACGGCCCCGGCGTCATTTCGGCGATGGCTATGACGTCGGCGACCTCGGCGGCGGTCATCCAGCCGTTCCCGACCATCTCGCGCGTAATCAGCGGTATCATCGCGTAGCCGCCGCCTATCGTAAAGAGCCCGATTTTGAAAAACGCCCAAAGCATGCGCAGCAGCTCAAGCATCCTGACCGCCTCCCTTCGCGCTCCGGCCTGACGCGATGGTATAGAGTATTCCCGCAGCGGCCCCCGCAAGTATCAGAAGGATCGGGTGGATGTCCAGAAAAAGCGAAACGGCAAGCGCCGCCGCGGCCATGATCCAGCCGAAAGCGCCGCGGACGCCCGGCTTTCCGAGCTTCACGACAGCCTGCACCAGCAGCCCGATGACGGCCAGCCTGATGCCCTGCAGCGCCGCGTATACATATTCATTGTCCCTGAACTGCACATAGAAAAAGGATATGACGCTCAGCGTAACAAGCGAGGGCAGCGACAGCCCGACCACCGCGACAAACGCGCCAAGCACCCCGAACAGCCGGTAGCCTGTCATGATCGACGCGTTGATCGATATCATGCCGGGCAGTGACTGCGACACGGCGAGTATGTCCAGCATCTCGTCCGTTTCGAACCATTTCTTGTTCTGCACATATTCCCGCTCCATCAGCGGGAACATCGCATAGCCGCCGCCGAATGTAAACGCGCCGAGCTTTAGTGTGATGATGAAAAGCTCGGTCATTTTCTTAACATCGCCCGCAAATTTGGGCTTTATCCTCTGCTTCATTCCATACTCCGGTTGTTTTTGTACCTGCGATTTTGCTGCGAAAGCGCAGCGGCGCCAGTGCATGCCGCGTGCCCGGCCGCCGCGGATTCCGCAGGCAGCCCCTATATCCATTATTCTATAAAATACCGCGAATCCTGCATAGAACCATTTGCCAGCCGGGCCGTATTTTAGGAAAGCGCGGCAATCAAGCACAAGCTTTCCGCAGGCAATAAAAATAGCGCACCTTACCAATGCGCCATGATGCGGCAGCGCCGCTTTCGGCCGCCGTTTTCTTTCAGTCCGTCGGCACGAACTTGATCTCGCCGGGCTTGACCCAGCCAAGAAGCTCGCGCGCCATTCTCTCGATGAAATCCTGCGTCTTCGTGAACAGCACTTCCTCTTTCAGCGTCTCCTGCTCGCCCTGTACGTTGCTGAGCTTTGCCGCGATTTGATCGCGCTCGGCGCACAGCGCCTTGTACTGGCTGTACTGGTTCATGAACAGTATGCTGATGCCGAGCACGACCGGCAGTATCAGGCACAGCGCGACAAGTATCCTGCGCCGCCGGTACACCGCTCTTTTGTCCGTCATACGGGACCGCTCCTCTCCTCATTGGATACACCCTATAACTACTAAATTATAACAAAATACATTTTCGAAATCAATGACACCTATACTTATAAGTCGGTATGCGGGGGTTGAAACAGAATGACGGGAGGCAGATGCCGGTAATCTGTTGCCGGACCGCAGCTTGTATGTCTCAGCAGGCTCCGCCCGCGACCAGCCCCGGCGCGCCGTGACTCATTTCATTATACTAAAAGGAGCGACGAGGGCGTCGCTCCCTACAACCGCATAATTCCGATCTGTCGATATAGAGCTTTTGCTCCCTACCATATCTCAGGAATTCCCCTCATAAATGGCTTAAGAATCAAGTATGTTTTATATTGTCTATGCGGTCAAAAGACTTTTGACCGCAAAAAGATGGTTTAAACGAATTGTTAGTGAGCCATTTTCCGGAGGGGAAATGCGGCGAATGCCGCATGGGGTGGTTCATCGGCAGGCTCCGCCCGCGACCAGCCCCGGCGCGCTGTGGCTCATTTTTTTATACTAAAAAGGAGCGACGAGGGCGTCGCTCCCTACAACCGTATAAAAAGTTTACCTCACCCAATCCATCGCGATGACGCCCTTATACTCGCGCAGAGCGCCCGCGCCGAGCCCGATTGTGCTTTCGGCCACCCTGCGGCCGCCCATCAGCTCCAGGAACGGCCCGACCTCGTCGATCGGCAGCCCGCACGCCTCGTTCCTGTAGTGCATCGCGATCGTTAAAAACGGCTCGACCATGCCGATGATCCGCTTGGCCTTTACGGCGTCGATGGTATAGAAGCCGCCGACCGGTATCATCAGCACATCGACCCTGCCGATGGCCTTCCACAGCTTGTCATCCGGTATGTGCCCGATGTCCCCCATATGGCAGATGCTGATATCGTCGACCGTGAACTTAAAAATGATGTTGCTGCCGCGCTTGGTTCCGTTCTGGTCGTCATGGTGCGACTGCATGCCCAAAAATGTTATGTCGCCGAACTGCGTACAGCCGGAGTTTTCGACGACCGTTGCACCCTCGACCCACGACAAATCGCAATGGTCGCGGTGCTTGTGGCTGACCGTGACATAGTCCGCGCGCGTCTTTCGGACCGGGTACCCGACCGAGGCGTCGTAAGGATCGGTCAGTACGGTCGTTTTGTCACCCTCGATTTTAAAGCATGCGTGTCCAAGCCATGTGATTTTCATAAGAACCCCCGATGATAAATGTTCAGCATATGCACCGCGTGACGGATCGCCGCCGAAAGCTCCGCCGGAAGATACCCATTTCGCAGGTGCTGCTCGATTGCGCTCAAAAAGGCGGCGCCCGTGCGCTCCCGTATGCGCGCGCTCTTTGTATAAATGATTTTAAAGAGCAGCAGCGCCGCATCATAGGACTGCGCGGTCCACGGCCCGCAAAAGCCGAACGCAATGTGCGCCTGCATCCTTGCGGCCAGCGCGTTTTCGGCAATGCTCAAGCGCTCCGAAGCAAACGGAGGAAACGCCTTTACGGCGTTCCCGACCCATTCATTCGTTATACAGAAATGGTAATCTTCATAAGCGGGATTGTCAATAGACGAAAATCCAAGCCGGAGCGCGACGCTCCCGACATCGCGGATACGCGCATTTGCTGCAGCCGCCTTGTTTATGATAAAATCATGGCCGTCGAAATAGACGGCCGGAGCTTTGAAACAATCTGATTCTGCTTTGAGCAATGCCGCAAGCTCCATGGCAAGCTGCGCCGCCGGATCGTAGTATTCAGGCAATTTGCTAAGGCTCCCTGTGGTATACGACATCCAATGTGTTGTTGCTGGCAAAGCGCCCGGATATGTCGAGCTGGTAGGCAAGATTGATCGCCCCGGCGTCCCTGCCCAGCCGTGTGTCGATCCGCAGCGGGTATACGCCCATCTCGAGCGCGCCGAACGGCGTCTCGTACAGGTTCACGCATTTCTGGCCGCGCTTCATGACCATGTGCGCCCTGGCAGAGCCGTTCCTGCTCAGGGTTACGACGTCGTCCTGCACCGATATGACGGTCGTCGAGCCCTCGAGTCCGGAAAGCTCGCTTTCCTCGTACTCTATGATCTGCGCGCCGCCCTGTTCGTAGTACTTGCCCTTCGTGACAAGCTCCGTCACGCTTTCCTGGCCGTCGATCATCTGCGTGCCCGTGATGTTGAGCATGATGCTTCCTTCCATGTTAAAAGCCGCTCCCCCTGTTTGTTTGCTCCATTATATCATCAAGGCTGCGAATTGAAAATCTTATGCAACAAATAAAATATTGCCATATCTACATAATTTATTGCCAGTGGTTTTGGGATGCAAAAGGATAAGCCGGGCTGTTGAAAGACCACCCCATGCGGCATACGCATCGTTTGCTTTGCAAACGATTGCCGGGGCGCTCCCATGAACCGACTGCTCTCATCTTGGCCCCGCGGGCATACCAAAGGCCGGGAGCATGAGCGCAGCGAATCCCGGCCTTAAACCTCGCCCGTAATCAGCGATTACTACATATCGCTCCAAATCGGGGTTTTTCCCCTATCATCGTTTGCTTTGCAAACGATTGCCGGGGCGCTCCCATGAACCGACTGCTCTCATCTTGGCCCCGCGGCGCTTCGCGCCGCTCTATACCAGCATCGATCCGTCGACCGTGTCGACGACCTTGTAGATCTTCTCCTGCTTGCCGGTGTTTGCGTTGATATAGACATAATACGTCTCATTGTTGAAAACGCACGTAAACTCCCAGCACAGTATTTCCCCGAGTCCCATCGCCGGTATCACGCACAGCCGCGTGTCGACAGGCTCCAGAAGCGGTGAGACCATGTCCCGCGCCTGCTCGTGGCTGAGCGCGGCGCCAAGGCTGCCGCTGCGGTCGATATGGTTCATGTAATAGCCCGTCGCGTCAAAGGCTATGATGTTGCCCTCGTCCATATTGAGCTTGATCTTGATGAGATCCGGGTAGATCAGAACGCCCTCCTGCTTTCCGGCAAAGCTCATGACCATCTGGCAATCGTAGACCTGCGACCATGTCACTTCCATGTCGCTGTAGCCGAAGCTCGCAAGGTAGTCAAGCGCCATCTGCATCAGCTGGGTCTCGTTCAAGACTTCCTGCTCGCAATCCTCGTTGCCCATGATCCACAGCACCTTGCCGCCGGATCTTGATATGTTGCAGAACTTTTCGTTGTTGAAGCCGAAACTGTAGCCCGGCATCTTGCCGCCGACCTCGCCGTCGAAGCTCAGCTGCGACACATCGCACCCGAGCGCGGCTGCGGCGGCCTGCGCGGCCTGCTCCTGCGTGACCTCGGGCCAGACAAGTCCCTTGGGCGATGCCTGGTCGAGCGCTTCGGAGAACGGCCCGTCGTATATGATGGTCGGGTATTCGATGCTCTCCTCGCCCTCGCCTGCCTTGATCAGCACCCCTTCGGGTATGTCCTCGTACATGCCGCCGTCGTACTCAAATGCCTTGCCGGTCTGCACATTCATGACGACTTCTCGCAGCCGCACGCATACATCGCGCATCGAAACGAGATCGTTGTAGTCCTCGGAGTCGAGCACCTGCCCGTCGCCCGTCTCGTTGATCAGCGCGCGGCAGTAGTCGCCGAGCGTGTTTAAAAAGTCGACCGAGTCCATGACGGCCGGGTGCGTCGACGGCAGGCTGGCAATGCTTGCCGTCGCAAAATCCGACTGCCGGGAGATGCCCGACAGCAGCTCGAGCGCTTCGCCGGGCGCGGAAGCCACGATCAGCTTGGACAGGTTCACATCGATGTTCTGCATCGAGTCCACAAGCTGGTAGTACGACATCTCGTTCATGTCGTCGATCTGCCTGCCGAAATCCGCAGCCCTTATGTACTGCCTGTATCCCCATACGGCCGTCACGGCAAGCAGCAGACCCAGTATCCAGCTCGCGTTGACCCTCGGCCTTGTTCTTTGGCTAGATTGCAAACCGGTGCCTCCCTATCACTGTAATGACCGTGCGCGAATAGATCCATTGGCTCGTCGCGACCGCCGGGTTGTAATAATAGAGCGCCCCGCCGCTCGGATCCCAGCCGTTGATCGCGTCCTTTGCCGCGCGTATCGCCTCGGCATCGGGCTCCAGATTGATCTGGCCGTCGGCCACGGCGGTAAAGGCATACCTCTGGTAGATGACGCCCGATATGGTATTCGGGAACTTCGCGCTGTCGACGCGGTTCAGTACGACCGCCGCGACGGCCACCTGCCCGATATAGGGCTCCCCGCGGGCTTCGCCGTACACCAGCCTTGCAAGCAGGTAGGTGTCGCCCGAGGAAACCGACGGCGATTTCGCGCCGCCGCCTGATATCGTGATGCCGATCGCGCGCCCGGTCGAGGGCCCGACGACGCCGTCGGCGACCAGATTATGCGCGCGCTGGAACTTCTTAACCGCCGCTTCGGTTTCGGAACCGAAAATACCGTCGACAGGGCCGTCGTAGTAGTCCCACTGCTTGAGCCGCTGCTGGACGATCCTTACTTCATCGCCCGACGCGCCCTTCTTCAGAGCTTCAGCAGCCAGCGCGCCCGGGCAATAGAGCACCGATAACACCGTCAATACCGCAAATATCGCAAAAACTTTTTTCAATTTCATTTTCATATCACCTTATCCCCAGGGATTTCAGAAGCCTTAAAAGAGCCTCGTCGTCAGGTTGGGGTGTCTTTATTGAGAATAACTTCTCCAGTATCACAGATTTCAATACGATATCCTGTTCCTCATATTCTGTAAAATCCGCGGAGCTCAGCGCATCGAGCCCGCTTGTTTCGTCGTCATTTTTTATGATGCACATGTTCGGGTAAATTACGCACCACCAGTTTTTTCCATTCCCGTCGCCGAGAACAACCTCGAGCGAGCGGTATTCGCCGGCCGGCAGCACGGCGTTTTCGTAAAGGCGCGTCGGATAGTCGTAGGTTCCGCATTTTAAGTCCGCGCCGTAGGAAAAGCCTTTGTCGGAGAGCACGTTTTCGGCGGCGGTTTCTATATATTCCATATTGTCACGGATCGCCGCAAAGCAATCTTCGGCGCTGCGCGCATTGCAGAGCATCTGCCCGAATTCACGGATCAGCGCATCGCGCACCTCGAGCTTGACCCGCTGATCTTCCCGGCTGTCGCTGTTTGCAACCACATGGAGCCTTACGGCGTTCGGCACGGTCGTTTGCGCCGCGCACGACGGCATCAGCGTCAAAAGCGCCGATAATGCCATCAAAAGCCAAATTCTCATAAATTACCTCCCAAAGAGCATTTACATAGTATAATTTGGCTTTCTGCATGATGCTTATACATGAATTTGAAAAAATATTTGATTTCTATAATATATCGGGGGGCAAAATGCGAAAAAAGAGCGCGGCATGCCCAGGGCAGACAGCCCGGCGCATGGCAGGTCGGGTGCTACAATTTCAGCATCGCAATGACTTCGTCTCCGTGCATCTGGCCGGTTTCTGCAAATCCGAACGACAGTTTTTTTGCGCTGTCATCCTGCCGGCTGCAGCAACTGTGCGTTTCCCATAGGCAGTTTTCCGGCCAAAATGGTTTGAAGCCCTCCGGGGGAACGGAGGGCTTCTGCGAGGGTTTTTGAGGGTTGAGAAAGGAGGCAACGAATGTCAATTCATATGAACAGCATACAGCAGAGGATGTACGATGGTTGGGACTGTTCAACTAACCCTCTCTCCCGGCCTCTGCTCTGAAAACTTGTTCTTAGCGCATCCGTCCTCACTCCCGGCCTCTACTCCCGTGGAATGTATAGACCGGAGAGGGATTAAGGGTGAGGGCGGCAATCATCCGAGAGCGAGGGTTAATGAGCGTTATTCACCTCCGTAACCTCCCCCCATCCCCACCTTTCCGCCAACTCCTTGGCCGCTCGGCGCGCCTTATCCCCTTCATGATACAGCCCGAACACGGCCGAGCCGCTGCCGGTCATCATCGCGGCAAACGCGCCTGACAATGTAAGCTCCCGCTTGATCTCCTCAATCTGCGGACAGAGTTTGACCGCCCCCGGCTCCAGCACATTGGCCATATGCTTTGCGATGCCGAGCGCGTCGCCCGCCTTCAGCGCTTCCCCGAGCGCGTCGTTGTCCGGGCGGCGGAACACATCGGGCATCGAGTCGTACAGGCGGTACACAACGGGCGTCGACAGCCCCTGCGCGGGCTTTACGACGACGACACGGAAGCTTGCGCGGCACTCGAGCGGCGTGATCTCTTCGCCGATTCCGCGCGCGCGGACCGGGCGGCCGGCAAGCAGTATCGGCACATCGGCACCGAGCCTTGCGCCGAGCCGGATCAAGCGCTCCTCACCGGCTTCTATTTCAAAAAGCTTTGCCATCGCGCGCATCACGGCCGCCGCGTCGGCGCTGCCGCCGCCGAGGCCAGCCTCCATCGGTATGTGTTTTTCGATCGTGATCCTGACGCCGCTGCCTATCGAAAACTCGTCGAGCATCATGCGCGCCGCGCGCCATGCGATGTTGCGCTGATCCGAGGGCAGGTTCGGGCCGCAGTCGAGCTTGATGCCCTCCTTCGCCTTCTTTAGATACACCACGTCGCAGATGCCGACGGGCAGGCAGATCATGTCCAGCAGATGGTAGCCGTCCTGCCGGACGCCCGTGATATCGAGCGAGAGATTGATTTTCGCGGGTGCGGATAGCTTGATCATTTAGCAGCTCCTATGATATTGAACGGTTTTGGCCTATCGCGCCTTCATACTGCACAGCAGCACTTGGCTGTCTTTCTCACAGGGGCCGATGCGCACACCGGCCCGGAATATTGTGCGGGCTGATGCCAGCCCGGAAAGAGGCTAAAAAAAACTCCTTTAAAGATTATACTTGAAAGGAGTCCAATATAAAATATACTTTTTAAGGGGGCCGCACCTTATATCTATGGCTGCTTCCTACTTCCTGACGGCGATGACCGCGGCGCCGGGGCCAAAATCCTTCTCGAGCACGGGGTTCAGTGCGACAAGGTCGGCGACCGCGACACGGCAGCGCTTGGCGATGCTCCAGACAGTATCCCCAGGCTGCACGATAGCAAGCATCAGCGGCCGCGAGTCGTCCGTGTATTGTTCCTTCTCCTCTATCCCCGTTACCAGCCGCGCCGGATTCACATTGATATAGTACCCCTTGACCCTCAACTGTCCCGCAAGCACCCAGCTCCCGTCCACGGTCTTTGCAATTTCCAGGGCCTCTACAAATGCGTCGGCGTCTATGATCGAGTCCTCCGTAATGCCCTTTGCCGGTATCTCGACGGCAAAGTCCGCGCTGCCCGGCCAGCAGCCTGAGCCGGCGCTGTCCCACGCTGAATACGTCACATGCCCGCAAAGCGTGATTGCATCCTGCCCGGCGGTGACCGAGTCGATGACCGCCCCGGAGTCCTGCAGCACAAGCCTCGGCGCTTCGCCGCAGTCGATGTCCGCACTCTCCTTGTAGGCGATGTTCTTCTTTTCAAACGCCGTGATGCCCGATGTCATGTCGTACTCGCAGCCCTCGAGCTCGACCCGGGCGTTGATGCCGTACGCGTCGGACATGACGCTTTCTTCGCTCTTTGCCTGCACAGCCGCCCTGGCCTTCACCTCCGCCTCGACCGCAAGTATCGTGCGGCTTTGGTTCTCATCCTCAAATACCTTGATCTCAACATCCGTCACATTGCACTGCACATAGCAGGCCGCTTCGGGCCGTATGTTCTCGCCCGCGATGACGACCTGGCCCGGCAAGTCAAACGCCGCATGCCGAATGCCGTCGCTGCAGCGGTACAGCACCGACAGCCTGACCGTGCCCGACACGAGTATCTCCCTTGCCGAGATGTCCGTGTCATCGACAAAGAACTCGCACCGGCGCGACAGCACGGCGTCCACCGGCGGCAATCCCTGGGGCAGGCGGACATCCTGCCGGATGTGATTGGAGTCCTGTAAATATTGCGGAGGAAGGCCGTAGGAGATCCTGATTCCCCTGGACTGTATCTGGTTCGAATTCTCGGGCAGCAGTGCCTCTACCGATATGTTCTGGAAAACGTTGCCCGACAGCTCCACGACGGCCTTCACCGCAATGTTGCCTTCCTGTGTGATGCGCGCCTCCGCCTGGCCGCACTCGGATTTGATGACCGCAACCATGCTCTCGTCGACGACCGGATAGCGCATCTGGTGAGAAAAGGAACTCCGGCCCGATACCGATACCTTCAGGTTGTCGACGGTCGAGCAGACGACCGTAAAGTCCACGACCGCGCTGATGCTGAGCTCCTCGTCGCGGCACAGCGCGTCCAGGCCGCTGATCTGCGCGTCGGTCCAAATGATCCTGCCGATTTTATCGATATTGCCGGGAACCTCGATTATGCCCTCGGCTATCGCGGCGGACAAAACCTCGGTTACCGGGCTTTGGTACCTGACGACTGTCTTTTTAACATCCATCATATTCCCCTCGCTTAAAAAGTATATTCATTAGAAACTCTATGCAACGGATAGGATAAATATGTTATCATTCCAATATAAATTTAGGAAAAGGCACACATGTTTGAACGGGCAGGAATCGCCGTTCGCCCGCCAAAATGCACCATAATGCGCAAAAAACGGACAATGAAAAAGTGCATAACTTTTGATCGGACGCTTGATTTGTCCACATTATCCACAATGTTGTCCCCAAAACAGAGCAATATACCACTGAAAAGCATGTTTTACCGTAAAACAGCGCTGTTGATAATTTCATTCACAATCCACACGCATTTGTGCGCGGCGCATCAAGTCTGTACGATAATACGGCTGCCGTATTTAATGTTTGGTTTTTGCCGCTGCGCGCCTTTACACCGTATCCGAATGTATATTTGTTTCACGGTATATGCTGTCCCGGCGATGGGATACATGGCGCCGAAATACAGGGTGGAATCACGATAAATAAACAAAGGACCGCCGGTATAAGGCAGCCCCTGTTGATCAAAGAATGGAACAAAAATATTATGCCGTACGCTCCATCGCCAGCTTGTCCGCGACCAGCGCGATGAACTCCCCGTTGGTAGGCTTGTCATTTTTCGTATATACATTATACCCGAAGATATGGTTGATGTTATCGATTCGCCCGCGGCTCCAGGCAACTTCGATTGCGTGCCGGATCGCCCGCTCGACCTTGCTGGCCGAAGTCTCGAACTGCTCGGCTATGCCGGGATACAGCTCCTTTGTAATCGCGCTGATCATTTTGGGATGATCCATAACCATTTTGATGGCCTCCCGCAGGAATTGATAGCCTTTGATGTGCGCGGGTATGCCGATTGTCAGGAAAATGCTCGTAATCTCTTCATCCAACGACCTCGCCTGCGGAACGCTTGACTGCTGATACACCCTCGGCTTGACGGCTGGCTGGTTGTTTCCGGCGATCTCCTGTATCCTCTTGCATATCAGATCGATGTTGAACGGCTTTACCATGTAGTAATGGACGCCAAGGCGCATGGTGCGCTGTATGATATCCTCGTGCCCCAGCGCCGACAAAACAATGATTTCCGAGATTTTCAGGTTTTTCTCGATGATATGTTCCAGCACGCCTATTCCGTCCAGGACCGGCATGATCAGGTCCAGTATCAGCACATCGACCTTCTTTTCTTCCAGAACCTTGATAATATCGGCTCCGTTCTCGGCAATGGCGACAATCTCCGCGAATCCCTGCATCCTAAGAGCTTCCGAAATCAGGTCCCCCAGTTTGCGATTGTCATCTGCAATCGCTACCTTCAGTTTTTCTGTCATGTTGCCCCTCCTGAAAAATGATTTATGAATCGACGCAGTGTCGAATTATGTCGAATCAATAGTATTAATGTCATTTATGTTAATTTCTGTATTTCACGTACCAGCAAAGTATAACACATATAAATATTTGTTGTTAAAACATATTTACAAGCAGATATGATTGATTATCAAAGAATTTGCATGAATTGCTAGGTATTACTTACATAATCATAACAATTCGGGAATTTTTAAACATATGAGTCATATGCTATAGAATCAAAGATTAATTCATATCATTTGATACAAGGATGTGATACCATGGCGACTTACGGGCCAATGAGGCGGATGCAGAGACGAAGACCGCGCACAGCCGCGCAGGCTCCGCCGGCGGCGGAGGAAAAACCGGCAAAGGAGCCTGCGGCGCCAGTAAAAAGGAGCGCAAAGCCTGCCGGTTCCGGCTATTACCGCTATGTGCTCGACCTGCACAAATCCGTATCGTCGAAATTTAAGGACGACGAGGAGGCGCCCGGCGGGAACAGCCCCGACGGCGAAGATACATAGCAACGCCGGGCGGCAATGTTGCGCGCGCCGGCTTTCCCCGGCGCGAACGCCTATATTGATGCCGCGGCCTTGCGGACAAGCCCCAAGCCCCCCGCCGATTCATGCGGCAGGGGTCAGACAGCATTCTGTTTATCGCACTTTCAAAGCGAAAATCCGGCCGGAGCATGAGTTCCAAAGGAACGACTCCGGCCGGATTTTAAAGATCCCGCAAACCTCGGTTTGCCGGCAAAATACTTTAATAGTTCTCGCAGAGCACTTCGTAGTATTCCTGCGGGTGCGCGCAGGCCGGGCAAAGGTTCGGGGCTTCCTTGCCCTCGTGTATGTATCCGCAGTTGCGGCATTTCCACTTGACGACCTCGTCCTTCTTAAACACGGTGCCGCCCTTTACGCTCTCAATCAGCTTCCGGTATCTCTTCTCGTGCGCTTCCTCGACTTCGGATATTTCCCTGAACGCAACGGCGATCTTTTCAAAGCCCTCTTCCTTTGCTATCCTTGCAAACTCAGGGTACAGCACGGTGTTTTCCTCATGCTCCCCGGCCGCGGCGGCTTCCAGGTTCTCGAGGGTGTCGCCGAGCACGCACGGGAACCCCGCCGTGATCTCGATGTTATCGACCGTCTCCTTGTTGAACTCGAGTATCAGCTTATAGAAGACTTCGGCGTGCTCCTTTTCATTGGCGGCCGTCTCCTCAAAGATTCCCTCTATCTGGCGAAAGCCTTCCTTCCTTGCCTTGGATGCAAAGAATGTGTAGCGGTTGCGGGCCTGGGATTCGCCGGCAAAGCTCTTCATCAGGTTGACCATCGTTTTGCTATGTCTGAACTCCATATGATTTCCTCCTAATACTGTGTTTATTGACAGGCCCTGAGGCCTTGCGTTTACATGATTAACATAATACTACCATATCCATGACCATATTTCCATACTTTCAGCCGAAATTCCTATTATTATAGTAGTATTTTTTAGATCGACCGGGAGACCGAATCACAGTATCACAATGGCGGCCGCGCAAGGCCCGCCCGATGAGCGGGCTAATCCCCGGCGATCTCGTCGAATTCCTTTTTTGACAGCAGTCTGGCGCTGATCAGGAAAAGCGACGCAACGCTCAGCACGCCGGTCAGCAGGAAGAACGCACGGTATCCCGCCAGATCGATCATCAGGCCCGCAAGGTAGGATGTGAACGAAAACGGCAGCAGTATGATGGCATCCAGCGTGATGCAGTCCGGGCGCGCTGCAGGCGGTGCGGAGTACATCATGTAGAGCATGAAGCCGAGCATCGTCGATTGCGCCACCCCGCCGATCACTGCAAATACATAGGCAAACCATACCGGGATGCCCGACAGGGCCGTCAGCAAAACGCCGCAGAGCGACATGAATATGAAAAGCCCCATGCGCGCCGTCAAAACGGTCTTATCCCCGAATTTCCGGGATACCCAGCCCGATAAAAAGCTGCCCGCCGCATTGCCGACCGTGCGCATCACGACCAGCACGCCCGTCTGCGCGGGCGTCATATGCAGTATGTCCTTTGACGCGATAATCAGGAATGTCACGACGGTGAATACAAACATGTCCAGTATGCGCACAATCAGGTAGTTTGAAAAATGCTTCTGCCGGCGGAGCACCGTACCGGCGCGCTTGATCAGATTTACAATACCGGCGTTTTTATGCTGATCCGTCACCGGGCGTTCCGTTTCCTTTAGTGCCAATATCGGAATCGCGCCCAGCGCCATCACGCTGGTGCCCAGTATGAGTATGATGCCGTACTGTGTTTTGAAGTTCCAGGCGCCGTTTGCCAGTATCCTCTGCACAACGATGCTCGAGAGCACGCCGAGCAGCCCGCCGAACGCCTGGCGGGAGCCCAACACCGTGCTCCTGTACCGGGCCGTCATGGTCCTTGAGTAGATGTCCTGCCACGGCGCAGACGTCGTACCCTGGAAAAAATAGCTGAGCAGGTAAAATACGATCAATATGATGCTTAAAGCATAATTTTCAATGTTGAAAAACAGCAGGATCGCCGGAATCAGCAGAAGCGACCTTGCGATAAACACACGGCCGGCGACATATTTCGGTATGCTCGATATCCTGCTGATCTTCGCGCCGCTTTCCATCTTGCCCGCCGACATGCCGAGCATGTAGCAAACCGTTGCGAGTCCGGACATGCCCGCGCTTCCGGTGAGCAGGAAAACAAGCACCGAAATCACCGACGAGTCCTCGATAAAGCTATTGCCCGCCTGGAAAATCACTCCGTCGATAAAAAATTTAACGGAGTTCTTCCTTGAGATTTCTTCCTTTTCATAAGGGGTCAGGGTTTGCCCGGTCGTATCCATCGATTAAGCTTCCTTTTGCATATGTTCTATTATACAGGCGCGCTTGACAGGAGCCTGCGCCGTTCTACGTTATATTCTCGACGAAGAGTGGAATTCCTTGCGGCAAGATTGAATCACTGAAAAATAAGAGCTGATGACCCTCACTCCCGGTCCGGGCGCAAAAAATCACCCGGAGCACGAATACCGAAGGTATGAGTCCGGGTGATCTTTTTAAGATGACTCGCCGCGAGCCTGCCTGCGGCGAAATATGCTATATGAATTTCCTCGGCAGCCTTGTAAACACCGGCAGCCCGTCCTTGTACTGTATGCTGGCTTCGCCGTGCATCAGCGGCCTCGTATATTCTATCACATCATCGGTGACGTTCCTGCCGTCCACGATCCACTCGGCCGGAACGGTCTTTTCCGCGTTTGCGACCTGTGAGAGCGGCGTCAAATTGTAATAGCATATGTACGGATTGTTCTGCACGCGCTCAAAGCCGACCATGTATCCGGATTTGCCCGCATGGGCTTCCTTGACGGCGGTATAGCCCGCGTCGAATGTCTCATTCAGATCGCGCGCCGAAACCAGATGGAATGCGCAGCGCTGTATGATTCCGGGGTTGATGACCTTGCAGCGCGGCGTGATGTGTTCGGCGATCTGCTCCTGCAGGAAGTTCGAAACGCCGCCCAGCTGCTTGTGCCCGAAGTTGTCGTTGACCGACTTGGACGAGAGCAGGAACTCGCCGTCCCTGTTCTTGATGCCCTCGGATACGACCAGATAGACCATGCCGTTTTCCCTGAACAGCCCTTCGGTGTCGGCAAGGAAATCGTCCAGGTCAAATACCGACTCGGGCAGGTAGATCCTGTCGACCAGGCGCCGGTCCTCGAATGTCGCGCAGGCCGTCGAGGCCGCGAGCCAGCCGGCATGGCGGCCCATCGTCTCCATCAGTATGATCGTCGGCGTCGAATAGGTCCAGCAGTCGTACGCCGAAACCATCAGCGTCGTATTCAGATACTTGGCCGCCGACCCGAAGCCCGGGCAGTGGTCTGTGCCGACCAGATCGTTGTCGATGGTTTTCGGGATGCCCATGACCTTGATGTCGATGCCGTTCTTGACGGCGTAGTCGTTGATCTTGTCGCAGGTGTCCATCGAGTCGTTTCCGCCGCTGTAGAAGAAGTACCCGATATCATACTCGTCGAAAACTTCGAATACTTTCTGGAAATCCGGGTGTTCGATGTCTTTGGACATCTTGTAGCGGCATGAGCCGAGGCCCGCCGAGGGCGTATACTTGAGGCCGTCGATGATGCGGCGGTCGGTGTTTTTCAGATCGATGATTTCCCGCTTGAGCACGCCCTGTATGCCTTCGTTGGCCGCATAGATTCCTTCAATCCCCAGATCGAGCGCCGCATAGAATGCGCCGACGACTCCGGAATTGATGACCGAGGTCGGGCCTCCGGACTGTGCAATCAGCATGTTTTTACCTTTTGACATGGTTTCTGTCCTTTCGAATAAATCATTCAAAAACGATTATATAATAAACACTCTTAGCTTGTCCATTCGCTCTGTGATAAAAAAAGCCCAAAATATGCTAAAAAGGGTATTGACAATCGACCAGTAGTATACTATTATTCAGTAGTGTTCATTGTTCAGTAGCTTAGATTGTTTGATATCGTATATTGTAAAGGAGGAAAAGGCAGTGAATATACAGTTTAAAAAAGGCGTGCTCGAGCTGTGCGTGCTGTCGCTGCTGTTCGAGGGCGACCGGTACGGATACGATCTTGCCAGTTCGCTGTCGGAAACGATCAGCATTTCGGACGGAACGGTTTACCCGATCCTTCGGAGGCTGAAGGAGGAGGGCTACGTCAAGACTTATCTGCAGGAGTCGACCGAGGGCCCCCCGCGCAAGTACTACAGCCTGACCGAAAGCGGAAGAAAAGAGAAAATACAGCTGCATCAGGAATGGGATCATTTCGTATGCGGCGTAAACAAAATCATTGAAGGAGGTGCGGAACTATGAAAAGGAACGAATTTTTAAACAGCTTGCAGCAGCAGCTGGCTGATCTCCCCTATGACGAGCGCCAGGATATATTGGCCGATTTCGAAGAGCACTTCCGCGTGGGGGCGAACTCCGGCAAGAGCGAGGAAGAAATCGCAGAGGAGCTCGGCGATCCCGCGGAGCTTGCAAAACAGTATGTGGACGGCAGGACACCGCCCAAGGCGGAAGGCGGCAGAAGCGTTGCCCAGGGTATCCTTGCGGGAACCGGACTGCTGTTGTTTGACCTGATGATTGGAATTCCCATTATTTCCGCTATAATAGCAGTATGGGTATCCCTGTGGGCAGCCGTGATAGGCATTCTGGCGGCGGCTGCGGTATTGTTCGTTGCCCCGCTCTTCGCGGGCATGTACTTCGGACTGATATTTGCCTCGCTGTCACTTCTGGGGCTTTCCGGGCTCATGGGAATCGGCATGGTCTACCTGACGGTCTACTTATTCAAGGGACTCAAATATTATTGCGTCGCACACTATCGTATTATTAAGGGAGGAATCAAGAGATGAAGAAGATCACCATAGCAATTATCATATGTGCTGCCGTATTCGTATTCTTCGGCGCATTGAGCGCGTGGGCCTTATCCACGCACGACTTCAGCAAGGACGCCGGGCGCGGCTGGAGATTCGGAAATTTCTTAGGCTGGTGGGCCAATTGGGATAACAACAGGGGCAGCTTTGAAACGCGCAGCATCGACAAGACGCTCGCAGCCGACGGAATCGACTTTGCATCGGTCAACGTGTCTTCCGTTTCGAGCGACATCACCGTCACCGAGGGCGACAGGATCACCGCACGCCTCTACGGAGAATATGCATCCCGGGGCGAAATCGACCTGGTCATGACAGAAATCGGCGGAAACCTGGTATTCAAAGTGGAATACCCGAACAATCTGGAAATACGTTATTCGAATTTAAGGCTCGATGTCACGATACCGGCGGCCTATGCGGGAGAACTCGATCTGGATACGGTCAGCGGCCAGATATCGACGACGCTCGGCAACAGATTCACGCGCTTCAGCGCAGATACGACTTCCGGCGACGTCCGGTGCGGAGACATTACGGCCGGCTCGGTCAGGTTTTCGACCGTATCGGGCGACATCATTGCGGACAGTCTGGCCGTTGAAAACAAGGTCGGCTGCGACACGACCTCCGGCGGGCTGGAGATCGGCATGCTCACGGGCGGCGGGCTCGACGCCGACACGGTATCGGGCGACATACGCGTAAATACCGACGCCTCCGGCGCAATGGACATCGACACGACCTCCGGCAGCGTCAAAATCGGTGTGCCCGCCGACGCTAAGATCTATGTGGATTTCCAGACCGTGTCCGGAGATTTCACCAGCGGGATGCCTCTGACCTATGAGAGCAGCGACCGCGACAGCTTCAAGGGCTATACCGACAAGGGCGGCGCCGAAATCCGCGTCAGCACGGTCTCTGGCAGCTTTTCACTCAACGCAATCAACTAGGCAATACTGTCATGAATACAAAATAAAAAGGGCGGAAGAGATTCCGCTCTTTTTATGTTCGAATCGGGCTGTGCCTGCGGACGGCCCCGCACTGTCTGAAGCACATCGCGCGTCCGGTCGTTCCCTTTTTATAAATCGGCGTTGCTGGGCATATTCATAATAGAGGTGTTCGTAGTGTTGAGGACCCCCGTCTGCAAGGCGTGCGGCCGGCCCGATAAATTTGATTTTCATGTGCCGGATGATATCTGGAAGCGCGTCGTGCCCGAAAAACTGCAGAACAGCGTCGTCTGCCTGTCGTGCTTTGATGAGTTTGCCCGGCTGACCGGCACCGATTACGACATATACATCGAAAAGCTGTATTTTAAGGGAGAGCGCGGTTCGATCATATTCACCGCGCTCTCCGAATGGTAGTCCCCTAGAAGCATGTTCCTTTGTCTTTTCTTGTGCGACATTCGTTGCAGATCTCGCCGCTCACGGGCTCCGTGTACTTCATGTCGAAATTCGAATCGGGCCATTGTTTGCATTGCGGGCAAAAGTGCCAGGTATCGCTGCCGACCTTTTTCCTGTATTCCGGCATTACAAACACCTCCTTCGTGCCATAATAGATTCCAGTATCTATCATATACAATATTTACCGCCCAGTAAATGACAATACCGGGCGATATTGGGGCATTTATGTCGATTTTTGCAGTCTGCCGGTTTGGAAAAATGATAAACTCTCCGTTGTGATAAACTACGGACGCGTGCAGGCCCTCTCGTCGATCCTCCGTATCATCGCGCAGCTTACCGGCGTAAAATACTTGAGCCAGAACCTGCGCCCGTCGATGTTGGCCGTCTCGAAGTCCACCGAGCACCGCGCAAGGCCCCTCTCCCGCGCCCAGCCGAGCGCCTCGTCGAGCAGGGTTGCCATGATATGCCTGCCCCGGTATCCGGGCAGCGTATAGGCCCCTGTGATCGCCATGGTTCTTCCGTCGTCAAGCTCGGGCATGTTGACATTGGCAAGGCCGGTCATCAGATAGCCCGCCATGACGCCGTCCAGCTTTGCGGCCCACAGATGGTTGCCTTCCCGCTCGCCGATCCAGGAGGTGTAGTCCTTCAGATAATCCTGGTTGCGGTGCCCGTACAGGAAAACGGGCGGCGACGCGAGGTGCTTGTCGATGCCCTCAAGCAGCCCGAGCATATCCGGTATGTCCCCTTCGCGCGCTCTGATGATCTCCATCCCGCCGTCCCTTATGACCGGTATTTGCTCCGGCGCCCGAACCGCATCCATCACAAAGATACCGAAGCCGTTCATGGCCCATGTGTTCACAAGCTCCGCGTCATGACTGTAAATCTGAATCGCGTGCGTGTACGAGCCGCTGCCCGCCCACAGGCCCGAAGCGCGCCTGTACAGTTCATCGTAGACATAACATTTGTCGTACCCCGGCGCGACGCCGTGCATGTTGGCAAGGCAGAGCGCGCCCTGCGCGGTGCCCTTGTAGCCGGGTATATGGTAAGCGCCGATGAAGCCCGCGACCCTTCCCCCGTCGAGCGCGACGACAAAGCCCTCGTCGCCGGCATGCTTTTTCATGCGCGCCGCAATCTGCTCCGCGCTCTCGAACCCGGGCGGCATCAGCGGCAGGGCTGCGGCAGCCGCGGCATAGTTCTGCATCAGTATCTCGGCGATACCGTCGATATGGCTTTCCCTGAGGCTGTCAAACTCCATATGGGCTCCTTCAGTATAAAAGATCGAATATAAAATTCATGATATCCTTCATATTCTTTTCGATGATATCATAAGTCAGGAACACTGTGAATGTACCGAACAACAGCGCGACCATGATGGCAAGAAACAGCGTGTATTTTCTCTTCCGGGTAGTTTCCAGAATGACCTCGCGGCTTGCGGTATCCGTGATATAGACAAAGGCGAGCGCAGCCAGGTTGTTGAACAGCGCCCATCCTATCCACCGGAATGTATCGATTCCCAACAGCAGCGCAAACAACGGGGAGATCGAAAACAGGAGCAGCAGCACCAGAATCACCCGCAGCCTGCCGCGGGATCGCCGGATAAGCCCCAGCCAATAACACAGCAGCATATAGATCGTCGGAGACAGTATCACGGCGGTTAAAAATATCTTAACATAAACCTCGAGTCCGTAATAATCCAGAGTCATTCTGATTTTATCGGCCACATCCATGTAATAAACCATGGTAATATCGCTGTCAACGACTTCATATCCCGGATTGTTGACATGGTTTTCTGCCAGCATTGCCGAAAACTCATGCATCGGTACATCGGCCCGGCCGAAGGCCGTGATGAGAACACATGCTGCCACGCATGGGATCAGGTAAAGGCATAACGGACGCCGGAAATTTTTATCCGTCAACAGCATGGCGCCGAATATCACAGGTACAAAAAGGATGGCAAAACCCTCGTGGCAGAGCATTGCCAGAATGGACAGCAGCGATGCCGTAATATATCTGAAATACTCATTTTTCACTTTGAACAGCGCCAGCACGGACAGGAAAAGCAATACCAGCAGCGTATCGAGGCGGCCAATTACGGCGGAGGTCAGCCATCGCTGAAGCACGGGGGCTTGTACAAGCATGAATACCAATAACAGCAGGGATTCGGTTCTGTCATCCTTTTTCAGAAATATCAGCGAATAGATATAAACAAGCGCAAGATACAGCAGCATGATGATGATGTTCAGCGTCATAATCAACCCGGGCGTTATGGGCTTTTGCAGCAATGTGAGCAGCGTACCGCAAAGCCCGCGGAACACAAAACCGGTTTTGTATGATGCCGACCAGCCCTGCATCATATAAGTTGTCAGGTGACCCGCATCCAGGCAGTAGGTATCCCCGGGTACAAACAGCAGCAATGCCATAGCAAAAACCAAAAAAACATGCGGCTTGTATTTATGCATATAATAAGCATCCTTAGTAAAAAATTACTATTGTAATATAACGATTTATATTCTGATTGTCAAATCTGTGAGGGATGGTGCTATAATGTTACGGGAGAAAGGTATCAGAATGATGAAGTTGAAGAA
>Ga0209510_1001417_pt1 | contig 27420 bp, 17 predicted proteins | sample BiotimSIPDNA_FD_185749 | JGI IMG/M metagenome (GOLD analysis project Ga0209510, IMG submission 185749) | Anaerobic biogas reactor microbial communites from Washington, USA - Biogas_R1 time_0 SIP DNA (SPAdes) (version 2) | ecosystem: Engineered > Bioreactor > Anaerobic > Unclassified | place...
GGACTATGCCTCATTAATATAGAAAGCAACACGTTTTACAGAAAAAAGTGATCCGGGCATGAATTAAAAAGAAAAAGTTGATATTGTCTTACTCAGCGTCTCAGCGGCTCTGCGTGAGGCTATCCGGAAATCCGGGGGGAAACGGAATTGCTCACGCAGAGTCGCAGAGCCGCAGAGGTAGGACTTTGCATTTGAAGAACTTGATATTATATAATAATCATTTGAAAATCAGAGAGACGCATGGAATTCGGTATAATTTCGAACCATATATTAAGTAATTTAACCCCATGCATCTGTAATTTGGAGCCGTATATCTATAATTTTGGACCATGTATCTATAATTTCGAGCCATGTGTCCATAATTTCGAGTCATGCATCCATAATTTGGAACCATATATCTGTAATTTTGGACTATATGTCCGTAATTTTTAACCATGTATCCGTAATTTTTAACCATGCATCCGTAATTTTTAACCATGCATCCGTAATTTTTAACCATGCATCCGTAATTTTTAACCATGCATCCGTAATTTTTAACCATGCATCCGTAATTTTTAACCATGTATCCGTAATTTTTAACCATGTATCCGTAATTTGGAGCCATGTGTCCGCAATTTCGAACCATATGTCCGTAATTTTGAACTATGCATCTGTAATTTCAAAACGTGTGTTTAGTTATTTTGAAGCATGTTTCTGCATTTTTCAGACATCGTTCTGCTGACGTAATATTGGCCGGAAAAAAGTATTCAAGCCTGATCGGAACAAAAAAGAAGCAAAAATACCCCAGGTTAAAACACTGGATTCAAAATTTACCTTAAAACAGTAGCTTCTGCTATAATATAATAAAACAGGGCAAATCAGACCTGTTTTGCTGTTATCTGCACTATATCAGACTCCTTAGAAGTCAAATTTTATAATTGCACATTTATGATATTGATTTATATTAGATAATGATGGTTAGATAATGATAATTTCTCAGGCCTGGGGGCCGGTCTTTTCACCTGAAATAGGGGGCCGTTTCTCTTTCGCCTTGCCATTTTTTCTTTTCTGCTTCAGGAATCGCTCATGTGCTCTCTATCATCTGAAAGCTTCAACTGCTCCATAAAGTACAAACAGTTCGATATAAAACTGCAACTTTCCAGAGAAAACTGTATCTCCAGGTTTCCGACTGCAACAATACGGGGAGGATTCGGTATTACCCTGCGAAAACTGGTCTGCCCTACAATCGAGATTCCCTGCACCGGATGTATTCTTCGTCAGAACTGCATCTACTGCTATCTTTTTGAAACCATACCGGCTTCAGATGCGGCGCGGATGCGCCAGTATAAAGCCATTCCACACCCATTTACCCTCTGGTGTGCTCAGCAGGGAGATATAGTGAATGTGAAACTGGTTCTGATCGGTAAGGCAATAAAGTCATTACCCTACTTTGTTTATACTCTTAATAAGTTAGGATCACAGGGACTGGGTAAAGGACACATCCGATACCGGCTTCTTCAGGTCAGTACCGATAATAGGTTACTCTATGAGGATGGGAAAAGCGATGTGTTCATGGAATTTGATCCGGATATCTGTCAGGTCAGAGAAGCAAAAGCAGCGCAGGGAGAGTGCACACTCGATTTTTACTCTCCACTTCTTTTAAGAAAAGATGGAAGGATAGTGGATCGATACGATAATTATGCTTTCTTTGCCACACTTTTGAGGCGCATAACTACTCTTTATGCTATCCATTGTGATGGAGAAAATTTCGATGACTGCAGGGAGCTTTTGAGGAAGTGGGAAAATTCGATAGCGGCAGAAGTAAAAATGGAATGGGTGAAGAACAAAAGATTCAGTACACGCCAGAAAAGGGAGATCGACTATGATGGGTTTACTGGAGAGGTGAAACTGACCGGTGATATAGGGACTTTCCTTCCGTTTCTTGAGGCAGGAGAGATTCTGTCGGTTGGAAAAAACACTGCATTTGGATTCGGAAAATACAGGCTGAAGAATCTGAAGATACTACCATCCCACAGGATTTAAATAAAGGTGACTAAAAGAGTAGTGGTGATATTTAGAAACAGGTGTTTGTTAGCAAAATCCCCTTGCTGGAAGCGTCACCCTTTTTTAAGGGGGGAAGGGGGGATTTCTTTCCGCCAATTTTCTGATATCACAATTTAGTCTTATCTTAAAAAGTTTGCACAGGAGTTAAAATGAGCAAGGTATTTATCAGTTTTCTTGGAAAGAGCAAGTATTCGCCAGAAAAATATAATGATGGAAAGCTTTCAGAAACCCGCTATGTACAGTCTGCGATTGTTGAGAAGTGTGGGGGCGCTTTTTTCGACAAGATCAGGATCCTGGTGACCAAAGATTCTTATAATCAGAATGGAACAATGCTAAAGGAGGAACTCGAGAAACGATTGGCTCCGGATGTCGATTTTCAGATGGTGCATATTTCTGATGATCTGGTAAATGACCAGTGGAAATGGTTTGAAACGATACTTGATCTGGTGGATTTACACGATAAAGTATGGTTTGACATGACCCATGGGTACCGGGCTTTCTCGATAGTCCTGTCTGCAGCGTTGAGTTTTATCCAGAAGACAAAGAACATACAGTTGATGGCTGTATATTACGGAGCCTATGAAGCACCCGGTAAACCAATTATAGACATGAAAGGATTTTATCAGATAAACCAATGGGCCGACGGAGTATCGGATCTTATAGAGAGTGCAGATACTTCAAGACTCGCGATGCTTTCGGAAAATACCAGTATCGACACCTTTTCTGCGCTCAGGGACAAATCTCTTATAAGTGCACTTAATGATCTTTCCCGAATAATAAAGAATGTCGATGTAAATAATATTGCGGCGAAAGCGGGCAAGGCCCTGGCACTGATTGCAGAAAAACGTAAAACCTGTTCAGGTGCCGATTCTCAGCTTCTTGAGCTGGTGATGGATAAATTTTCAACTCTTGCCCAATCGTGTCTTCCTTCGGGCAAATATGACTCTTCATATTTCACTACACAGTTGGCATTTATAGAGCTATTGAACCGACATGGGTTCTATATGCAGTCTTTCACGGTCATGAGGGAGTGCATAGGCTCGATAGGTGTATTGGGAGCAGAAGAGAAGCACAAGAGGAATATGAATAATGGTGATGGAAGAAAGGGAAGAAGAGCTGCGGAAGTTTTTCTGGTAATGGTTCAGAATAAAGAGGAAAAGTGGGATTTTAAAGAAGATAGACTGGTCTTAAAAGATATGCTCAAACCTTTTTATGATACTTTGGTAAAAAAGGGGATAATGGAAAAATTCAGGAGCATTATAAAAACACTGGTTGATTTGCGCAATGGTTTTGATCATTGCTGGACCAGTGCAGGCCCAGAGAAACGTAAGCTTCTTGAAGAAGTGCAGGTTCATGCAGAGAATTGTCATAAGATTCTTGCCCAGATTATAGGCGAGCTGATGGAAAATCAGATAATTTGCGAATAAATTTGTGCCTGCTCTCAGAATTTGAGAGTACAAAGGGATTATATTAGGTAAAAAGATAGTTTCGAACTATTGTTTACATGAAGATTGAATTGAACTATAACGGTTTTTACGAAAAATTTAATCATAAGAACTCCATAGGAGAAAAACATGATATTAACACGTTTTCATAATTTGGAAAATATGGAGATTGAGGTAGAATTTTTAACACCAACATTTCTGGGTGGGGCAGATAAAAGGGCAGAGATAAGAAGTGCACCATTTAAGAGCCTGATACGGCAATGGTGGAGAATAGTAAATGGGCATCTTTCTCCCGCGGAATTATTCAAATTAGAAAATGATTTCTTTGGTAGTGCCGGTAAAAGTGGCGCAATTGCTAGTTCGGTAAAAGTAAGAGTGATTTCCAGCTCTGGAGATATTACAACTCTTAATGACCTAAACAAGAAAGATAATAACATTCAAATTCTCAAACTTAATGGGGAAAAGCAAAATATAAATGCGTTTATTTATTTAGGTTATGGTCCGGTGGCATCAAAAGATGGTTTTGCAAATTTTATTACACCCGGTAAAAAGGTTACTCTACATCTTGAATTCCCAAAAATAACAGAGGAAATGATTTTAAATGTTTTACATCATGCCCACTATTTTGGCTCAATTGGAAGTCGATCAAGAAATGGCTGGGGAGCTTTTTCTTTTGCATCTAAAAATTATGACTTCTCTGCACCTGTGAAAATCAAAGCTACTTCTTTAGAAAACTCTTTTTGTGAAAAAAAATATCCCTGGACATTTGCAAAGGATCAAAATGGATTGTTATGCTGGGAAACGGCACCTTTCAAAGATTGGAAACAGGTGTTAAGAGAAATGGCAATGGTGTATGCAAAGCTCCGTTACAATACACAAATATTAGATAACATAAATAATAGAGCAATTCTGGGATATCCTTTAAAGAATGCCAGACAAATAAAAGAAATCGATCGCATGCCCAAACAGTTACGAATGACAGTCATTAAATGTTCTGAAGGGTTAAAAGGCCTCTTTTTTCATCTTCCCTACATGACACCAGTAAAATTTAACACATTTAATGATCAAAATGAACTTTGGAAAGATATTCATGAAGTATTAGACAATAACACTGAACTTCGCCGTACTGCCAGGATAGTAACGGAGGTAAGATAATGTCACGAAAATCAGAATACTGGAAGCATAAAATCTCCCTTTTTCTTCACGATCCTGTCTGTAAGGCACTGGATATAAAGGGGCACCAGTTAAGAGCTTCAGAGATAGCAGAGGCCATTCATCAGTCGGTTTCAGCAAAGGACCAATATCAAAATGCTGACATGATCGCTTCGGGAATAACACGCGCTGCTGTACCCGGTTATTCCAGAGATGCTAATAGTGGTCATGTTGATTTTAAAGTAAATCCTAAAATAACCCATCCATTGGTTGCTAATACAGCTCTGGATATTTCATTACCGAATGAATTGTCAATAGAAGAGATTCAGAAAGAGTTGATTAAGCTGCTTAAGGACGATATAGATGAATTGAACAGGGAGAATTCGGATTCTGTCTGGGAAGAAACATTATTCAACTACCTGTTTTTTGCTTTCAGTAAGAGGTTGCGTAACAATAATATTGGAGGCCTGGGGGCATTGTGGGATGTTCTTCCAGCAGATACCAGGATTCCAGATCATTCAATATGGCACCATTGTGGCCTTACTTCTGCAATAGGATCTTCAATGAAATCTGATCCTGATTGTAATGTCTCGATGACTGTCTTTTCAATAACACCTGTACAGGCATTTATTGCCAAGGCAAAAAAGTTACGTGATTCATGGACTGCGTCTGTAATACTTTCCTATCTTTCTTTTATTGGAATACGCACTGTAATGGAGGAATGTGGGCCTGATCATGTAATGTATCCTTCACTTCACGATCAATCTCTTGTAGAAAACTGGATAAGCAAGAAGTTTTGTCTGAAGGATTTTCTGAAAGAAAACCAGATACTGGAAGCGCTCAAGGAAAAGAGCAGATCTATCGCATCATTTCCAAACAAATTTGTATTCCTAAGTGCTACTTCAGAAGTCGAGGCAATAAGCGAAAGGATAAAGAAAAAAATACAGGAAGAATGGGAACATATCGCAAGGATAGTTCGTGATAAATTATGCAGTGATGAATATTTCAGAGGATTATTTAATTATCAGATTTCCGATTATTGGCAATATTCATGGGTTTCTTCAAAACTTATAGGATTTAATGAAGAATCTGTACTTGGGGAGATAATTCCAAAAGTTAAGTGGGAAGAGGAGTCCAAAACTATTCATCTGTTTGCGGATGTTTATCGTGATACTGGAAATCTAACTGCTCGCCTGTACGGGGCAACACACATGCTTATACAAACTCTTCTGGCGTCTTCAAAGATGATACCGGTATCAATTCGTAAATCACAGAAGGGTGAAAAGTGTATTCTATGCGGAGGACATGAAGTTTTGCATAATTTTAAAGAGAGTGGGAAAACGAGTGCTAAAAAATATGATGAAGAAATAAAAAAATTCTGGATAGAGATACGAGAGAAATATAACCGGCCTGACTTAACACCACAAATCGGTGAAAGTGAGAGGCTTTGTGCTGTATGTTCGATAAAACGGTTGTTACCAATAATAATTGGAAAGGACGGGTTCAGGCACGAATTGTTATATGATACTTTCAGAGATACAGGAAAATTCTGTTCAACGACTGCTTTGGCGTTTCATGGTTACATGAAACGGTTGAAAGAAAAGGTAAATATCACAACTCAGGAGGAAAAAGAACTCATTCAATGTTTGCACAATATAGAGATGGCAGATGGAGATGTCGAGAACTCAGAAGAGATGAGAGAAATAGTAAATATTGCCCAAAAAGCTCGCATATCCATAACTAAACGTGATAAGTATTATGCTGTACTGCTCATGGATGGGGATAAAATGGGAGATCTGATAAACGGCAAAACAATATCTGCTTCATGGGCAGATATAATTCATCCGGAGTTGAGGAGTCGGTTTGATGATCCAGGTTATAATGAATCATTTCCTCTAAAAAGCATAATAAAAAATACCAGGTCGATAAACCCTGCTGTGCATTCAACAATATCCGATTCACTTAATAGTTTTGCCCGATATAGCGTTGCACCATCCATAAATGATGCAGAAGGGAATTTAATCTATGCAGGAGGAGATGATGTTTGTGCAGTTTTGCCTCTTGATAAAGCAATTGAAACTGCAGAAAAGATAAGCAGGGCATATCGCCTGAGTTATGTGACTTATGAAAATGATGGCGCAAAAGAGATAAAAACCGGTTTACCAGGTTATTGTAAGATTAATAATCACCTTGGTAATGCGCCCAAAATCTCTATTTCTGCTTCATTGATTATAGCGCATCATAAGGAACCATTAAGAGAAGTCTTGAGAGATGCACATGAAGTTCTTGAGAAAATAGCAAAGGGCAAAAAAGGTCGAAATGCATTGGCAATACGGCTGAAAAAAAGAAGTGGCGGCGACAGGGATATTTCATTTAAATGGGATGAAAAAAATCCATTCCTTGATGAGACTATGCTGGATTCGTTCAAATATCTTATGGAAAGTGTTACAAATGAAGAAACAAGTACAAGACTGATTTATAGATTAAAGGAACTTCAATATGCCATTGAACCTCTGATTAAATCCAGAGAAAACGGAAAAATGAATGTAGATAAAATTATTAAACTTTTTGCCTATGAAGTTCGCCATTCAGGAATCTTAAATAGCAATAAAGAGAATGAGGATTTAATAATGCGGATTAGCAGCAGACTGGCTGCCCTCTGCATACAGGGGATTCCGGATGAGCCTGACTGGTTTAATCCTGAAGGTGTAATAATCGGACAGTTCCTTGCACCACGAAAGGAGTTACAATGAATTTTTATGAATTAACACCTTTAGATACCTTGTTTTTCCGCGGTGCAGAGCCTCTTGAACCTGGACAGCTCGCAACAAGTGCATTCTTTCCACCACCAGTATCAGTAATATCTGGTGCAATACGTACTACAGTTTTAAAGGAAAACGGTATCAGTTTTAATGATTATAATAAAGGTGAAAATGTTCCGGATCAAATATCACAACTTATCGGAAACAGTAGCGAACAAAATCCGCCATTTACAATTACTGCAATACTTCTTAAAAGCAAAAATACTGTATACTCTCCAGCGCCATACTCCTGGTTTATTGATAAAGTAGCAGGAAAAAAATATTCTGGCCTGAAAGTCATACAAGCAAAAATAGCAGATCCGAATGTAATAAAACGCCTTTCAATTCATTCATCTGCTAAAATCTTACCTGTTGCGATATCTGAAAATGAAATGATTTCTATTGGAGGTAAATGGATCAGAAGTGAGCTTCTTTCGAAAAGTGGAGAAATAGTTTTTGCTGAAAATGATCTGTTAGACTCTGAACAGCTATATGCTACAGAAAATCGGACAGGAATTTCATTGCTGGATAAAGTGACAAACCGTCCGACCCGCAATGTTCAAAAAGGCGCATTGTTTACTGCCAGACATATTCGCCTGAAAGATGATGTTACTTTGATAATAGCAACAGATAAAGATTGTGGACTTAAGGATATTGGGAAAATGCAGCTTGGAGGTGAACAAAGGTTGTGTGGTTATAAAAAAATACCACCCTTAAACCTTAGCACCAGTGGTAATATGTTCGTTTCTCTAAGTCCGGTAAGGGCAGAAGAAAGCATTAAAGACAAAGTAATATGCACAGGAAAACTTATGACCATTGCAGGTTGGGATATGCGTAAAAGATTTCATAAGCCAAGCCAATCCTGGTTTCCTGCTGGAACTGTTTTTAAGGAAAATATTAACAACCAATGTGTGTCGATAGCACAACAAGAGGAGGAAAAATGAATGCAAAACCTTCTATAATTACAATGTATGCAATTTCACCATGCCATGCAGGAAGTGGAACATCGATTGGAACCGTTGATTTGCCAATTCAGCGCGAACGTCATACCAACTGGCCGCTGATAGCAAGTTCAGGTGTTAAGGGAGCAATGCGTGCACAGTTTTTTGATAAATTAAAAAGCTCTATCAAAAATGACTCGGAGAAGTTGCAGGTTGAAGACTTAACAGAAAAAGTTTTTGGAACCGATAGAGACAAAAGTAACGAAGAAAATGGTGGATATGCAGGTTCGGTAATTGTTTCTGACGCCAAAATATTGGCATTTCCCATGAGATCAAACATTGCTCCTTTTGTCTGGATTACCTGTCCCAGTGTGCTTAATCGATTGTCAAAAGATATAGTTTTAGCCGGAAAAGAAGAAGAAAAAATTGAATGTGTTGCAGGAATAGAAGAGGAAAAAGCAATAATCTTGAAAGGAGATGTCTCCGAAGAAAAGGTTCTTCTTGAAGATATCGAAGTAACTATAGATACATCATCAGATAGTATAAGAGAAAAGTTAAGCCCAATTTTAAAGTATTTAGAACAGGCAAACCGGTTGTTACTTGTAAGTGATAAGGTTTTCGATTATTGCGTGTCATATTGTACTTCAATAACTGCACAGATACAGATAGACCAGACTACCGGAACTACCAAAAACGGTTCACTAAGGTATCAGGAGGAGTTACCATCAGATACAATTATGTATTGTGTAATATTTTGGCGCAATAGCTATAAACCAGAAGCGGAATTGCTTTCTGAAACAATAAAGTGCTGGATAAAAGAGAATATAATGAACAGGTATATTCAAATAGGCGGAGATGAAACCTGTGGCAGGGGAATATTTGAACTTAACTGGAATGAAGAGGACTGATTACCATGAGAACAAGAGAACAGATAAGATCAGAATTCGCACTTGGGGAGGTTAAAGAATTTGAAGAAAGTGATGTTAATTTTATTGTTGGAATTCCTACGATGATCATTAATAACGGTCTTGGACAAACTCTGGCATTCTTACTTTCAAAAAAACAGGATGATTCAAAAGAAAAATTCGATAAGCATATTTTTTGTTATAACATCATCAGGGATTGGTTAACAGATAAAGTATATGGAGTTGATGGGCTTAGAGGAGAAGAGATAAAAAATGACAGGGAATTTCTTAAAAATATAGCAAAATTAGATATAAGAAATTACACAGATGCACAATCTGAGACAATTGAGTTTTTCTCATGGGTTAAAAGATATGCTCGTGCATTTCAAAAAAAGAAAAAGAATAAAGAGGATTAATATGATTCCGATTCATGGGACAATACAAAATTTGTTAGAAAATAGCAACAACTGTAATTTTTCCTTGTATTTCTCTCGCATGGTCAATTGGAATGATGAAGATGGAGAGAAGATGAAAGACAGTGATGCTATTGATAAACTTGGGAAAAAGGCTAATCGATTATTTCAAAATACAATAAAGCTTTTAGACCGAATACGTTCTCAACAGAGCGATTTATTAAAGCATCAATACTTTTTAAGTAAGTGCAATAAAAAAATAAAAATATTTGAATTTACTGCAAATCTTGCTTCACCATTCATAAGCGGTCTTGGAAGTGGCCATCCTACCGAAACAGGCATTGTATTAGACCGAAATACCGGTTTACCTTACATTCCAGCAAGCAGTATTAAGGGTGTGATGCGACTGGCTCACTGTCTCAACCTCTACTATAAGTATAAAGCCCATAATAATATTGATGGATCTGCAGGTGTTGAAGCTAATAAATGGCTTGAAAGAGGAAAATTCGATGGCAAAGGGAAGTTTTTAAAATCGGAAAACTATAATGAAGGCGATGTGTGGATTATAAATGATAATGAACCTTCTATTATAAAATATTTTGGAAGTTCTGAAAAAGATTCAGAGCAGGTGCGTGGACAATTGGTGTTTTTGGATGCCTTTCCATCCAATGTTCCGGAAATAAAAATCGATATCATGAGTCCGCACTATAAAACTTATTATACGGGTCCTGAAGAAAAAAATGAGAAAAAGTTTGAAGGACCTATAGAAACTGATGCTACTGTTCCTATCAAATTTCTATCGGTTGCGCCAGGAACTGAATTCATCTTTCGATGTTTTGTCTCGCCACTTGTAACGCAAGAAAACAAGGTAGATACATCATGGAGTGAAAATGATGACAAAGCAATTGAGACCATGTTTAAAAGTGCACTGACAGAAATTGGGCTTGGTGGTAAGACATCTATAGGTTATGGTCATTTTAATAATTTCAAAAACAGGTCTGTTACTCTGATAAGCGAATGGGAAAAAATTGAAGAACAAAAACGGATAGATGCCGAAAAAAAGAGGAAAATTGAGGAAAATAAAGCAGAAACTGCCAGAAAAGAAGCCGAAAAAAAACAAAAGGAATCAGATCTGTTAGAAATGATAGATCAAGAAATGGCTAATCTGGGTACTGGAAGTAACAAAAAGGAACAGACAAAGATTGAGAAAAGAAAAATGTTGTTAAATTTTGTACAATCAGTCATTAAAAGTGAACAATCAAAAATAACTGAAGATGTTATTGAAAAGATTTCAGACAGTATCTGTAGCCGTCCTACAGAAAATATTGATGGAATACAAAAGTTCGCAGCTAAAGCGATTCTGGAAATTAAAAAGAAAGACAACAAATGGCTTAATGCAAAAGATAGAAGAAAGCAACTGGGATTAAGAGCTAATTGATATAGTCCTGTACTATCCCGAATAATAATCTCAACCACTTATTGACACAGGTCTGGTATGCAAAACAAATATGCTCTAATCACCTCAATAGGAACCGGACTTAGAAAAGAAAACGGTTACCGTAAAACCACCTACCGTTTCCCATCCGGAAAAGAGTTTACAACCAGTGTTTTTCTGGAAGCGTTACTGAAGACCGGTTTCCGTGACTTCCGGCAAATCTTTGTTATTGGCACCTATACCTCCGATTGGGGAACTCTTTTGGGAGCTGTAAAAGGAAACCATGAGGACATTCATCTGTCGTTGCTGGAAGAACAGGAAAAGAACGGGAGAATTCCGGATCCAATGGTTGTAACTCTACAACAGATCCTTGCCGATGAATTCAGGATTCCTGTTACAATCAGGGCACATGAACCAAAAATAGATTCCGGGACCATTGAAAGTATTTTTTCCTCTTATATGGAAACCATGAAATTCATTCCATCCGATGTACCAATTTTGCTGGACATAACCCATGGATTCCGCTCCATGCCGCTTTTACTCTATCAGACATTGCAATACAGTGTAACTGATGAAAAGCGGCGAATGATAGAACTGGTTTATGGCGAATATATAGATACCGAAAAAATCTCTCTTGTACGTGACCTGAGCAGCTACTGGTTCTATAGCGAGTATACCACTGCCCTTCATCTTTTAAAGGAAAGACTTGATGGCTTTCTTCTGGCCAAACTCATCGAAAATGAATGGAACGAAGCGTCCAAGTGGCTGGAAAAATTTTCAGGCATTGTTCAGACCAATTTTTGTCTGCAAATCGATGATTGTCTGAGGAATCTTAAGAACGTTCTTGAAAAGAAACTACTAACAAAAGGTTCTGCTCCATGGTGGATTGAAGCCGTTGAAGATGAACTGGAAAAAATATGTAAACGCCTGACAAAAAGCTCCAAAAGTTCATCACTGGCAAAATATTCCGTCTTTCTGGCAGAAAAAAAGATGTATACACAGGCAATAATCTCTTTGCAGACCTCTGTAGAGTGCAAAATGATGGAATATCTCAAGAGAGAGGATAAAATTGGTGATTACTATTTCTGGAAAAATGAAGGAAAAACCGCATTAAGAGAGATCCTCTGTGGTGAATATGATTTATGGAAAAAAATCTGCGACCTTGAACATGTAAGAAACCAGATTGCACATGGAGGTTCCAAAAACCCCAACGGCGGGGCACCCAAAGCCGAAAATCTGAAAAACCAATATGCTTCAGGAATAAAAGCCGTAAACAAACTGTTTGAACTTATAGACAAGAATAGATGACTCTGTTATGATTTCAGAAAAAATAGATACACTGATCTGTACTGTTGGTACAAGTCTATTAACCAATTTATCCAGAGGCACACAATCACCTCTCAAAGAATTTGCAGATAAAAGAGATGTAAATGGAACTGTGAATGAACTGGTTTTAAAACCCGATGCACATCGGTGCTGTGCTGAACTTAATTCTATTGCGAGCATCGTCAAGCATCAATACCTTCGCGTATATGAGCGTTGTGTGTTTCTGGTATCCGATTCCGATGAAGGAAGGTTTATTGGTGCTGTCCTCAAAGATTATATCGGCTCCGAAAAATCTCCATTTCATTTTCAAGAAGTGGAGTTTCTGGTAATAAAGGATCTTTGTGATACCGACATAAACCGCTTCAGGGATAGAGGCCTGAAGAATCTGGTTAAGCTCATAAGCAAAGAGGTCCGCTGCAGGGGAAAAGACCGCATATTGATAAATGCCACAGGCGGTTACAAGGCGCAGATCTCTTTTGCCGGAATGATAGGACAGGCATTGGGAGTTACGGTTGCATATATGCATGAGAAATTTTCTGATATAATCATTCTCCCTCCTCTGCTGCTCAACCTCGACATGAACTTTTATCTTTTGTATGCAGAAGAGTTCTTCGCTCTTAACAGGGGAACTTCAATACCTAAGGAGCATTATTTAGAACGTGATTCCAGGTTTGAATCCCTGATCGAATCGTTAAGCAATAAAGGTGAAATCTTTAACACCCTTAGTGTTTCGGGGCAGCTTTTTTATGAAAAGTTTACAGAAATCTTTTCCGGAGAAAAAGAGAAACTGCTGCCGACTTCATCCCATTGCGCTTCAGAAGAGAAACAGCGTTTCTTTGAAGACAATAATCGGGGAGAACACAAGGGACTGGCACCATATCTGGACAAGATCTGCAGAGAACCTTTTGTGCAATCAGTTACAACTGCTTATTACAGCAGAGATGTAGCTGAAGGAAACAGTTTCAGGCTCACTTCAAATTGCAGAGCTGAGCAGATCGAGGGGATATTCAGTAATGGTGAAGGAACCACCAGATTTTTTATCACCACCACATCACAAAACGAATCGCAACGAAAAGCATGTCTTAACTGGCTGCTGTTAAATTTGCAAAAGGAATGTTACTGATAAAGTGAAGCTCCTTTTTGTTCTTTGAAATATTTGGTTTGAAAAGCACATTTTTTTCCGTGTATAATATTAATTAGAATTGACCGTAGCTCTCAGCCCTGGATATTTCTTTTATATATAGCGCGTCTGTAGTGGCCGGGTTAATTACAAACATGAGATTGCAAAAAATGAGCATGCAAATAAATTCCAAACAAGGAAAGAACGAAAGTGGAGGTCTTTATCCTGTTTCGAATTTCGGATTTTTAATATGCCATAGATCACCGGCCTATGACCGTGGTCTTTTACACAAAGAATCGAAGCCCACCGAAGCGTCTTTGCATAGGCGGGCTGTTCCTGTTTAGAATTTAGGTATTGTAATTTGGAATTTGTTTGGAATTTAAGATTTGAGATTTGGAGCTTGTTAAATTGACCGGACACTACTGATATAGCCTATTAACTTTTCCGCAACCGGATAACTGGATTGATGCAAACCACTTCACCTTTTAGCTGGAGGGAAACCGATGTCTTTTATCTACGTGACGGAGCAGGGAGCCTACATAAAAAAGAAAGGTCCCAGAATACAGGTCATCAAGGATGGTGAAATGCTGACAGACAGGACTGTAAGGGATATACAGACCCTGGTGCTTTTTGGAGGTGTTCATCCCACTACCGAAGCCATGCTCTCTATACTGGACAATGGCGGAGACGTTGCCATGATGACTATCGACGGGCATTTCAAAGGTAAAATGGTCAGTGCAAAAGGAAAAAACTCCATACTGAGAGTCGCACAATATTCGCAGTTCGCAAATGAGAAACGGCGTGAGGAAATGGCTCGAAGGTATGTTGAAGCGAAGATCAGAAACGGCATGGATGTTCTTCTTGATTACCATTACAGTAAAAGTAATACCTATCGTTTGGATGACCATGTGAGGGAGCGGTTAGAGAAGATCTGCGATATCCTTCATAATCAGCAGATGGATCTGGCAACGATTCGCGGCTATGAGGGAACCGGTGCAAGATTTTATTTCCAGGAGTTTGCTAAATGTTTTCTTCACGGCCGCACTTTTCCCGGAAGAAAGTTTCACCCTTCAACCGATCCGGTAAATGCGCTGCTTTCGTTTGGATACTCTTTTATTGCACGGGAGATCGAGGCGATACTGGAGGCCTGTGGGCTGGATCCTTATATCGGTTTTTTCCATGAGGTTACCTACGGAAGGGCTTCGTTGTCACTTGATCTGATGGAAGAGTTCAGACATCCGTTGGTGGACCGGCTGGTGTTGAAGCTGTTTAACCGGAAGATGCTGGATGATGATGATTTTGAAACCAGAGGAGACGTAGGACAGGTTTATCTGAAAAAAGAGTCACTGAAGATCTTTGTACGCCATTATGAGGAGTGGTGTAACAGTAAAAACCGGACCTGGACTGATGATCGGGAGATGTCCTGGAGGATGGTGATGTGGAAACAGGCCGAGAAACTTCGGGATTGCATACAAAATGAGAAGGAGTATTCGCCTTTTTCATGGAAAACTGCTTTGGTAAAAGAGGGAGGGGAAGAGGCAGAAGAGAAAAAGATGGAGGAGAGCTTATGAAGTATGTGATTGCATTTGATATAGTTGATGACCGTATCAGGTCAAAGGTGGTCAAGATTCTTTCGGAGTATGCTTATCGGGTGCAGAAATCGGTATTTGAAGGATTGATCGGCAAGGAGTCCACAGAGGAGATGCAGGAAAAACTTGCCAGGGTGATAGATCAGAAGAGTGATTCTGTGCGGATTTATCCCTTGTGTGGAAAATGTGAGCCGGAGGTGCGTATAATCGGGATTGGCAGCAAGGTGGAGCAGGTAGATTACATTATACTGTGATTGCCAATCACAAGAACCAAATCACAAGTACCAGCTCCTGTTCCTGTTTCGGCTTTCGAATTTTCCTCAAACTGTGGCTTTTACTATTATATATTCCTTATATAATAGAGCAGGCAGACTTTTTTTGGGCAGATTATTCAACCAGGATTTTTAGGCCGAAAAAGCCTGTTTAAATGAAAAAGCATTTAATCTACTATAATTCAGCAGGTTAGTTTATTTAAACCCTTTACCGGAAGGATGATGAAAATGGCCTTGTGTAAACAAAATCTGGGGCTGTTGAAAATCGGTCTTGTAACGGCTTTGGAATCAGGGGGTTAGAAAGGCCGCTATCAGAATAGTTTCCATGATGTAGAATGGATTAAGACCCGACATGTAACTCCTACGGGCAGGATAATTTTAATCAGAATAGTTTCCATGATGTAGAATGGATTAAGACTCTCATCTTTTTCCGAAGCCTATCGGGTTTTTCTTTTTCAACAGGATCAGAATAGTTTCCATGATGTAGAATGGATTAAGACAAATAAACGAAATTTTGCTTCGCTGCCAGATACATCTCTTGATCAGAATAGTTTCCATGATGTAGAATGGATTAAGACCTCACATACTTGGTGATTGCTTGGTAGTTTTTCTTTTATCGAATCAGAATAGTTTCCATGATGTAGAATGGATTAAGACGATCCAACGCCAAGCTCCGCGCTTATCGAGATCGTTCAAAACTCAGAATAGTTTCCATGACATAGAATGGATTAATGCTTTGATCAAATTTTATACTGGATTGTCCAATGACTAGTGCTGGCGCATCTTGCAGTATTTCTTGAGTCTGCAAGCCGATGATTGTGTGGTGTAAAGCAAGTGCAAATAATAGAGGTAAAGCTCAATCCTGGGGGGGGTAGAGGTGTGGAAGAATGAATTATTCCCCCAGTACAAACAGTGCTTTTTCGTGTCGCAACATGGTATGAGGCGACATGAATTTAATGTTGAGCCCTATGCAAACATCTGGGATTTTAATCTTTTTTTGAGAGTCGGAAAGGACTTAATGGAACGAATTCAGGAGTAACATCGGAAACGCCTGTTTCTCCAAGCCGGATATGCTCCGGCTCTCTCATGAGCAAGTGTAAACATCTGACCGGATTTGGTATCTGCTCCATTTAAAAAGATCAGTGGTGCCCGTTTTTAGCGAGGCGGTTAATTCTACCCCAGAGTTGATTGTTTGATCTGTAAACATTTCACCTCTGGGGCAGGTCGGTTGGGGCCGCCTTCTTCATGGTTCTATTAAAGAGAAACCGCATCCTAAAAATCCGCTTCCTCTTCAGTTTTAATATCAGGGTATCTCCCAGGAATCGGTATCGGGAGTGCTGATCCATTTTTTTGCCACTAAACCAGAAGCGCTCGGATTTCTGGATCCTTTTAAAAATGCACTTGAAGGCTGGAAATCAGAAACCGACCAGTTGCAATGGCTCAGATGGTACTCACTGTTAATGTAGTTTTTAAACCACCAGTCAGTATTCTCTTCATCTATATGAGTGTGATCATTCTGCCCCCCATCACTGTGAGTAGTACCCCACTCAGAAACAAAGACTGGAACTCTTCCCAATCCCGGTGATAAATAGTTCGGTTCGCAGCCACCATCTCTGTCACCCTTTTTCACATAATGGGCATGAGGACCGTGGCTTGCTGCATAGAAATGAAATGAGTAGGCGACATTTTGGAAAGGTTTTCCATCATCATCGGTGATTGGATCATCTGCTGCGACTCCCACATGCTGGGAGTAATAGGGAGTACCTGCGATCACCAGGTTATCACAGCCTTCATTACGGATAGCCTTGGTTACCGCTTTAAGATATGGTTTAATGAGAGCCCAGGTCTTTCTGGCGTTTTCAACGCTTCCGTCCATCGGTTGGGAAGCAGAAGCGATAACCGGTTCATTGTATATCTCAAAGATTACATTAGGCGTATTTTTATAGATCCTGGCCTGTTGGGTGAAAAAATCGACTGCTGCAGCCAGTTGGTTGTGGGCAGTATGAGAGTGCCAATCAACTATAACATAAACGCCTTCAGTAATTGCAGCATCAATTACTGTCTTTACTTCCTTCCATCCGTTATCATGTTCTTCGTTTCTGTCATAAGCGGCTCTTACTACAGTGCATTTCCACTCATCCCTGAGAAACTTAACCCAGTCTCTGGTGTAAAACCTGGTTCCACCCCATAGAGGGTTACTCCAGTAAAAACTCATTCCCCTTAATTGAACAATTCTTTCATACTGGTTAAGAAGGTATGGACCGCTGGTTGATAATTTTCCGTGTCTTTGAACTGGTGTTTGCATATATGTTGGACTCATAAGGTTTTAGATTCAGAGATTAAGACTTCATTTACTTCGAAATTCGTTTATTTCGTGTAATGTATTCATAATAATAAAAGAAACCTGTAAAAAGCAGGTTTCTTTTAAAAAAGTAATAATGGAGAAATGATTTATTAAATGTGTGCGAATTTAATCCGGATTCATAGAATGACAATTAGTGTCAGACCGGATCTCAAATTCAGAAGCTGTTTTAAAAAAAAGCCCTGCTAAACAGGGCTTGTCTAAATCATAAATGACTTTCTGTATTACTTCATATAAGCAAACTTAATCTTCTGCCCCACAGTTTTGCCATTCATAGAATGTATAAGTGTGTACATTCCTGCAGGAAGCCTGGATAATGAAATTGACTTGGTTCCAGTTGCAGCAAATTTGTCTTTCAAAACTATTTTACCTGCAATGCTGTAAATAGCGATTTCAATTGGGCTTACTATATTCTGGTCAATATTGTAGCGGATCAGTCCATTGGAAATTAATGGATTCACTGACAGAGATGTATTAGCTTTCTGGTGTAAAATGCTGGTAGGTTTAACCTGCAGATCTTCGATATAAACGTTATCAATGTAATAGTAGAACATGTTTGTCGAATCGTAAACAGTAAATCTGATAGAAGTTATTTTATTAAGATCTCGTGCAACTTCGTTTGTTTTCCACTCCGGCTGATTAAAATCGGAAAAATTAAGCCTGTAGGTGTTAATTTTATCTGTCAGAGGCACTGTCACTTGATGGTATGCACCATCTGTTATGTTGCTCTGTTCCAGTTCAACTACCAGATTTACCTTGCTTTTTGCCCAGGCATCAAAAATGATTGATTTGGCAGGACTGATTGATACTGCTGAACCTGAAGCATTAAAGGTGGCTTTTACACCAGCAAAAGAAGATGTGGGGTCATAGCTGGTAACGAAACAATCTACCTGTAATGGTTTTGATGTGGGAGAGGAAACAACGGATGCAGTTGTAGCCTGCCAACCTGTAGTTATTGAACCGAATGGAACCCATTTGCCAAACCGGTTATTCAAATTACTGTCTGTAAAATCATCTATTAGTGTATCCGAAGAACTTTTTGTTGGAGCTTTGGCCTGAATAATAGAGAGCTTAACCGGAGTAGCTTTGAGAAGATCATAGCTGGCTATATTTCCATCTATTGATAATTTTGCAACTACATCCTCGCCGCTAATAAACATTCCCTTGTCAGCACTTCCATCCCATGTCTGACTGACACTATTTCCAGTGCCGGTTAAAGTTTTACTGCCGAAAGCTCCCTTAATATCGATTGTCCATTCAATCGATTTCGAAAAACCGACACTGAACTTGACCCCGCCTTTATCAAAAGATGGGTTCTTGTTATCAACGTCAAATGAAGAATTGATCTTGACATCATTACCGGGGTTTGCCAGAGCGTTGAGAAAGGCTATTGCCCCAATAATACCTGCATTATAATCAATCGCAACTTCACAATATTCAGCACTGCCATCATCTGCCCAGTTTGCATTGTTACCATTTGGTATCGGTCCACTAACTACAGCACCGGTTGGGCCTCCTGAATTTCTGGCTGGAGAACGATAGTGGATATTTTTGGGGGAATTACCTTGAAAACCAACAATATAGGATTGTGTGCCGCCAATACCGGCTACCCAGTTGACATGATTTTCTGTTAAGGTTTTATAATTGGTACGTTTTGATTCATCTGATGTGACAACATAGGCCAATGCAAACTCAAATGCTGCTGACCCGGCATCGCGTGCGGTTCCCCAACCGCTGTTTTGATAAATACCTTTAAAAAATCCGGATTCCTTAATTTTATCATTAATATGGTTTGATAAATTACTTGTAAGAGAAGTCGCATTACCTAGGCCCTGTCGCCAGACTTCAAATGCTGACAGGGGACCTACAAAAGAGTAACCGATACAGGTAAACAGGTTAGTAATAGTTTTTGTTGCCCAGCTCTTATAGGTGTTGTACTCAGGGTCACTGGCATTTGATGCGCGATATAGCTCTACGCCTGCTGCGACTAATTTGTCGTCAATTGAGGTCATGTACTTATTACTTGTGGTATTATACTCGTAGTAATAGAGGTAAGCAGGTCTGCCATCCTTAGTTCCTTTTGATTGTGCTTGACATATCTCTTTTTTATCTGCCAACTTCTTTTTAGCAAATTTAAAGGCTACTTTTGCCTTTTCCAGGCATTTGTCCGCATAATCGCTATCATACTTTCGATACAACGTAGACATGAGTGCCAGATCTGCAGCATAGAGTGCAGGAATATCTGCACCAGATGCTAAGATAAACTGACCATCATTTGTTCTGCCATCGGGATTTCTGATTTCAGCTATTGGGCCATGCTCGCTCTCTGCTATACCAACATCCAGAATGATCGTGTTATCATTAATAACTGCCTTCATAAGGTAGTCTGTAGCTACTTTTACTTCATTGAGAATATCAGGTATTCCATCCGCAGCACCATAATCCCACGAATAGGTATCTGCATAACCGGCCGGGAAAACATCATACCCTTTTAGAAGGCAATAAACTGTATAGCTTAAATTCATACCAAATTTGATATGATCTCCTGCATCATACCATCCACCATCCAGAGGATTTCCTTTGTAAGCATCATTGGTGTGAAGAGCCTTAGACCAATTGGGATTAAGGTTGTGGGCATCTCCACCTTTGATACCTGCACGCTGATAGCCATAAAACTTAATCAGCATTTTGTGCAGGTTGGTATAATCATACGCAAAAATCTGCGTCGTTACAGTCATAATTAAAAAGATCATAAGTTTCTTTATCATATTTCTACTCCTTTGAGTTAAATTTTCACTGTAGTATAGATCGAATTCATGGTTTTAAAGATACTGCTTTATAAATTCTATTATCGCTCGACCCATTCAATATTACCATGAAAAGGCCATTGGGTATATCTGTTACACTTAAAAATGTAGAAGACTGATTAATTTTTTCATATTTGATAATACGTCCATTTGCATTAACGAGGCTATAGGATTTAAACTGGTGTGATGCCGGGAATGTAAAATGACACGCATCATTGGTCTGGAAAAATGATATCGGAGCTGTGTTTTTTATTTTAAGGTTGTTAGTGGCTGTTGAATCATTAGTAAACTCTATCCACTCGATTCTGAAACCGGCTTTATTTACCTCTGTAAAATTAAAACGAAGAGTGTGTGCACCGGTTGGAACATCAAGCTCAATTGTTATAGTTTTCCATTCATTTGTGGACGAAATTGTGACTTCTGTTTTCTGCTCATTATCCAGTAAAACCGCGAATTTGCCAGAACCATCAATTGCAAGATAGCGAATTTTTAGATACTTTGATGTATTAGTAGCATTTATGTTGTAGCTGATCCAGTTTGAAGATCCAGTTGCAACTGCAACACAGGTGTTTCCGGCATTTTTAGGATCTTTCTCATCCCAATATTCAAATGGAATGTTGGTTGATTTTACGGTTGTTCCATAGTATCTGTTATATTGTGCTGCTGGATGTACTTCAGAGGTTTGAACAACATCCTTGTATTGTGTTTCATACCCAACCTCTTCAGGGTTGGTAGGCAGGTCATATTCATCAACAGTTGTTTTTGAAAGAAGCGTCTTAACAATCTGTCCTGATGCACTGGGGTTTGTACCTCCGGAAAAAGCACTGGAGCCCTCATGGGACGAAACTGACCAGTTACACCAGCCAAGATGGTATTTGTCGACATAGTTTTCGAACCAATAGTTGGTGTTTGTTTCATCAGGAGCTCCTCCACCATCAGAATTTGTTGTACCCCATTCAGTAATAAATATAGGAACTTTGCCCAGACCTCCTTTTAAATAGCTTTCTTCCATTCCACCCTTTTTGGTTCCATGAGAAGCTGCATAAAAATGGAATGAATATGCTACATTGGAAAAGGGTTTACCATTATCATCAAGAACAGGGTCATCTGCAGCGATTCCCACATGCTGTGCAAAATAGGGTGTCCCTAAAATAACCAGATTTTCAGCGCCCTGATCACGAATCGTTTTGGTTACTTTTTTAAGATAAGGTTTAATTGCAGCCCAGGTTTTTTTTGCATTTGTTTCTCCTCCATCATTGGCAACTGCTGAACCAGACCATTTGGGTTCATTGTAAACCTCAAAAATTACGTTACCGACATTTTTATACTCCTGTGCCCTTTCTCTAAAAAAGTTAATAGGAGCGTCTCCTTCGTTTTCAGCACTATGGGAGTGCCAGTCTATAATTACATAAATACCATTTTTGATAGCAGCATCAATAACAGTTTTACAACCACCCCAGTTATTTTGATCTCCGTAAGCGACACGGACAACAGTACATTTCCAGGTTTTAACCAACTCATCAACCGTACCTCCATTATAATAGGAAGCACCTGGCCAGTCGGTTCTGCTCCAGTAGAAACTCATGCCTCGAAGCTGGGGTATTTTATTGTTTTTATTAACAATATAAGCGCCTTTAGTGGTAAGATTTCCATGTCTTTGAAATGGAGTTTGTGCAAATATTGATGTAGCAGTACAGAGACTGACTATCACAGTAAATGAAGTGCATAGAAGTTTTTTAACCATTTTATTGCCCTCAAAACGTATAAATTGAAATTATTTAATAACCCTTTTAAGTACTATAAATCCAAAATGTCGGTCTATAGCAAATTAATAAATTGGATACAATTATCACTGTACTATAGTTACCTTTACCACATCTTTCGTTCAAAAAAATGCAGAAAAGACTAAGTAATAAATAGTTTGACAGTGCAAATATGGGCAATTATTTTAGACATAAAATTTTAAGCGAAATAGACAGACTCGTTTATTCAGTATGTTTTATATAGTGAACCTCAATTGTTTAGATAAGTACTAAACAAGAAAAGAATCTTGGAAATTTTAACATTTGGTCTTTTTTAACCTTAAGAGAGGGGTCTTTATGGGATGCTTTAAGCGTAAAACTGAGCTGCTTGGACTGGTGTCAGTCATTGCAGCAACTTCTCTGTTTGCTAATAAACAGTTGGTGGACGATTTGGAAGACGGAAACAACCAGAACGTTTTTGAGCAATACTGGTATTATTACGATGATAATACCGCTCCAAGAGAAGATGACAGACATCAGGCAGGTCCGGATACTAAACCATCAGAAATTCATGTGCCTTTTACCGAAAAAGACAGAAACTGGGGCTCTTCCGATGACCATAAAATTAAGGATTACACATTCGTGACCGGCACAGAGGAAAACGGCAATAAAGCTGCCATACTGCCTTTTACCCTTGGTGAAGAGTGGCCTGCAGTTACTGGGAAATATGACCTCAAACCATATGTAGGTATGGGTACTATGCTTGTACGTGATGGTGGAAAAATAGATCTTTCGGAAATAACAAAAATTACGTTCAATATCAGATCTTCAAGTGAGACCTTTGACGTTTCTTTCAAGCTCAACCAATTGGGTATCGAATTAGATTCGACTGCCGGGCATTATGAATACATTATTAGCGATGTTAATCCCGAATGGCAGACGGTTGTTGTTAATATTCCAGGTGACGTGGCCCAACCAGATTGGGCAGCGGCAGATGAAAGAGAACGTGAACTTCAGCTCGACAGTATCACCAAGCTTTCCTGGCACATCGAAAGCAAAGTAGAAGAATTATCAGATACGCTTTGGGTAGATGACATCTATATCGAACCGTATACTTTTATTTCTCCATTTATGTGGGCAGACACATTATCGAAGTTGAATGAAGTGGGGGATGCTAAAGGCAAATTGAGTGATTTTGAGGGGAACAATCCTTCCTATTCTGCGCTTGTTAAGAAGTATTTTTATGCCTATAACGATACAGAAATCAAGGGTAATTCAAAAGTTTTAGCCGGTGCTACAGAAGATGATAGTGGACGCCTTAGCCTGGATTATGAAGATAAAACAGGTGCTGGTGGTAAAGGAAAAGCACCTACAGTAAGATTCAGACTGGGAGATGCTGTTAAACAGAATAACGAAAATGTTGAGGGTTTTATTGGAATCGGTGTAAATCTCTATGACTCAGCAAAATCTGAGTATTTCAATGCCAAAGAAAAAGGTTTTACTCACATATATTTTCAGTATTCACTGGCCGGCGATTTGCCAAAAGCAACTGTGGAAATATCTGACTACTGGGATGTAGGTGATGCTGATGATCCAGATAGAAAAGACACTCGTGGATCAGGTATCGTTTATTTTAGAGATGTTCCTGCTACAGCCGGTAAATGGTATGCGGTTCATATTCCTCTGGATGAGCTGAAAGTTCATGAAGAGTGGAATGGTTATACCGAAAAGGCGTTCGATAAAACAAAACTTGCCAAGTTTCAGGTAAAAGTTCAGGGCTCAAAGGATAAAGGCGGTGTTTTAGCAATCGATAACATCTATTTCACAGATGGTACTACACCAGTTTTGAAACCAAGGACAGCTTTGACAACATCACCTCTGGCTGCAGTATACCGCAATGGTAAGATTAATGTCAACTGGAGTGGAAAAACAGCATTTGCCAATGGTAAAGTTAGTCTCGTAAATGCAAAGGGTGCAGTAATTCAGAGCAAAGTTATTAATAACACAAACTCATTTGCTGAAACTTTTGCTGCAACAAAACTTGCTTCCGGTGTTTATTTTGTTAATGTTAACGGAGTAGATGCTCAAGGTAAATCCATTACTTTGAAAACTACTCTGAATGTTGTAAAATAATTTAAGGTTTACAAAAAAAGAGCTAATGCCGGGCACAGTTCAACTGTGTCTGGCATTTTTTTTGCATAGCTCTCTGATACACGAGATACAGCGAAAGATCTGAACCGGATTTATCGTTTCGTGAAAGGTAAGAGTAACTAAAAGGTAGTTGCTCGGGCTGAGTTGTAAGTTCGGAATAAAATAAAGAAAAACAGAAATCGTATTAGATACTGACTGTTATGCCCAATGTGATTGGTAGATATGATCATATAGTCCTTCGCAGTAGTTAGCTACGGAAGAACGTTCTCTGTAGCTAACTACTGCGAAAAGTGAGCAAAACTTCTAAGCCGCTAATCCAAAGGACTCCATGCGATTCACGTCAAAGGACCATCAGAATTAGGTTAATTTGCGCTGATTAAGGTTGCTGTTATCCTTAATTTCCCACGCCAAATAAAATTTCGTTCAAAAAAGGGCGAAGATTATATTTGAAAGCCGAAACGACACTGGAATGATATTTCAATGATTAAATACATTTTTTCTATAAAAATCCCACTTAATAACCTTTTTCTCTATACTGCACATTTCTGAACCTGTCTTGATTGCGTTGATACTATCACCCTGTAGCAGTTTTCACTTGCCCGAGGTTTTGTTTTAAGGAGTACTTATAATATGGATTTCAATCAGGAGATAAACCGGAGAAGAACATTTGCCATAGTCTCTCATCCGGATGCCGGAAAAACGACTCTGACTGAAAAGCTGCTTTTATACGGGGGAGCAGTTCAGCTTGCTGGCTCGGTTACCGCCAGGAAAAAGGAACGTAAAACGGTCTCCGACTGGCTGGAGATAGAGCGCAAGAGAGGGATATCGGTCAGTTCTACTGTTCTTAATTTCGACTACAACGGTTATAGGATTAATCTTCTGGATACTCCCGGCCATAACGATTTCTCAGAAGATACCTATCGGGTACTTACTGCTGTGGATTCGGTGGTTATGGTGATAGATGGCGGTAAAGGTATCGAACAGCAGACCCGTAAACTTTTTGAAGTGTGCAGAAGAAGAAACATCCCCGTATTAACCTTTGTTAATAAGCTTGACCGTCCGGCTCTGGATACTCTGGCAATTCTTGATGAGATAGAACAGGTTCTAAAAATATCTGCTTATCCGATGAACTGGCCCTTAGGATCTGGGATCGATTTTAAAGGTGTATGGGAGCGAAAGACCGGTCTGGTGCATCTTTTTGAGAGGACTGTCGGAGGAGCTTTCAGGGCTCCTGTTGCCACTCATGGTATTGCAGACCAGAATGTACGCAATCTTCTTGACCAAAATACCTATGACAAAATCTGTGAAGAAATGGCTATGGTGGAAGGGGCGGGAGCAAAATTCGATCTGGTTGATATTTTGGGGGGAAAAACAACACCAGTCTTTTTCGGTAGCGCAGCAAATAATTTCGGAATACAGCTATTACTTGACGGTTTTGTTGAACTGTCTCCACCACCTGCACCCCGTGTTTCTGTAAGTAATGTAATTAAGCCGGAAAGTCAGAAGTTTTCCGGATTCGTTTTTAAGATTCAGGCAAACCTCGATCCCTTGCACCGTGACAGAATGGCATTTATAAGAATTGTCTCCGGTAAATTTACCCGGGATATGCCGGTTGTACATGTGCAATCTGGAAAAAAACTTCGTCTCTCCAACTCCAATGCAATCTTTGGAAGGGAACGGGTTTCTATTGATGAAGCGTTTCCTGGGGATGTAATCGGAATGGTGGGTGCAGATTATCTTTCTATAGGAGATACGCTCAGTGAGGATGCCGATATTATTTATGATGAAATACCCAGCTTTCCTCCGGAGTGTTTTGCTTTTCTTCATAATCCATCGCCATCAAACTACAAAAGGTTTCAGAAAGGACTCGACCAGCTTATTCAGGAAGGGTTGGTACATAGCTTTGATGTAACCAATAATGCCAGGCGGGCACCGCTTCTGGCGGCTGTGGGGCCTTTGCAGTTTGATCTGGTTCAGTTTCGTCTGAAAAACGAATACGGAACCGATGCCAGAATCGAGATGACAAACTGGAAGCTGGTGAGGTGGCTGGAGAAGGGGTGTGAACTTGGCGCCAAATGTCATTTCCCCAATGGGGTGGAATCCGCCAGGGATAAAAATGAGGACGTGGTGCTTCTTTTTCCGGGAGAGTGGCATCTTAACTACTTCTTGGATAATAATAAAGAGGTAAAGCTGACTGAATACCCGGCCCTGTGATCGATATTATTGTCTTTGCAATTTGTACGTATTTTTTTTGATGTATTTAATCAAAGCGGGAAAATAAATTTCCCTCTTGCCTTTTCTCTCCCATTCCAATTATATTATCAGCCTCGATTCCCAAAGGGATCGGGGCTGCTCATTAAAACTTCGACAATATCCATTCACCTGATGGCGTATTAGGTGGGAATTCTGCCCGGTTCTAAACAGAAAAAAAATAGTAAAAAAGAGGTTGCATTCTCTTTAATGTTTTACTATTTTTACGAGCACGATTTTGAAAATGGGTCTTTTAAGGGTAAGGCAAGCAAGTTTCTGCGGTAAGTAAGTATCGCAAGTCTGCATTGATACTCCCTTTAAATTAAAATGAGAAGATTTGATTATTCGCCTGAAAAGCAGTGGCACTTTTTTAGCTGCTTCTTTTTCAGTGGTTGAAAATAGAGTTCTTTGACATATATTCTGTTGATGAAGCACATAGAGAAACAAGAAAATAAGTTTCGTCGAAAACAAGAAAATGTATCAAGATAATAAGGGTGCATGGCGGATGCCTTGGCATCGGATGCCGAAGAAGGACGTGGCAAGCTGCGATAAGCTTCGGGTAGTGGCAAACACACGTTGATCCGGAGATTTCCGAATGGGACAACCCATCCCGACTTTAGTCGGGATATCCTTAGCTGAATCAATAGGTTAAGGAGGGGAACGGGG
>Ga0209510_1001418_pt1 | contig 27377 bp, 22 predicted proteins | sample BiotimSIPDNA_FD_185749 | JGI IMG/M metagenome (GOLD analysis project Ga0209510, IMG submission 185749) | Anaerobic biogas reactor microbial communites from Washington, USA - Biogas_R1 time_0 SIP DNA (SPAdes) (version 2) | ecosystem: Engineered > Bioreactor > Anaerobic > Unclassified | place...
AATACAGTTCCATTTCTCCCGCACTTTAAAGCCTTGCTGTTCTGTTTTATCAAGATCTCGCAGCCCCTCTTTCCGTGGGCGCAAAACATATATTATCATGCCGATTTTACTATGTCAAGCATTCTGCAAATCGAATTATGATTTTATTCGGAAATTTTTTATTATTCTTGCAGCATTAAAGGATAAAGTGAATCTTTACCTCCGCTGAAATTAAGATAAGTTTTTGGTACTTCGCCAACAATAATTGTTTCCGCCAATGGAATTATGGTTGATACATGAATGTTTTCATCCATATAAGGAACTGCTATTTTAATATTACTATCAATTTTAAAGTATATAAGATGCCTGGTTTGATTAACTCCGGCCTGGTCGAATTTATTTAAAACATTTACCTTAACTTCGCCCGCCGGGAATATTTTCACTTTAATTTTAGGTCCATAACCAGCTATAAATGAAAGTCCCAGCAGCTGCCCTGACGGTATGACTATGCTATCCTCCCGCATATTAGCAGTTACATCACTTATTTCAATAACGGTCCGGGTCATTATTTTATTTAACATTATAGTATTAGGTTGAATCATTACTATCCTACCCTGGTCGTCTTTATGAACAGCAACCAGGTCCTGGTATTCTATGTCATTAACCACCCTTTCGTTGACAATACGATTTACGGCTGCAGTTTCACTTAGCTGCGCTTTGGATCTGGCCAATTGCAGAACACTGGATTTGATTTTTACATCTATTATTATTGAAATTATAAGAACAGCTACTATGGTAATTATGAGCCAACGTTTTTTATGTCTGCTCATCTCATCCCCTCCGTATACAAATATATGAGAAGTGTATCTATTTGGTGCATATAAAAAGGGATAGGGGCAAAAACATGTCACCCTATCCCTCAATATTTAACTTAATTGCGCTCTATTTGAAAGTTTTAGCCAATCATATTGAACACTCTTTGAGCTTGTTCCAGAGTTTGGTCAATGTCTGCTTCAGTGTGAGCCGTTGATAAAAGAACTGATTCAAATTGACTGGGCCCCAGGTAAATGCCGCCTTCCAACATGCCCCGGTGATACCTGGCAAACCGTTTTACGTCTGACGTACGGGCACTGTCATAATCCTTGACCGGAATGTCAGTGAAAAACATAGAAAACATTGCCCCGATAACGTTAACCGAAACTGGGATTCCAGCGCCTGCAGCTATCTGTTGCAACCCTTGGGCCAAACGGGTCGTTTTAGCGGTCAAAGCCTCATATGTTCCCGGTGATTGGAGTATTTTCAAGGTGGTTAATCCGGCGTTCATGGCTAAAGGATTACCGGAAAGGGTTCCCGCTTGATAAACCGGACCACTGGGAGCAATCTGTTCCATGAAACGGCGTTTTCCGCCGTAAGCCCCTACGGGAAGACCTCCGCCAATAATTTTACCCAGGCAGGTTAAATCAGGATCAATCCCAAAATAAGCCTGCGCTCCACCATAACCAACCCTGAATCCGGTTATTACTTCGTCAAAAATTAGTAATGCCCCGTATTCCTCGGTTAGACGCCGAACTCCCTGTAAAAACCCATCTTCGGGCAAAACCACACCCATGTTTCCTGCCACCGGTTCAATAATTACACAGGCGATATCTTCCCCATCACGTTCAAAAATATCTCTTAAACCTTCTAAATCATTAAAACGGGCGGAAATAGTGGTGGCCGCAATTTGTTTGGGAACACCGGGAGAGTCCGGAACTCCTAGAGTCAGGGCTCCGCTCCCGGCCTTAATCAGGAGTTGATCGGAGTGCCCATGATAGCAGCCCTCAAATTTTACAATTTTAGTCTTGCCGGTAACTCCACGGGCTAAACGAAGAGCACTCATGGTGGCTTCGGTTCCGGAATTAACCATGCGAATCATATCCATGGAAGGATAGGCCTTAAGGATTTCTTCAGCCAGGAGTATTTCTACTTCTGTAGGCGCACCGTAACTCGTTCCTTGCTCGGCTGCTTGTTTAATGGCCGCAACTACCTCGGGATGGGCATGGCCAACAATGAGCGGACCCCAGGAACCAACATAATCCAAATAACGGTTACCATCAATATCCCAGATATAGGCACCTTCACCTTTATTAATAAATAGTGGGTTGCCCCCAACCGAGCGAAAGGCTCGTACCGGTGAGTTAACTCCGCCAGGGATTAATTTTTGAGCCCGGGCAAAAGCTTGCCGGCTTTTTTCGTCTACCAAAGGCAAATTAATGCCTCCTCTCTAGTTAGTTTTTGCTTATTATTTATTAAGCCAAAGTGCAACATCTAACGTATGATAGATAAATTCCTTTTCACCCTACAGGAAAAACACTAATAAATATATTGTACTAATAACTATCGATACTAGCATCAGCGGAAATGCTATTTTCATATACCCCAAAAATGTAATCGGATAACCTTCGCGGGCCGAGATGCCTGAAACTATAACATTGGCCGAGGCACCGACAATGGTTCCGTTTCCACCCAGGCAAGCTCCCAGCGATAACGCCCACCATAAAGCGGCAATTGACATATGATTGATTACTCCAATTTCCTTTATTAATGGAATAAAGGTAGCTATATAGGGCTATAATAGTGCGGTGGATTTTTTCCGATATAATAATGCCGTAAACTACAATAAATAGGATGCCTACAAACCATACTTGCCAGTCCACTTTAATTCCCTCCTTATATAGATTGTTCAGGAGTTGGTTATTTATGCTTTAAAACAATAGCGCTCTTTTTTGCGTTCTATTAATGGCAGTTAAATATTTTACTCCCATCAAGTACTCCGGTGCAAACGATATGAGCGAGAATCAATAATTATGGAATAGACACTTAATATATTTACAACATTTTTTGAAAAAGCAACCCGTATGTTATAAACTGTAATACGAAATAAAGCGAGTGAGGGGTAAGGGGTGAGGTGTGAAGACACTTCGACCCTGCCAACCCGATACAACTATTTTTATGCGTGGTTGCCTGTACCGGAAAGGCATCTGGTATATTTGGAATAGGAGTGAGTGATAGTGGAGGAAGTACGGGTACGTTTTGCCCCCAGCCCAACAGGTAGTCTACATATTGGCGGAGCGCGAACTGCTCTTTTCAACTGGTTATTTGCCCGTAAATATAATGGCATATTTGTTCTGCGTCTGGAAGATACGGATTTATTGCGTTCTACGGAAGAGTCTTCCCAGGGTATTGTTGATGGTTTGCAATGGTTGGGGTTGGATTGGGACGAAGGACCGGATAAGGGCGGAACTTTTGGGCCCTACCGCCAGAGTGAACGTCTTCCTATTTATAATAAATATTTGGATAAATTAATAGCTGATGGTAAGGCTTATTATTGTTTTTGCACCAGTGAGGAACTGCAGCAGGAAAAGGAAGCCGCCCGCAACCAGAAACGGGATTATAAATATAGTAGACGCTGCCGGGATCTTTCCGCGAGAGAGGTGGAGGAACGACTGCAACAAGGTTTCCGTCCGGTTATACGGATTAAAGCTCCTGATAGCGGAACTACCGTGGTTCATGATTTAATCCGGGGTGATGTGGAGTTTCATAATGCTCTGCTGGATGATTTTATTATTGCCAAATCCGATGGCTGGCCTACTTATAATTTCGCTGTAGTAGTGGATGATGCCAGTATGAAGATTACCCATGTTATCAGGGCTGAAGAACATTTGTCCAACACCCCTAAGCAATTATTAATATATGAAGCACTGGGTCTGAATCCCCCCAAGTTTGCCCATGCCTCCATGATTTTGGCTCCTGACCGGAGCAAGTTGTCCAAACGTCACGGGGCTACGTCGGTGCAGGAATTCAGGGATGAAGGATATTTGCCGGAAGCTCTCTTAAATTACCTGGCCCTGCTGGGCTGGTCCAGTGGAGAAGATAGGGATTTGTGGACCCTGAATGAGCTAATACCAGAATTCAGTTTGGATGGTATATCACGTTCTCCGGCTATTTATGATATTGAGAAACTGACCTGGATGAATGGACATTATTTGGGTAATATCTCTTCTGAACGATTGCTAAATCTAATCAAAGATCAGGACCAGATGCAAAAATATTTATCAGAATATCCACGGGAATACCTGCTACAGGTGCTAGATCTGGTTGGGAGTAGAGTAAAAACCTTAAATGAGATTCCTGCAGCCATGCAGTATTTTTGTGAAGATGTTGAAAGTTATGATACTAAAGGGGTGGCCAAGCATTTTACAAAGGCTAATGTCCTGGATATTCTAAATACAGTAATAGATATAGTAGAAAAAGCTCCTCAATTTGAGGCATCTGTAATCGAGGATTTACTGCGCCAGCAAGCGGAAGTTATGCAGCTTAAAGCAGCTGAACTTATCCACCCAACCCGCCTGGCCTTAAGCGGTCGCACCAATACCCCTGGGCTTTTTGAAGTAATGGAGGTTTTAGGCCGGGAGAAGTGTTTGCAGAGGTTGAAAAAAGCGGTGGCGTATATTGAAAGTCAGGAGTAAGAATAATGATACCCTGGTTGGTTAAAACTACATCTAATAAAATTTCTGGGGCCTGAATGGGCGAATAACCTTTGACATTACCCGTACCCTGTATTATAATAATTTTCGCACGGGGTAATTTGCCCTTAGCACTGCCGGTTGGTGTAACGGTAGCACGACTGACTCTGGATCAGTTCGTCAGGGTTCGAATCCTTGACCGGCAGCCATTTTATTTGGCCCCATCGTCTAGAGGCCTAGGATGCCGCCCTCTCACGGCGGAGACAGGGGTTCGACTCCCCTTGGGGCTACCATGCAAAACTACCACTCAGAAAGAGTGGTTTTTTGTTTTTCTGAATAAATAGTTTTCTTCAAACCTTCTGTTAGACTACCACGAGGATACCAGAGTAATTGACTTCTGGCTTTACTATTATCAAGTACACTGTGTAAAATATCACCCTCACGCCGAGGATAATAAAAAGGTGGCGATGACCAATCACTAATGTTTTTTAATTGCCGACAGAGCTGGTTAATGGAAACTGCTCTGCCGGTACTAACATTTAAAGTCTGGTTATCCCCCATATACAGTGCCTTACAACATGCTGCCACCACATCACCTACATAAATAAAATCCCGGGTCTGTTCCCCATCTCCATAAATAACCGGGGCTTCTCCTTTTGCAAACCTGGTAACAAACTGAGCAATTACCCCACCTTCGCCGGTGGCCTGTTGACGCGGCCCATAAACATTGGAAAACCGTAGTATGCTATATCTTAACCCAAAGGTTGTCGCAAACATCCTTATGTAGCATTCCGCAGTATATTTAGATAGACCGTAAAAGGAGAGCGGCAGAGCCGGGTGTTCTTCATTAACAGGTAAGTATAGCGGGTTACCATAAATAGCTGCACTGGAAGTAAAAACTATTTTCTGAACTTTATATTTTATGGCATAGGTTAAAATCTTAAGTGTGCCCATAATATTGCTGTCTGCATCTAAACATGGTTCCTGTTGCGAAACACCCACATTAATCTGGGCAGCAAGGTGGCAGATTACCTGCGGCTTTTCCACTGCAAACACCTGCACCAGACTATTATCGTTAAGATTCAGGCGATAAAATTTAGCCCGCGGATTAATGTTCTCAACTTTCCCCGAACTAAGATCATCAATAATAACGATATCATGCCCATAATTTATAAGCTGATCACTTAAATGAGAACCTATAAAACCGGCTCCTCCTGTTACCAGAATCTTTATAAAAAGTCCTCCCTGCCTATGCACTTTAATTTACTTATATGAAAAAATCACCTCCCGAGTGACCGAAAAGTAACCTGCTCAGCTGTTAATGTATAAACTATAGCAAGCCTTTTTTTCAAAAAGGTAAGACGAAAGAAGGTGAGATTATGGTAGTTATCAGGTATAAATCCGGCATAAGGTTAAACCAGCCTCCGTTACCGGAGATCAATACAGCTAAAGCCATATCAAACCCAGGTTCCAGTGGTATTAAAATTCGTTCTGGAAAGAATGAAGTAATACTGGACCCGAAAAGGTTGGATCGAGTCCAGGAGCGCCAGCAGTTAGAGGCTACGGTCAGGTCAGTTGACGAAATTGCCCCCCAGATATTAAGAGCACTTAGAGACAAACGTGGTTTTTCTGTTATTCGCCTGGGTGATGCCGAAATTCTTACCCTGGCTCAAGATACGGTATTTACGACCCGAGTTAATGTACCGGTCTGGGGAGACTTGATGGCTGAGCTCTGCCATGATCCGGCATTGGGAAAAGGAGATAATAACGAAGTGGTGCGCTGGCGTGATATGATGTATATGTCCGGTATCCACTATCCTGATTTAGATGCCCGTGACCTTTTAGCCCAGGCGGTAAAAACAGCAGACGTTGTTGGAATACCGGTAAGAAATCGCCCAGGACGTTCCCGTGCTCACCTGAAAATATTGGAAGGCTTTCAAACTGTTTTACTGGAAATATTCAAGACATTAAATCTAAGTTATAGCAATATGCAATTGGCTGATTCTGCCCTGCATTATCTGCTTTTTAGTACGGGGTGGTTGCATAAAATTCTTTTCCCCGGCGACTATCCGCAAATATGCCAGGCGTATTTCTTTTCTCCTGGTTATAAACCGGAAGTACTGTTGGTAGGAAACAGAGCCGGAGAATTAGCAGATGTTTTGGTACCACATGGAATCCGCATATGTGGAGTTATTAAGCCGGTTGATATGGGTAATATTAATGAGACTATGACCGCCATCTCCAACCATTCTTTTGATATAGCCCTAATTGGGGCTGGAATAGCGGCAAAAATATTATGTTCTTATACCGCCACCAGAATGAACCGGGTGGCTATAGATGCCGGTCATTTATTCGATTTGCTAATTGATGATTATCGCCATCTTAAATTCCAGATAGCCCATATCCCCTACGAATGGATGTTATAGAATTGCCAGATTAACTTGCTGCTATTAATCACAAGATGTACAATAGGAAATACGTGTATAATCGAAGAAATTTTAGCAACTGGAGTGATAACCATGCGAACCCTGGTAGCTACAGCCCTGGCCAATGCCAAGGGTAAAGATGTTTACTGTGCGGCCAGAAAAGTGAGCGATCAGCAGATAGCAACTATTCGTAATACCAGCAGGCAGCAGTTGGAGGAAATGGGCTTTACCTTTATCAAATTGCTTTCCCTGGAATATCCCGATGTTAGAGGTTACGCTATTTTCTTTGAAGGCCACCTGGACGAAATGGCCCGGGTGTTGAAGGCTATTGAAAAAGGGCATTTAAAAACCCGGGATACTTTCCCCGGGTTTTCCTCTATTTTAGGAGTAATTTAACAAACTTCCTCTTACCCACCTGTATTACCATCTCATCTTCTACTACAACATTTTCATCTTTACATTTTTCCCCGTTTAGTTTTACTGCTCCCTGTTTAATCATACGCCGCCCGTCACTGGTGGAATCTACCATACCCTGTTCCTGCAGGAATTTTGGTAACCATATTTCTTTTTCATTTACCACCACTTCGGGGATATCTTCCGGTATATCGCGCTGGGAAAATACTAATAGGAATCTTTCCTGAGCCTTAAGGGCTTCTTTTTCGTTGTGGTAAATGGTTATGATTTCCCGGGCCAGGCGCATTTTGACATCCCGCGGATTAAGCGCTCCGGTCTGCATGCCTTTTTCCATCTTATCTATTTCCGCCTGCTCTACCCGGGTTACCAATTCAAAATAGCGGATAATCAATTCATCGGTAATAGACATAGTTTTGCCGAACATCTCATAAGCGTCTTCATTAACTCCTATGTAGTTGCCCAGACTCTTGCTCATTTTTTGTACTCCGTCAGTACCCTCTAGAATAGGCATAGTTAAGGCTAGCTGCGGCTGAAGGCCATATTCTTTTTGCAGATTCCTTCCCACCAACAGGTTAAATTTCTGGTCGGTACCTCCAAGTTCCACATCGGCCTTTAAGGCTACTGAATCGTAACCCTGCATTAACGGATACATGAATTCGTGTATTCCAATCGGTAAACCCTCTTTGTAACGTTTATCAAAATCATCTCTTTCCAACATACGAGCTACGGTATATTTCCCAGCCAGATTGAGCACATCGACCAGGTTTAGTGGCATCAACCATTCACTGTTAAAATGGATTATAGTTTTCTCTGGATCCAAGACTTTAAAAATTTGTTCTTTATAAGTAGCAGCATTAGCCTCTACCTCTTCTTCGCTCAATTGTTTGCGAGTCTCGGATTTACCACTGGGGTCGCCAATGCGGCCAGTAAAATCGCCAATGATAAGATGCACTTCATGACCTAAATCCTGAAACTGGCGTAATTTGTTAAGCACTACGGTATGGCCCAGATGAATATCAGGAGCAGTAGGATCCAGACCCAGTTTTACCCTGAGGGGGCGCTTTTCCTTAATTGATTGGCCCAGCTTCTGCTGAAGTTCCTCTTCCGGAATTATCTCAGCTACTCCCCGACGAATAAGCTGCATCTGCTCTTTTACCTTTATATCCACGTTTTTACTCACTAGATAACCTCCTTGCTTAAAAAATAATAGCACATGCTTGAAAGTGTGTGCAATAATTAGAGCTATAAACGCATATATACTATTGAAACTACAGTAAGCAGGAGAATGATGCAGCTATGTCAAATAATTTAAAGGTAATTTAAGCAGGAGGCTATGTTTTTATATGGTAAGTGATAAACCAAATTCTAAAAAATCTAAAAACAACAAAAAGGCCATAATTTATGTAGCATTAGTTCTTCTCTTTGTGTTTCTAGGTAGTGCTATGGGAGTAGTTATTTTTACAGCTACCCGGCTTCCGGCCTGGGACCCACAGCAACTGTCCGGGGCTAAAACAACACTGCTTTATGACGATCAGGAACAAATAGTAGGTCGTCTTCATGCCGAAGAAAATCGCACCGAGGTCAAGTTGGACAAAGTACCCCAGGATCTCGTTAATGCGTTTATTGCTACTGAAGACAAAGATTTCTATCACCACCACGGGGTCAATTTTAAAGGTATCGCCCGGGCTACACTCTATAATATTCAGTCAAGAGATTTAACCGGTCAGGGTGCCAGTACCATAACTCAACAACTGGCTCGCAATGCCTTTCTCTCTTTTGATAAACGTTGGGAACGTAAATTAAAGGAAATAATCATTGCTTTTAAATTGGAATCGGCTTACTCCAAGGATGAAATCCTATGCATGTATCTTAATAAGATTAATTTTGGTGCGGGAGCTTACGGAGTTCAAGCTGCAGCCAATACCTATTTCGGAAAGGACGTAAGTCAGTTAAGCATGGCGGAATCAGCTTTGCTGGCAGGTTTGCCCCAAAGTCCCAACGCATACAATCCATTTCAATATTATGACCGGGCCAAAACCAGGCAGAAAGTGGTTTTATACAATATGGTTAACTGTGGGTACATTGATGCTGCACAGGCCCAGGCTGCCGGTGAGGAGGAACTGGTATTTAAAAAAGCCAATAACGAGAACACTCGCTATGGCTATTATATTGATTCGGTTATAGATGAGGCCATAGATATACTGGCCAGTAAAAAACTTAGTTCTGACCCTAACAATGCTGTTTACCGTGGTGGGTTGAGAATTTATACTTCTATGGATGCAGGTATACAGAAGTATGCAGAAGAGTTGTATTCCAATCCAGACAACTTTCCCCGGGAGAGCAAAGGTGGAAATATAGTACAATCAGCTATGGTAGTAATTGATCAGCACAACGGTGAAGTAAAATCTATTATTGGTGGACGCAGCTACGAACGTAAACGTGGTTTCAATCGGGCTACCAGTGCTCTGCGGCAACCGGGATCAGCAATTAAACCCCTGACTGTTTATGCACCGGCACTGGAAAATGGTTATATGCCTTATTATGTTCTGAATGATGCACCAATATCTTTTAAAATGGGCAACACCGTCTGGACTCCCAAGAATTATGATGGTAAACACCGGGGGCCAATCTCTATGCGAACAGCAGTACAGTGGTCGATTAATATATATGCGATACAGATGCTGGATAGGGTGGGAATTAGAAAAAGTTTTGATTTTGGCCGTTCCCTGGGATTGCCACTGGTGGATTCACCAGGCACAAATGACCTGAGCCTTGCTCCTTTGTCCCTGGGTGGACTAACCCACGGTATTACCCCGCTCCAAATGACAGGGGCTTATGCTTCCATTGCCAACGGCGGTATATATTGTAAACCACATTTTATTACCAAAATTCTGGACCCTCAGGGCATAGAAATTTACAGCTATAAACCGAAGGATAAGAGGGTAATGAGTGAAGAAACTGCATGGATTATGGGCGATATGCTACAAACGGTATGTAAAAGTGGATCTGGTACCAGAGCCCAAATACCTGGTATTCCTACAGCAGGTAAAACCGGAACTACCGAAAAGAATAATGACACCTGGTTTTGTGGTTATACCCCTGGGTTCACGGCTGCAGTATGGATGGGTTATGATAGCGAACATTCGATGAGCGGTGAATATGGGGGTAATTACCCGGCCCGTATGTTTAAAGCAGTGCTGCAAAAAGCCCATCAAGATTATAAAGTGTCGCCGTCAAAAATGCCCGCCGGGGTAGTTAAGATTTCGGTCTGTTCTATATCCGGTAAACGTCCCTCCGCTAAATGCCCTGAGGAGGTTATTATATCGGATTATTGCAGCAAGGGTTTCGTACCCAAGGAAACCTGTGACCAGTTACATGAAATAATATATATCTGCCCTGAATCAGGTAAGCTGGCTGGAAAATATTGCCCCGACCCGCAGCCTTTATACCCGTTTCTACCAGGCAATGATGAGGAAAATCGTCCAGAAGTACCAACCGAACAATGTGATATTCATGTTAATGCACCATTAATAGATATTAACAGCAATAAATATAATCCATCCCACGGCGGTCAGTTATATATTTGTACCGATCCCCGTAATGAAGGTGAATTGCGCCGGGCTATATTCCCTAACCCTTTGCAGGGAGGCGGGTGTCCGGACCAATATATTCAAAAGATTGAGCTACCCCCGGGAGCTAATATTCCTGATTGTCAACTGCCGGATCATCAGTTAAAAAGCAAAAAGCCCCGAGAAGTAATTGAGGATATATTGGTACCACAATAATAGTAAGGAGTGAGGATTACTCCTTATTTCAACTGTATTACCGTTACTCCGAATCCGCCTTCTTCCCGCAGGCCATCACGGTATTTTACAACGTAGTGGTGGTCCTTTAAATAACTGCGGACCGCCTTCCTGAGCGCTCCCGTCCCTTTACCGTGTATTACCCGGACTGAATCCAGGCCTGCCAAATTGGCATCTTCCAGGTAGCGGTCAATTATTAATAAGGCGTCCTCAGCCATTAATCCCCGCACATCAATTTCTTTGCTTATATTTTGTGCCTTTTCCAGATAAGTCTGGTGACGCCATTTAATTTTCTGTTCTTCCGGAGATTGGGTTTTACTTACCTGTGATTGTTTTACATTCAGTTTAAGAATTCCCACCTGGACCATTAGTTCGCCTTGATTATTGGGGCCTTCAAGTACATAGCCCTTCTGATTAATACTTTTAACATGTACATAATCTCCAGCCCTTATTTCATCCTGATTAGCGGATTCATGGTCCAAATCAATGTGGGTCTCATGTTCCAGCTTTTTAATTTTCTGGCGTTTCTTTTCGATTTCATGCCATTTGGGGGGATTTTCCTTATCTTTTAATAATTCCTTTAGCTCCTGGATAGCTTCATCAGCTTCACTCTTCACTTGTCGCAGGTATTCCCTGGTCTCCTGCCTGGCCTGGGCCAGAACTTCGTCCTGTTCCTCCCGATATCTCAGCCTTTCCATTTCCAGAGTTTGCCTCTGTTCTAACAGTTCGGCACGCAGGACTTCGCTATCCCGCAGGGAATCCTCATAATGCTGACGGCTCTCTTTTAACTGGCGTATCATGTTACCCAGTTCCATTTCACTGTGCGGTACCAGTTTTTGCGCCTTTTTAACCAGATCTTTATTAAGCCCTAGTCGGGATGCTATTTGAAAAGCATTACTCTGACCAGGCATACCAATAGTCAGTTCATAAGTCGGTCTAAGATTAACCGGGTCAAATTCCACGCTGGCATTCTCCACCCGCTCGTTTTGGTAAGCATATTTTTTTAATTCACTCTGGTGAGTAGTAACTATCGCCCGGGCTTTTTTATTCTTTAGTTCTTCCATAATCACCTGGGCCAGGGCGGCTCCTTCCACCGGGTCAGTACCGGCACCTAATTCATCCAGTAAAACCAGAGAATGTTCATCTACCTGTTCTAAAATATTGACAATATTCTTCATATGGGAGGAAAAGGTACTCAGTGATTGTTCTATACTTTGTTCATCACCAATATCCACATAAATGGATGGAAAAATCGCAACTAAACTATTCTCCCGAGCAGGAATAAACATTCCGCTCATAGCCATCAGGGTTAGCAGGCCAACAGTTTTCAATGCTACCGTTTTCCCGCCGGTATTGGGGCCAGTTATTACCAGGATATCAAAAGCTTTACCCAGCTCTATGTTAACTGGAACTGCCGTTTCCCCCAGCAAAGGGTGGTGTCCTCGATTAATATCAATTATACCCTGGGAGTTAATACGGGGCCGGAAGGCGTTCATTTTATAGGCCGTACGAGCGCGGGCAAAAATATAATCCAGCTCACACAGAATTTGCATATTACTGCTCAGTTCATCGCTAAAAACAGCTACTGCACGAGTAAGGTCACGCAAAATCCTTTCAATCTCCCTTTTTTCTTCCATTTGCAAACTGCGTATACGATTATTATGTTCAACTACGGCCAACGGCTCAATAAATACGGTAGCACCACTGGCTGATTCGTCATGAATGATGCCCCGCACCTCGTAACGATACTCCTGCTTGACCGGAACTACATAACGCCCATCTCTCTCGGTTACAATAGCATCCTGCAATAACTTCTGATTATTGCCGGAGCGAATAAAATCCTGCAGGTATTCTCGAATACGATTACGGCTGGTATTAATCTGCTTTCTTATATCTTTAAGGGCAGGTGAGGCATCATCTTTAAGTTCACCTTCCTCGCTGATCGCTTTACGTAACCCTTTTTCCAAATCCGGATTATGCTGCAGACCGTCCAGCAAGGTCCTTAAACGCGGGTATTTTTCTTTGCCCGCATATTGAATTGCCATACGGGCAGCATATAAGGAATGCAGTACATCATATAACTCGGATGGATACAGCAATCCGTCAGCCCTGGCTTTAGCTAGATGAGGATCCAATAGTTCCAGTCCGGATAGAAAACCTGTTTCTCCAAAACGTAAAGCTTCCATAGCTTCCCCGGTCTCATCTAACCAGCACTTAACCTCTTGTTCATGGCTGGACGGTTTTCGGCTCAAAGCAATGCTTCTCCCACCGTCAAAATAACTGAGTCCGGCTACCTGCTCCTGTATTTTGTTAAATTCCAATTTTATTAAGCTGTTATTATCCATTGAATAAACCTCGTAAAAATATTTGGGGATAGACACTAAGTACACTGCGCTTTTATGAATAACACTGATTAAAAAACTATTAACTTATTAACCCCGTATTTTGTTTCTAACCCATGGCGGAACGGCACAGGGGCCGTTCCCTACACATGATTATTCTGCGATTCGCCTTACGGGTAATATTTATTAAAAAATCCGCGTAAATCCTTATTAATCCGCGCGCTCCGCTCCCTTAATAGCCACCGCTAGGGAGCATCAGTGTGCCCTTGGGGTACTTCAATTTCCCCACCCAGGCTTTTTTCCAGGGATTCGACTTTACGGCAGATTAAATCGAGTCGCTCTTCAATTTTACCTAAAGCCTCTTCCAATTGAAAACCCTGATCCTGAATCGACTCCTGCTGCTGACGAGCAAAAAATTCAGCTCTGGATAATTCCTTAATTGTAAGAATCTCATTTCTTCTTACTGGTTTTAATCCCAGATCACGCCGGGTAACCGGTTCATCTTCTTCTCGTAATATCACGCTGAACTTGCCACAGGATTCAAGAATACCCTTATCAACTTCATCAATATCTCGAATACCATGTTTACGCAGTTCCTGTAACAAATCATCCACATTGAACTTTTCCCGAGCCAAATTCTTTCTAAGAATACGCCCTTTATCGATTAATAACACCGGTTTACCAGTAATCAAATCAGAAAGGGTATGGTTTTTAAGTGACGCATAACCCATTAAATATTCTAGCACAGCCAGAGTTAATAGTATTATAATTCCTTCATAAAATGGTATTTGTTTATCCAGAGCAATAGAAACTACGGTATGTCCTACCCCGGTCATGACCACAAAATCAAAAGGCCCCAGCTCCCCCAGGGCTCGTTTTCCCAGCAAACGCACCATCAATAAAGCCATAAAATACATGGCAGCAGCCCTTATAACAAACTCCAACTCATCAGTCCTCCTGCATAGAGCTTACTGCTTTTAGTATTGAGCCAGAGTCCACTGCTTTATTCAGGCGTAAGAATCAGGGGTGAGGGGTTGGGAGGCAGGGACAAGGATAGTAGGGGCGAACCCATGTGTTCGCCCGCGGATAGGCACCATTCCCTATGTTAAGCAGCGCAGGGAACTAACCCGTGTGTCTGCGGGAGTCGATCCGCGAATTCCGGGTATCTGTTTCCTAATCTAATGCTTTCAACAAATGATCTAAACTCAGGGTATTAAGAATGTCACCTCGCTCCAACCAACCGCGGCGGGCAGTGGTAACACCGTAAGCCATTAGTTTTAACTCATTTCTATGATGGGCATCGCTGTTTATAGCCACCTTCACCCCATATTCTTTGGCCTGACGGGCTATATGCTCATCTATATCCAATCGGTCGGGATGGGCATTAATCTCCAAGGCCGTATGATTACGGACACAGGCATCAATTATCTTATCCACATCTATTTCATAGCCTCTGCGACGGCTTAACAAACGCCCGGTTAAATGCCCTATTATATCAACATGTTCATTTTTAGCAGCCTCTACTATACGCTGAGTCTGATCATCTGGATCTAGTTTAAAATTGCTGTGTACCGAGGCTACTACTATATCCAGTTCCTTAAGAATTGTATCCGGAAAATCCAGCTCACCCGTTTTTAAAATATCAACTTCCGTCCCTTTTAAAATACGGAAACTATCATCAGCTTCCGCATTCAAAGCATCTATTACTTTCCCTTGAGCCTGCAGCCTTTCAGCTGACAGTCCTCCACTAATAGTTAATGATTTCGAATGATCTGTAATAGCAATATATTCATAGTCCAGGGACCGGGCAGCTAAGGCCAAATCCTGAATTTTTTCCACCCCATCGCTCCAGTTGGAGTGTACATGAAGATCACCTTTAATATCAGGCAAATTAATCAGTTTCGGTAACCTGCCGGCACTGGCAGCTTCAATCTCACCATGGTTTTCCCGCAGCTCCGGAGGTATATAATCCAAACCCAACCGGGTATAAACCTCAGTCTCACTTTGTAAATCTTTAAAACCCTGCCTATCTATACCGGCAAAAAGGCGCTCCCGGTGTTCTTTGCTCCCTGTAGTCCAAACCAGACTATGAAAATAATCAGATCGAGCAACTATGATAACCTCAAATTCTACGCCCGGATTCAACTCTCCCCTGATTAAATCAGGGTCTACCTGTTCTAGCTGGGTGATAGCAGGAAAATCCTTGATAAAACCATACAATTCTAGGGGGGCGTTACTGGCCACTAAAATATCAATATCGCTTACCATTTCCTTACCCCGACGGGTACTACCGGTAATTGCAGCTTTAGTAATTAGCGGTGATTGCAGCAAATAATTAAGAAAATTCCGAGCCAGTGGAAAAGCAATTCCCAGCCCGGTCTTATTACTCCGTTGCTTAATCTCAGCAATACCCTTTATTATATTATTCTCGCTTCGGACACCTAACCCCGGGACATTTCGTATCTCACCCCGTTGACAGGCCTGCAGCAGGTCATCCAAATTATCAATACCCACATTATGGTAAATTAACTTAATACTCTTATGCCCCAGACCAGGAACAGCCAGCATATCCAGAAGCCCGACCGGAATTTCCTTACTCAAACGGTCATAGTACTCACAACTGCCAGTATTCAGTATTTCGCCAATCTTTGCGGCGACCGCATCACCAATACCCGGAACCTCACGGATCCGGCCTTTTTCATATAAAATGGCGATATCCTCGTCCAAATGATAGATAGATTCCGCCGCTTTGCGATAAGCCCGAATCTTATAAGGGTTATCTCCCTTGATTTGCAGCATATCGGCTATTTTAACCAGCACAGTAGCGACTTCACGGTTTCTCATGAATTAACCCCTGTTTTTCTTTTCCTCTTCCAGATTTTTAACCAGTTCGTCATAATCCTCCTGCAATTTGTTTAATTCATCAGCTAGATTCAAAGCAGTCAGAACTGCTACTTTAGTACTTGATAAGTTAGGATTACGCTGTTGAATCATTTTCATACGTCGGTCTACAAAAGAAGCCAGCATTTCTATGTATTCAGGATTTTCTTCACCCTTTACTACATATTCTTCGTTAAAAATGCTAACTGCAACCCGATTAACACTACTCTTTGTCTCGTCCACCCGGTAAGCCCCCTCATCTATGGATTATGTATTATTTCGCTACCCGTCCCACTTTTCCTTCCCCTAACAAATAAGTCCGGGACTCCCCGGACTTATTCAACGATTAGGAATAAAATATATCAAAAGGATCGCGTGTACCCTTCAGGGTATCCCCGTGATATATCAGACTTTAAAGCAACTGCCCCCAACGAATTCACGCAGGATAGAATTGTTAGGAACTTCATCAACCTCTAACTCCTGGAAGTAGCTGAGGAATTTTAAGAGCCGCTTAGCCTCCACATTCTGGGGATATTCTGAGCTGATTTCTAACAGCAAAGGCTTCACATAGGGGCGCAATACCGAAAGTTCATAGACTAAAGAGGAATTAAACATCACATCGGCATTCTCCTGAAATGGGAAAATGTTACTTTCTTCCCCTCTTCTTACCGAGGGCCAGCGTTCCAGGGTTTGCCGGGCACTGTAGCCCCGGGTACGGCTATCCCTTAAGATTCTGCGCAGGAGGCGGCTATCGGTGGTAGGAATACGGTTGGTATAGTCTATATTAAGCTGGGTAAGTGCACTTATATATATTTTAAACTTCTGTTCCCGGGGAATACGCCAGGTCAGGTGTTCATTCAGACCGTGTATACCTTCAATGATAATTGGTTCACCCGGTGGTACCCTGGTCATCCTGCCCTTAACGGCACAACAGCCATCGGTAAAACTGTAAATGGGCGTTTCCACTTCTTCACCCTTAATCAGGCGAGTCAGGTGGTCATTAAATAAATCCAGTTTAAGCGCTTCCAGTGCCTCAAAATCAAAGTCCCCATTTTCATCACGGGGGGTTAAATCACGGTCAACAAAATAATCATCCAGGGAAATCATAACCGGCCTGCGCCCATTTACCCGCAATTGAATAAGCAGCCGTTGTGCAAAGGTAGTCTTTCCTGATGAAGAAGGACCTGATATAAGAACTAACCTTATTCTAGGGTCACAACATATGCGATCAGCAATATAGGCTATCTTCTTTTCGTGTAAAGCCTCATTTACCCTGATAAGATCACCGGCATCACCATGGGTAATTATATCGTTTAAGGCAGCAACATGCGGAGTATCCAGCATCTCTGCCCATTGTTTAGCTTCCTGATATATCTGAGCCAATTTCGGCTGTTCCCGGTACTCCTCAATATGCCCGGGGTTTTCTTTTTCCGGAGTCTGTAATATAAGGCCGGGGGGATAATTTAATAAACGAAAACAGTTGATTAGCCCGGTATAGGGCATCATATAGCCATAGAAATATTCGTAGAACCCATCCAGTTCATAAATATGAACCTGGTGTTTATCCCGGAATTCCAATAATTTAACCTTATCCATCTGACCCTGGCGGGCAAATATGCTCCTGGCCTCTTCTTTGGGTACAGTCATTTTATTTATAGGCAGGTTGCGAACAATCATTTCTTGCATTTGCTTTTGCAAGTTCTCTATATCCTCTGTAGACGGTTGCCAGTTTATGAACTCGCAGTATAACCCATTAGAAAGGGAATGTTTGATGATCAAGGTTTGTTCCGGATAAAGGTCCCGGCAAGCCTTAATAAGCAGGAAAGCTACGGTACGCCGGTATATTCTCATTCCGGCTTCACTATTGGGATAAACCATTTCTATTTCGCAGGAACCATCAATTACATGGTGCAAGTCGTACAGGGTATTGTCCATTATTCCAGCCATTGCCGGGTATTCTGTAGCAGGTAAGGTGTTTTTAATAAACTCCGCTGCAGTCATACCCGGCTTAATCTGGTAAGTGCCTATACCTTTAACCTTTACGGTTACTTCTTTTTGAGACTCTATTGTCATTCTTTTTCCTCCTCAACCCCCATGGTATCCTTATATTATATATTATATTGCCAGGTTAAGGCGGATATTTGTAGTTTTTTGTGGGTGTTAAAGACAGGGAAGACAAACGAAACGTCCCCCTGTCTTCCCCTGTCTTTTATCTGAGCTGGGCTGATAAATCTTTTTGCAGTCGCTCTACTATCCGGTTAACGCTGCTGTTAATATCGTTCTCGGTCAAGGTTCTCTCCATCGATTGGAAGGTCATCCTGAAGGCCATGCTCTTGTAACCCGAGGCTACCTGCTCACCAGCGTAAAGGTCAAATACTACTACGTCCTTGAGCAGTTCCTTTTCGGCATCTCTAATAACTTTAAGGGCGGCAGCAGCAGTAACCTCATTGGCTAAAACTACCGCTATATCCCGTTCCACTGCTGGATAGCGGGCAATTCTATCCACCATTGAGCGGGTCCGCTTATGGGCAAATAATTTTTCTACATCGAGCTCAAAAGCACAGCAGCGCTGTTTAATATCGTAATTTTGCAATACCTGGGGATGAACCTCACCGATTACACCCAGTTCATCGCCATAATATTTAAGTACCGCCGACCTGCCCGGGTGATAGGAAGAATCCTTGGCCACTATAAATTCGCATTCTTCCAGGCCTAATTTCCACAGCAGGTTTTCCACTATTCCCTTCAAGTAGAAAAAGTCCATTTCTACCCGGTGCCGGGTCCAGTTAACATCACTATGACCACAAACGATAGCACCCAGTCTCATTTTCTCCAGCGGCAATCCTGATTCGGCAGGGTAAAAAACTGCGCCCATCTCGTAAAATCCCAGGTTTTCATTTTTACGAGCCAGGTTAGTACTTACGTTGTGCAGCAAACCAGGAAGCAGTAAGGTGCGCATAACTGCCTGTTCCTCGGACAGGGGATTTGCAATCCTAACTACATTACGCAGGTTGCTGTCCTGCGGTAATAATAAGCGCTGGAAATTCTCCTCACTGATAAAGCTGTAATTAATCACTTCATTTAAGTAAGGGGACATAATATTTTTAATTTCATCCCTGAATTTTTGGAACGGAGTCAGGCCTCCCGGTATAATCTCTCCACCTGGTAAACCTGGTTCGATTTGGTCATAACCATGAAGACGGGCTACTTCTTCGATTAAATCAACCTCAATTTCGATATCGGGACGGTAACTGGGAATGTTAACAATAAAGTCCCCTTTCCGCTCCTTAACCGGGAATTGTAGTTTTTCCAGGTAAGAGCGCATCAGCGACGGGGTTAGCTCCGTCCCCAGCAGGTAGTTAACCCGCTCCGGGCGCAGGGTAACCTGTAATTCTTTTCTGGGAACCGGGTATTCGTCGCAGATACCCCTGGCAACTTCACCCCCGGCCAGGTCCTGAATGAGCATGACAGCACGGTTTACCGCATATATTACTCCGTTTATATCGGTTCCCTTTTCAAAACGTATGGAAGATTCACTGCGCAGGCCCACCTTACGCGAGGTGCGCCGGATATTAGGCCCCAAAAACCAGGCTGACTCCAGCAAAACATCAACGGTAGCATCATGGATTTCGCTATCCAGTCCACCCATTATGCCGGCCAGGGCTACTGGTTTGCTGCCATCCGTTATTACCAGCATATCATTGTCCAATGTTCTTTCCACTTCATCTAAAGTAGTAAACTTTTCCCCCACCCGAGCTCGGCGTACCAGGATGGTATTGCCCAGCAGGTTATAGTCAAAGGCATGCAGGGGCTGGTTGCATTCCAACATTACATAATTAGTTACATCAACCACATTATTAATGGGCCGTACACCTGAATGAATCAAGGCTTTCTGCAGCCATGCGGGTGATTCTTGTATTTTCACATTTTTTATTAGGCGAGCGGCATAACGCCGGCAAAGATCGGGGTCATCTATTCCCACTTTGATGTACTGGTTTATATTTTCCTGACTTTCTTTAATAACAATCTCCGGCAGCCGGATACTGGAACCAGTCAGTGCCGCTACCTCCCGGGCCAGGTTTATCATGCCCAGGCAATCACCCCGGTTGGGAGTCAAATCCAAATCCAGGATAAAATCATCGTCTACCCGCTCTACCCCTTCAATGGCGATACCAGCCATGGTAAGCCGGTGAGCCAGTTCTTCTGCCTTCCAGTCGAAATCCACATATTGCTTTAACCAATTAATTGATACACCCATCGTTTTACCCCCTAAAACTGCCTTAAAAAGCGCTTATCGTTGTCAAAAAACAGACGCAGGTCGTTAATGCCGTATTTTAGCATGGCTATTCTCTCCACTCCCATGCCGAAGGCAAATCCGGTAACTTGTTCTCCATCATAGCCTCCAAACTGCAACACCCGGGGGTCAACCATCCCTGCCCCCAAAATCTCTAGCCAACCGGTATGGGAGCATACCCGGCAGCCGGAGCCTTTGCAGTTTACACAGGAAATGTCCATTTCTGCACTGGGCTCAGTAAAGGGAAAGAAGCTGGGGCGATAGCGCACCTTAACATCTTCACCAAATATCTTGTGGGCAAAATGCATTAAGGTACCTTTCAGATGACCGAAGGTTATCCTCTTATCTATTACCAGTCCTTCCACCTGATTAAACATAGGGGAATGAGTAGCATCATCATCGCGGCGGTAGACTCTGCCGGGAACAATTATCTTTACCGGCAGCTGCGGGGCCAGTTTTTCCATGGTGCGTACCTGTACCGGAGAGGTGTGGGTACGCAGCAATATATCCTCACTTATATAAAAAGAATCCTGCATTTCCCGGGCGGGATGATCGCGGGGAATGTTTAAGGCTTCGAAATTATAATAATCAGATTCAATCTCTGGACCTTCAGCCACTGAAAAGCCCATGCTCAGGAATATCTCTCTTATCTCTTCATTTATCAGGGTCAGCGGGTGTTTACCCCCGCGCTGCAGGGGTAAGCCGGGCAGGCTGATATCTACACTTTCCCGAGACAGTCGTAGTTGTAGTTCCTCACCCTTTATTTCCTCGGTACGACTGCTAATCATGCTCTCGAGTTTTTCTTTTACCTGATTGGCAATCTTACCTACACTGGCCCGCTCCCCGGCATCCAGGTCTTTTAATCCTCGTAAGACCTGGGTTATCTCGCCTTTACGACCCAGCACTTTGACTCTCAGCTCATTGATTTCTTCAATGCTGCCGGCTTGAGAAAGCCATTTTTCGGAGTTATCCGCAATTTCCTTTAATTTGTTCAGCACCGTCTCCAATCCTCCCTGCCAGAAAATAAAAGAACTTTCATCCCATATAGGGACGAAAGTACATTCCGCGGTACCACCCTGATTAACCGGTATAAAAAACCAGTTCACTTAATGCCCGTAACGGTGGCTACCGGTAAGACCTACTACTAGTTCAATCCACTGCTCCCAGGTGAATTCACTTGCTTTTCACCTGGCCTACTTTCAGTCGCTGGTAAAGCCTCCCTGTCAGGTTAAGGAGCAAGCTAATTGTCCTGTTCATAGCTTTTATCATTATTGAGTAATCAACATTTTATAGAGAAGGTAATATATGATGCAACCAGAAGTTTCAAAAAGACTCCACAGATATTCAGCCTGATCTACCATTCTGCTCCACCCTTCAATCATAGTCCCGGGTCGAACTGAGACTTATTATATCATAGCAATAAATCTAACACAATAATTCGCTGTTTCTCTGTTTCCATACTTCCATGATAATTATAGCACATGCCACGGCGGCATTCAAAGAGTCTACTGCGGGATTAATTGGTATTCTGGAAAAACTAGTGCAGCAATCTTTTATTTTTGGACTAATGCCTCTGGCCTCGCTGCCAATTACTATCACCGTAGGTTTTTGGTAATCATTGGCGAAAATAGTATTACTGGCATCAAGGGCACTACCTATAACCTGGTAGCCCTGGGTTTTCAGTAGCTCTATCTCCATCTCCCCTGCTGAGGTATAAACAGGAACATTAAGAATTCCCCCCATGCTGGCCCGGACTGCTTTCGGGCTAAACGGGTCGGTGCAGCCATCACTGAGCAATATCCCGTCAATATCCAAGGCCCAGGCCGTCCTAATGATAGTTCCTAAATTACCTGGGTCAGCTATCTGATCCAGTAAAATCAAACTGGCATTCTGTCCCATTAAGCACGTAAAATCAGGAGTAGGGATCGGGGCTACGGCTATGATTCCCTGGGGAGTTTCAGTATCAGCTATTGCCTTAAACAGCCGGGAGTCGATCTCCAACCATTCTAATCCACTATACTGCTCATACAGGTCCTGGTATTCCTCCCGGTGAGCTTCATCTACCAGCACCCTTGCCAGCGGATGTTTGCCCTGCAAAGCCTCGCTGACCATAGTTTTACCCTCCAGCAAAAACATCTGCTCGCGCATACGGTACTTCCTGCTTTTCAAACTTATGGCCTGCTTGATATGCTGATTGTCCCTGGAAGTAATCTTCTTCACAGCTGTTCTCCCTTTTAATTCACGCGGATCACGTACCCATAGGGCACACTGATGTTCGCTACCGCTCACTATTAAGGGAGCGGATTTATAAGGATTTACGCGGATTTTTTTAAGGGTTTTTTAAAAATATTTTTTCCGCGTATTCCTCAATGGATTCCCTGTGTCATCCTGAACGAAGTGAAGGATCTTTCACCGGAATATCGTATCAGATCCTTCGCTACGCTCAGGATGACACCCGCAAAAACCACGGTAATAAAAAAGTATGGCCCTATAGCCATACTCTTTACCCTTATTTACTTATTTACTGGCATGTTGCTTGGACAGCTCGGCCAGCTTGGTAAAACCGCCCGGGTCGCTGATGGCCAGCTCAGCCAGCATTTTGCGGTTGATATCCACCCCGGCTACCTTTAATCCATGTACCATACGGCTGTAAGTAGTTCCGTTATTACGGGCGGCAGCATTGATACGGGCAATCCATAGCTTGCGGAAATCTCTTTTCTTCAGACGCCGGTGAATATAAGCATAATTTCCTGATTTCATAACCTGCTGGTTGGCTACCCGGTACAGTTTAGATTTACTTCCGCGATAACCTTTGGCCAGCTTCAGAACCTTTTTATGTCTTCTATGGGCAGTTACTCCACCTTTTACTCTCGGCATATATCAAAACCTCCTGTGTCTAATAAGGAATTAATTTAGAAATTCTTTTAGTTTCCTGTTCACTGACCAATCCTCTCTTACGCAGATTCCTTTTTCTTTTAGGGGATTTTCCTCCCAGCAGATGGCTGGCGTAAGCTTTTGATCTCTTTATCTTACCACTACCGGTCTTTTTAAATCTCTTGGCTGCACCCCGATGGGTTTTGGTCTTGGGCATTAAGCTTCCTCCTTCTTGTCATTATCCAGTTTCGGTATTAGAACTGTTACCATATTTCTTCCCTCAACCTTGGGGGGTTTCTCCACGCTGGAGATGTCAGTCAGTTCCCCGACAAACTTCAATGATAGCTTTTCCCCCAGCTCGGGATGGGTAATTTCCCTGCCCCTGAACATAATGGTCAGCTTCACTTTGTCCCCGCCGGATAAAAATTTTCGTGCATTTTTAGCTTTAACCTGAAAATCGTGTTCTTCTATGTTGGGTCTCATTTTGACTTCTTTTATAGAAATGATTTTTTGCTTTTTACGGGCTTCTTTTTCCCGCTTGTTCTGTTCAAATTTGAATTTCCCGTAGTCCATTAAACGGCATACGGGGGGCTGGGCGGAAGGAGCTACTTCCACCAGGTCAAGACCTTTTTCCAGAGCTATGCCCAGGGCATCACGGACAGGAACTATACCTAATTGTTCCCCGTCATCGCTTACCAGTCTAACTTCCCTGACCCGGATCTCCTCGTTAATCCTCCAATCCTTGCTGATAAGATGTTCACCTCCTAAAAAAATAAAAAAAGCGAGTTCGCAAAAACTCGCTCTGGCAGACATTAATAAATAGCCTGTTATATGCCTGTGTCTGGCCAAATACCTTACGAACTGATGTTGTAAGGTGAGAAACGAAGTTTCTGCTTAATACAAAAAGGAGTATACCATATGTTAGGATGTATGGCAACTGTATCGAATTAATAATTTAAAATTAAGAATTAAAAATTATCGTAAAAGGGTGACACAGGAACCGTCCCCTGTCACCTCCCCTGTCACCCCGTAATCATAATAAATCTGCGTTAATCCGCGTCTAGTTTACAGTGCCTTCTCCTCAATCTCTTGTTTAATTTTACCGCTGAACTCATCCAGCGCCATGCCTCCCAGGTCACCCTGTTTACGGTGCCGCACCGCTACGGTATCTGCTTCTACTTCCTTATCCCCCAGGATAATCAAGTAAGGTATCTTCTGTAACTGCCCTTCTCTTATCTTATAACCTATTTTCTCACTGCGAAAATCGCTGTCCACCCGGATATTCTGTTTTTCCAACTCTGCTACCACCTGGCGGGCATAATCGTGTTGCCGTTCCGTAATAGGCAGAACCCGAACCTGCAGGGGTGCCAACCAGGTGGGAAAAGCCCCGGCAAAATGCTCAGTCAGGATACCGATAAATCTTTCGATACTACCGTAAATAACCCGGTGAATCATAACCGGGCGATGTTTTTCCCCATCCTCGCCGATATAAGTCAGGTCAAATTTCTCCGGCATTTGAAAATCAAGCTGGATGGTACCACACTGCCAGGTGCGGTCTAAAGAATCCTGCAGGTGAAAATCAATCTTGGGACCATAGAAAGCCCCATCACCCTCATTAACTACATATTTTATGCCCTTTTCATCCAGGGCCTGAATCAGGGCATTAGTAGCAATCTCCCAATCTTCTTCGCTCCCCATGGAGTTTTCCGGCCGGGTGGATAGTTCAACGTGATAGGGAAAACCAAACAAACTATAGAAACGGTCTACCAGGTTAATTACACCCTTGATTTCATCAATAATCTGTTCCGGTAACATGAAAATATGGGCATCATCCTGAGTAAAGGCCCGTACCCGCATCAAACCATGCAGTACTCCCGACATTTCGTGACGGTGAACCAGCCCCAGTTCCCCCATTCTAATAGGCAGTTCCCGGTAACTGTGCAGGTTCTGCTTATAAATCAGCATACCTCCCGGGCAATTCATGGGCTTAATGGCGTAGTCGCCTTCATCAATAGTAGTAAAATACATATTCTCCTGGTAATGATCCCAGTGCCCGGACCTTTCCCACAATTCCCGGCTCAAAATAATAGGAGTGCGCACCTCCTGGTAACCTGCTTTACGATGTTCTTCCCGCCAAAAGTTCTCCAGTTCGTTGCGCAAAATCATACCTTTGGGCATAAAGAAAGGAAACCCCGGTCCTTCATCAACTATAGTAAATAGGCTCAGTTCGCGACCCAGCCGACGGTGATCACGCTTTTTCGCCTCTTCCAGTTTGTGCAGGTAATCGTCCAGCATAGATTTTTTAGGAAAAGAGGTAGCATAGACCCGCTGCAGCATAGGATTATTCTCGCTACCCCGCCAATAGGCCCCGGCCAGACTCATCAGTTTAAGAGCCTTAAGCCTACCGGTAGAAGGAACGTGAGGCCCGGCACAGAGGTCAGTAAACTCACCCTGCTGGTACAAGCTGATAATTGCATCCTCGGGTAAATCCTGAATAAGCTCGACTTTATAACCCTCATCACGCTCACTAAAGTATTCCAGAGCTTCTTCCCGGCTTAATTCTTTTCTGATAAAGGGATAATCAGCCTTAATAATGGCATCCATTTCTTTTTCAATTAGAGCGAAATCCTCCGGGGTAAAGGTATGGGAACTATCAAAATCATAGTAAAACCCCTTATCAATAGCCGGGCCTATAGCCAGTTTAGTATCCGGCCACATTCTTTTTACCGCCTGGGCCATGACATGAGCGGAAGAGTGGCGGTAAACATCAGCCCCCTCCTGGTCATCAAACCCCAGTAAATCCAATTCACCATCTTCATAAATCATAGTATTAAGGTCAGTCAGTTTACCGTTAAACGCCCCAATAACCGCATTTTTCGCCAGCCGGGGACTAATATCTTCAGCCACCTGGAGCAGAGTAATACCTTCCGGATATTCACGCTGGCTGCCATCTTTTAAGCTAATCAAAACCATCTAAAAAAACCTCCTGCTATAGAAGCCCTTAACCTAAGAGCAATAAAATCCCATCCTGTACAATACCTATAATAAGGCCTAAAACCCCACCTAATATTTCAATCGCCCGTATTTCCGGCGAGGAAATCCCCCTAATCATCTCTTCCAGCTGATCCAGGTCAAATTCATTTACTTTATCCTCAACAATTTGGCTAACCTTAATTTCCTCATTCAGGTACTCCTGTCCCGCCTGGAAGGACTTCCTAATCAGGTTTTCCGCTTCCTGGCGAATTATCTTTTCAAACCCATCAACTATTACCTGGGTTACTTTACCTGGTAAAATACGGGGCATTACCTCCCCCAGGCGGCTTTTCAGCGCAACAATAATCAGCTGACTTATTTTGTCCCGAACTTCGGGAGTATTTATTTTTTCAAACAGGTCGTCCAAAGATAACAGTTGTTCCTCTACCAATTGGCCCAGGCTGCTGGCCAGCTCAGCCCGACGCTTGGGGAGCAAGCCATGCAATTCAAAAAATAGAAGGTTAACCGGCTGCCGCGGCCAAAATAACATTCTTATGGCTACTACATTGGTAAGATAACCAATCAGGGCACTGACCAGAGGAATGAGAATAAATTTGTACATCTATTTCACCCTAAATCAAAGGCATAATACATTACTTAAAGAATATATCAAATTTTATAGGTTGTCGCAATAAAATTGGGGATAGCCAAGAAACCGGAGGGAGGGAAAAAGTTAACAGACGCGGATAACGCGGATCGGTAAGGATTTACGCGGATTTTTTCAAACATACCCATAGGCCATACGGATGCGCTCTACGTCGCTATTAAGGGAGCTGAAGGACACTGATAACTATGAAATACACTAATGTATTAATTTATCATCTTTT